>Ga0209697_10004573_pt1 | contig 17857 bp, 10 predicted proteins | sample AliMusrvi5mmetaG_FD_184115 | JGI IMG/M metagenome (GOLD analysis project Ga0209697, IMG submission 184115) | Freshwater lake bacterial and archeal communities from Alinen Mustajarvi, Finland, to study Microbial Dark Matter (Phase II) - Alinen... | ecosystem: Environmental > Aquatic > Freshwater...
TGATGCGCTGAACCAACTCGGACTCCTTGGCAAAAGAGTTGAGCTTGGCGGCGAGTGATGCCCATAGACCGACGGATTTGTTGGAATGAAGTGTCTCTAACATTCCGATTTTGGCCGCGCCATTGGCACGTCAAGGAAAAAACCGAAAATATTTTTTCAGAAGTCGCTCGTTTTTAGTGCCTTACGCCTTAGGTTGATGCGAAAGACAAGCTACCATATTCATCCCCTGTCGTCCGCTGAGTCGACTCCACTAGATTGAGAGACCGCCAGAATTGTTCGATGACCACTCTAAGGTAAAAGAGGGCGGCTAGGGTGAAACCAGCGTGATAAGTGATTATTGCCTTCGAATAGAATTCGTGCAGCTCTTTTGGAATATATTTCGGAATCGATAGATTTTCAATCGGCCAACGGCCTGCAATAGTTAGCCTTTCTCCCTTTCGGGTTACAAGAAAGTCTACCTGTTCTGTTTGGCAAGATTGGCATTTGAATTTTAGATGGAGAATTTGACTGGCAGGCGCATGCGCGCCATGAGGAAGAGCGGGTTGGTCAAGTGCGCTGGGGACGGCCGCGAGTGGGGCGAACGCCTTGCGTTCACCACATCTTGTGCAGTAGGTTTCACAATTCAGGAGATTGACTTGAAGTGCCTCACCCGCAGTCCGCATGGCCTGTCCCCCAGTGAAAGCAATATCTGTGAAGCGCAACTTAATTTCGATCTCAGAAATTTGTCCTTCAGTAGCGTTACTAAAATCCTCCGCAACTGATATTTTGAAGTTCTGATATAGATGCTTTGAGGAAAGGAGTCGCTTAATTGCATGGGCGACTCCTTGGGCAACATTCGCTGGAAGTTGGTCCATATATACCGGTGGCATTTGTTCATTGAGTTTGGAGCCCCGTAAATCCGGCCACCCGGTGGCCTAAATAAGCAAAGAAATCGGGGTGCAGGGAAGGGGTATGTGTTCATGGGACGTTTTTCAAGATCGATGGCATGGGCAGGGCATTTTGGTGGTGTGCGGGGGTGTCGGGAAGGCTCCGTTTCCCGGAATCACTTCAAATAGCGGGTCCCGTTTGAAAATTCTTATTCCCATGGGCCGGGCTATCAGTTCTTATCTCCTACGAAAATCCATCGCTCAGCATGTCCGACACCCTTTTCAGTCTCTGCACCCCCCGGGAAAGTGTATTTGATGCCTCCCGGCGCGATACGGTCCTCGATATTGCCGACTTGCTCGACGCGAAGATCGATCCCGGGGAGTTCTTCTCGGAAAACCACCTCACCGATGGTCTGAAGCAACTCCTCCGCCACGGCCTCCGCCGATTGGCTGGCCAGAGTGACCAGGGTGTGTTCGTTCTTAAACAGAGCATGGGCGGCGGGAAAACCCACTGCATGCTGACACTGGGGATGCTTGCCAAGCATCCGGAATACCGGAAGCCGGTCTTAGGTGATATCCATGAGACCTCGGTTGATCCTCAGGATGTGAGGGTCATCGGCTTTTCCGGACGGGAAAGCGACGCACCGCACGGCATTTGGGGCGCTCTGGCCGAGCAACTCGGCCAAAAGGACCTCTTCAAGGATTACTACAGCCCGCTGCAGGCACCCGGTCAAAGCGCTTGGATCCACCTTCTGCAAGGCCCACCCACTCTCATCCTGCTCGATGAGCTACCGCCATACTTTGAGAATGCGAAATCCAAGTCCATCGGAAACTCCGACCTTGGCCGCGTCACCACCACGGCGCTTTCCAACCTGCTGGTGGCCATCAATAAGCCCGAGCTGTCGAACGTCTGCATCGTAATCTCCGACCTCAAGGCGACCTATCAGGGCGGTAGCGAGTCGATCAACACCGCTCTCCGCGACCTCGAAAGCGAGACTCATCGCGGAGCCATGCCGCTGACGCCGGTGGCACTGAACAGCGACGAGCTCTTCCACATCCTGCGCAAACGACTTTTCGAAAAACTTCCGGAAGACCCCAAGATCATCGAAGCCATCGCCGCCGCCTACGCTCAGAGCGTGAAAGACGCCCGCGCCATGGATCTCACATCTGCCAACCCGGACGACTACCGCCGCGAGATCGCCATTTCCTATCCGTTCCATTTCTCTCTCCGCGATCTTTACGCCCGCTTCCGCGAAAACCCCGGCTTCCAACAGACCCGCGCGCTCATCCGCCTGATGCGTGTGATCACCTCGCGCATGTGGGAAACAGGCCGGGCAAAGGAGCAATCGCTGATCCACCCCTACGACATTGACCTCAACCACTCAGAGACCCGCGCGGAAATCGAAGGCATTAACTCCCGTCTAGCCAACGCAGTGGCCCACGACATTGCCAGCACCGGTGCAAGCGTGGCAGAGCACCTCGACCGTGAACTCGGTGGGCGCGATTGCCAAGAAGCCGCTGCCATTCTGCTCGTCTCCTCCCTCGCCAATGTCTCCGGGGCCACCGTCGGCCTTGGGATGAACGAATCCGTCGCCTTCCTCTGCAAACCCGGCAGGGACATCTCCCGCCTGCGCAAGGATGTGCTCGGTGTCTTTTCCACCCGCGCTTGGTATCTCCACACGGACCGCGAGGGACGAATGTTCTTCAAGGACGTGCAAAACGTCGTCGCAAAGCTGAAATCCACGGCCGAGGGCTACACCCGCGAGATCCAACTCAAGGAACTCCAGTCCTTTCTGGAAACCATCTTCACACCCACCCAGCATCGCGATTGTTACCAGTCCGTTGTCGCGCTGACCCCGGCGGATGAACTCAAGCTGGACAAGGACCACATCTTGCTCGTCGTCGCGGAACCTGCCCCCGGCGGCGGCCTCGCTGATTCGCTTAAAGCATTCTGGGACGATGCCACTTACAAGAACCGCATCCTCTTCCTAACCGGCGAACGAGAAGTCATCGACCGTCTGCTCGAACGCTCCGCCGAGCTCAAGGCTATCCGCGGCATCATCCAGGAACTGGAGCGCGAAAAAACCCCGGACACCGACCCACAGCTCGCCGGAGCCCGCGAGCTCCGCGACAAGATTCTGCTCCAACTCCTCAGCGCAGCCAAGGAAGGTTTCGACCGACTCTATTATCCCGCGAAGGACGGGCTCGCTGCCGCCGATTTCCTGATGAACTATCAGGGCAACAACTATAACGGCGAGGGCCAGATCCGCGATGCTCTCAAGTCCAAACAGAAATTCACCGAGGACATCGATTCGGACACCTTCCGTAAAAAATGCGAGCAACGTCTCTTCACCCAACAAGTGATGGACTTCGCCGAGGTGAAACGCCGCTCCGCCACCAATCCGCAATGGCAGTGGCACATCCCGTCTGCGCTCGATTCCCTGAAGTCCAAGATGCTGCTCGAAGACGCATGGCGCGAAAACGGCGGGCTCGTGGACAAAGGCCCGTTCGCGCCGCCTATAACGTCCGTGCGGCCTCAGGAACTCAAACGCGACGACTCCACCGGCGAGTGCATGCTGCGCCTTGTGCCTGTCCATGCTGACAAAGTTCACTATGAAATCGGTGGTCCAGCCACAACCGGCAGTTCCTTGGTTCCTGACCTCCAGAAATTTACCACCACCGATCTGCGGCTCAGTTTTCTTGCCGTGGATTCCACCAACCATCACCAGACTGGACCGCCGACCCCTTGGCAGAACCGAATCAGCCTGAAAAGCCGCTTCTTCCAGCGAGGCACCCAGCGCATGTGCGAGTTGCTGACCGCGCCGCCCGTGCCTATTTTCTACACCACCAATGGCTCCACGCCAAGTAGTGCCAGCGGCGTGTATGAGGATCCTTTCCCGGTACCGAATGGAACCATATGCGTGCTTGCCGTAGGCGAAAAAGATGGCATCCGCTCTGAAATGCTCAGGGCTGATGTGCCAAGGGGCAACCAACCGGTAGCAATCGACCCCACCAAGCCCGCCACATGGAGGCGTGCTCATTCCTTCGACACCACCAAGGAGAGTTACGAATTCCTCGCCAAGTTCGAAAAAGCAGACGCTAAGATTCTCGGCCCGCGCGTGATGGTTGGTTCATCTCCTTGGGCGGAGTTCAACACGGATGCTTCGATGGCTCTGGACCGCGCATCACTTGAAAAAATCCTCCATCCGCTCCGCGAACTGGTGGGTACGGGTGAGGTGCAACTTTCATGCGACGGTCTCTCCTTTTCTTCCGGTCAGGATCTGCTTGACTGGGTGGCCGATCACAAAACCGAGTTGAAAGAACACGAGGTTTCCCAAGTGGTCACACGGAATGACAACGATGGCTGATTATCGTAAACCTGCCGCCAAGAAAAAGGCGAAGACCACCCTGCCGCAACCGAAAGGAGAAGGCTTCGGGTTCCAACCTGCGCGCTCGCAGCATCACTTCATGGTAACACTGCCCGACGGTAAGGGTGAAAACGTGTTCCTGTCTGAGCATTTCCACTTTGACGACGCGGATGCTCGCCGCGAACTTCACCTTGCCTTGGGCAAAGAGGACGACAAACTCCGTTGCGTGTTGCCTCTCGCCAAATGGGAAGCCATCGCCGAGGCTATCAAATCCGAGTTCAACGAGCGTCTCAAGTCCCTTGGTCTCGCCTCCGGTCGCTGGGGCAAGCGACAGACTCCCGTCTCCCGCCTCCTCGGTAAAGAAATGCTCCTGCTTGCATGGGCCATAGAGGATGCAGATCCCGCTCTCATTCCAATTGCTATCGCCAACTGGCACGGCCTCGCCCCTGAAGAGCGTTGGTGGCTCTTCACCATGACCAATGCCGCCACCGGCCACGCCCTCCACGGTAAGGGCCGCGGCTGGCGCAAAGCCGTGCGCTTCGCCCTCACCGAAAATCCTGCTGCTGATGCTAAACCGGTCTCTCGCGAGGACTTCTTTTCCCTCGTTCAAGAGCAGGAACCGCGGAAGATTTAGAAAATAGAGACATTTTGAGAGATTTCCCTCGCTCATAGTGTAAAGTATTTTGTAAACCCCTTTCACCTTGCAGCGTTCCCAACCACCACTCCAGCTCAGCAAACCTCCTCTCGCCCTCGTCCTGGCCCAAGTGCGGATGAGTCCGGTGGAGGCCATGGAGAATTACGTCCCTGAGATTCAGGAGCGCTTTCGCAAAGCCGGATTCCCGGAAATGCAAGAGGGGCGGATCCTCAATCAAGTCTTGGTCGACGGCAAGCCCGTGGCCGAAGACCGCGCGGGCCAGTGGGATTTTGTCAACAAGACGAACACCACATCTATCCAACTGAACCTCGACGCCATCACGGTATACACGACCCAATACACCCGCTTTGAGGATTTGGAGGAGACCATCAAACTCGCCGTCACGACACTCCACGAAATCGTGGCCCCTTCTCAGGTTCATCGATACGGCCTGCGCTATGTGAACGTGATTCCGATCGATCCCGGCTCGGCTTTCGATCAATGGGTGCCCCCCAATTTGCTGGGATATCCGAATCTCCCGAATGCCAATCGGATCGGCAGTTTCTCGGAAACCGTCATGGTGACTGAGCTATTGAGCCGGTTAGTAGCCCGGTGCATCACCATGCACAACGGCATTCCCCTGCCAGCGGACCTGATGTCTTGCAGGTTGAATCTCCCCTTTACCAGCCCGATAACCGGATCTTTTGTGATCCTAGACAACGATCATGGTCGGATCAGCCCTGAGGATTTCGATCCCATCGTCGCCGTGGAGGCTATTGCGAGCTTGCATGACCTGCTTGAACTAACCTTCCAAACCTCAGTAACCCCACAAGCCCTGGAAACTTGGAAATGAGCACCAATTCAACATATGATCTGACGAGTGATTACGCTCACGAACGCTCCTATGAGGCGTTTTACGGTGCCATCACATCCACATCTCTGCTGTCGCGCCGTTCGCAATTGGATTTGCCGGCGCGGGTGATCAGTAGCGTCCTTCTCAGTGCGGCCGTCAGTCCGGGTGAAATCGTCAACTTTCAGCAGGTGCCGGTGATTGAGAACATGTGCCAGCAGGTCGTTGCTCCCGTCACCATACCCCAAAAGATTGAATCCATCCGCGAGGCATTCGGCCTTACCACCTCGGCGCTCGCAGAGATTCTTGACGTTTCCCGTCCCACTATCTATCAGTGGATCAAGGGTCAAAGCGAGCCGTCCGGTGACAACAAGGCCAGACTCGACCGTGTCGCTCTTTTTGCTGCCAAATGGAACAAGGCGTTCCCGACCATGAACATGGATCACTGGCTAACGGATAACGAACCAGGTCGGCCTTCGTTGATGGATTTGCTTAAAGATGGCGATCTTGATATCAAAAAAATTGATGACTTGCTTGCCCAGCGTATTGCTTCTGCGAGGCATACAGAAACCAGCATTACCCGGGAACGCGGGGCCGCGGGCGATGTCGGTCTGCCTAAGAAAGAAAACACCATTCCCGAAGCCGTGCAGCGCTGGTCCACCGCCCGGTCAGAGTTCTTGCGGGCCTCAAACCTGCAAGAATGAACCACGGTGTCAGGGATTCGCGTACAACTTCTCAGTCTCGGTTGGCGTCAGGGCTCGATCATTGAAGCCAGTGCCATCGAGCATGAAGTGTTAGCGGGTCATGCATCGGCCCAGGCCTTCCTCGTCCTGAACCAGACCTGTGATCTGGTGAATGACTGTTTGGATAAGGAGCCCGCAGTGGAGATGCTTCCGCTTTTCCGGATAGATAAAGCGGATACGCGCATGCTTAACGGAAAGAATCCCAGGCAGATCCACTTTGAGATCACCGTCGATGGTTCCGCTTGTTTCGTGGAAGCTTACGCGCCCAAAGCTAGCCTCCTGCCGCGGGGTATGATTCTAGCGGCTGCCCCTGCCGCTAACTGGTCCATAGGCGGACCTGCCCTCAAATCCCTACTCGCATGGCGTGCTGCCCGTTACCTGCGCACCGCCTTTCCCGACGCCTTCGAGTATCGCCTCAAACCGATCTTCAAGAATTTTAGGTCTCTGGTAGAGGGTATCCATGAGCACCTCCTTTCCCTGCACATCCGCGTGGACCCATTCGACTCGTTAGACGCAGGAGACACCTATGAAGTGGATCTGCTCCTCGTGATCCGGCGGAGTTCTCATGACGACAAGAACGCTCGCGACAGCTTGATTTCCGAAGGCACCAAACTTGAGAAACTAATTAACTCGGCTGACGGGCTTGTTTGTACCAGTTGCAAAGTCCGTGCTCCACACGAAATCACGCTTGAGGAAATTAATGATTACCTTCGCTGGGAATGCCATGACGACCTCTCCTTCGGTGAGGAGGATTGATTTTTTTTGTGACCATCATGTCATCGTCCAACTCTACTAACGCCATCATCGCAGGATCCCTCAGGACCTTGGCGCAGCTTGTCCCGATGGCCGGCAGCGCGGTTGCCCAAGCGTGGTCGGAGTACGAAGCGATCCGTCAGAAACAGCGAACAGAAGAATTCTTCGACCAGCTTCGTGAACACATCGGAACGCTCGAACGGCAGCAATCCGACCTGCGACAAAAAATCGAATCCATGCCGGACGCGGCTGAACTGATGGAAATCGCGGTTGCCGCAGCAAAACGGGAGACGTCCGAAACCAAGCGGGCGGTATACTCCCGGCTCTACTGCAATTTCCTCGCATCGCCCTCACTGACCACTTCGGCAGAAAGGCTTGATCTGATCCATCACGTTGAGCAGCTCAACGACGCTGATATTAGTCTGCTGCAACGCTTCACAGCCTGTTCTGGAATCCTTCGAGGTGACATGATTACCGGGACGACGATGCCAGAGTGGGAAACGATAGGCGGCCCGCGCGAACGGGACTCGGCTTGGCTGGATCGACACGGCCCGGTCGTCCACTCGTTGGTGAAATTGGATGCCAGAGGGCTAGTTAATGAGGCCATGCTCAACGCGGCCTCCATCTCCGGGGGCGGAATGCCAAATTCCTTTGATCGTTTCCGAAGCAAGGCCTGGACCATCACCCCCATGGGCCAAAAGCTCCTCCAAGCGCTCCGTCCCATCTGAACGCCCTGCACCACCGATCACTTCTCACTCGACTCCTCCTCTTTCAGCCTTTCAGCATCTACCCATGTCCCTCTCCTTCATCGAAACCCAGTTCCCCGTCTCCCGCCTTTCCAAGGAATCCTACAAGGAGCGGAAGTCGAACTATTCCCAGACACTCACCGGGCTTGGGAAATGGTGGGGGCGCAAGCCGCTCATTCTCTGCCGGGCCACCATCCTCGGCCTGCTCCTGCCCGCCAGCGATAATCCAGAGGCTGACCGTGCCTGCTTTCTCGCCCTACTGACTATGGACGAGGAAGGCCTGCTCCGCCGCTTCAAGGGACTGGAAACGAAGGTTCTGCTCGAACTTGCCTTACCCGACGAGGTCTCTGACTATGACTGCCACAATGCCGCCTGGCGTGCCGTAACCGATAAGGAGGAAAAGGGCCGCCTCAAATCCATCTTCGAGGAGTTTCGCGCCGCCCTCGAACGCCGGATATTCCTCCGCCTGCCCTACGACCAGCAAATAGCCTTTTGCCACCGCCCGGAAAACATCGACGGCCCGTCGCCGGAAGCTTGGGAAATGATCAACGCCCACCTCGGCACCACTGCTAATACCATCCCGGAACTCATCCGCGAACTCGGCCAGCGTCGCTTCGGCCGCGTCCCGCGCGTGGGCGATGCTTTCTGCGGCGGTGGCTCCATCCCGTTTGAAGCCGCCCGCATCGGCTGCGAGGCCCATGCCTCCGACCTCAACCCCGTGGCCGCCCTGCTCACTTGGGCCGCCCTCAACATCGTCGGCGGTGGACCCGAGGTGGCCGAAAAAGTCCGCGCCGCCCAAGCGGAGATCTACGCCTCCGTGGACGCCCAAGTCACCGCTTGGGGCATCGAACACAAAACCGAGGATCTCCCGCCCGGCGAGTGGGAAAAAATCACCAGCGCACTCTCCGCCGGCACCCTAAAACCACGGGATATAGCCACCCGTGTCTGGCGTGCCGATGCCTACCTATACTGCGTGGAAGTCCGTTGCCCGGAAACTGGCTGGCTTGTGCCGCTCGCCCCGTCCTGGGTCATCGGCGAAAAATCCAAAACCATCGCCACACTCGTCCCGCTGCCGGATGAAAAGCGTTACCGCATCGACATCAAATCAGGCGCCAGCCCCGCCGCAATAAAAGCCGCCAAGCTTGGCACCATCCGCAAGGGCCGCATCATCCACCCCGTTCTTGAAGAACTCGGTCTCGATCCTGCCTCTATCGAATCAGTCCGCACAGCCGGTCAAGGCAAAGACCCATCCCTCCACCATGCCAATGGTCTCCGCCTCTGGGAAAACGACGACCTCGTCCCGCGCCTCGACGATGTCTTTCAGGAGCGTCTCTACTGTGTCCGCTGGATCGAAACCCGCATCGACAAAAAAACCGGCAAGCCCCGCACCACCAAACACTACCGCGCCGTCACCGCCCACGACCTTGCTCGCGAGCAACTCACTCTTAATATCCTCCGCCAACGTTTCGCCGACTGGCAGAAAAAAGGCTTCATCCCTTCACTGAAAATCGAGTCGGGCTTCAACACTGATCAGCCAATCCGGGAACGAGGATGGACCCATTGGCACCACCTCTTTAGACCACGCCAACTGCTAATTCATGGCAGTTTTTCGGAATTGCAACTGAGACTATTTAGTGGTCAGGCCGAGAGTGTAGGGGTCTTGCTAGGTGTTGGGCGGCTTGCAGACTGGGATTCTAAACTCACTCGTTGGGATAGCAGCGCGGCAAATGAAAAGGTTGCTCAGACTTTTAGCAATCAAGCGTTGAACACACTTGTGACTTGGGCTGGAAAGTCACTTCTTTCAAGTGATAATGCCTTTTTCCTTTCGTTCACCGTAGAATCCCACACGAAGGAAAGTTCCGTTCGTGCAGACGATGCACGAAGTCTATCCGATATCTGTGAGTTCTGGGTAACTGACCCACCATACGCTGATGCTATCAACTACCACGAATTAGCAGATTATTTCCTCGCGTGGTATGAAGGCAATGTGCGTAAAGGGATTTCTGACTGGTCCACTACGTCCAAGAAAGCTCTCGCTGTTGTTGGTCGGGATGAATCCTTCCGCCATAGCATGGTGGATTGCTACCGAAATCTCGCTGGGCACATGCCGGACGATGGAATGCAGGTCGTCATGTTCACCCATCAAGACGCTGCGGTTTGGGCGGACCTCGCTCTGATCCTCTGGGCCTCGGGCCTGCGCGTCACCTCCGCATGGTGCATTGCCACCGAGACAGAAAGCTCTCTTAAGGAAGGCAACTACGTCCAAGGCACCGTCCTGCTCATCCTTCGCAAGCAAACCGGCGAGGACACGGCCTTCCTTGATGAAGTCTATCCCGAGGTCGAAGCCGAGGTGAAGCGGCAGCTCGATTCCATGCACGAGCTGGACGATCCTCATGCCGATGCCCCGGACTTCACCGACACCGATTACCAACTCGCCGCTTACGCCGCCGCCCTCCGCGTGCTCACCCGCTACCGCTCCATCGAGGACATCGATGTTGCCCGCGAACTTGCACGCCCCAAAGGCAAACGAGCCGAGCGCTCGCCGCTGGAAGCTGCCATTATGGAAGCTGTCAAAATCGCCTGCGACCACCTCGTCCCCGCAGGCATTGACCGACCGCTGTGGAAAGCCCTCGGCCCCGCCGAGCGTTTCTACCTCAAAGGACTCGACCTCGAAAGCCGCGGTGAATTCCGCTTGGGAGCCTATCAGGAACTTGCCCGCGGCTTCGGCGTGCGCGATTACACCGCCCTGCTCGGCAACGACAAAGCCAACGAAGTCCGCCTATTGACCGCCACTGAGTTCGGTCGCAAACTCCTCCGCGCCGGTGAGGACGCCTTTTCCGTAAGCTTGCTGCGCCACGCCCTTTTCGCCATCCGGGAAGTCGCCATGTCCGACCATGGAGTCGAGCCCGGCCGTGCCTGGCTCAAGGCCGAGGTCGAGAACTACTGGGCTCACCGCAAGACCCTCATCGCCATCCTCCAATACCTCGCTCGCTTCCAACACAGCCTCCCCACTTGGGAAACCGACTCCAAAGCGGCATCTCTGTTAGCAGGGGCGCTGGAGAATGATCATTGAGCGCTTAATTCACAGTCTGAGTAGCCATTCTTGATTCTCTGAAACGATGATTCCGAGCCGATCTAGCGAACCGAAAGTATGCGGTTCCTTTGAGATTTTTCTCAGCTACTCGCGCAAAGACAACGCGCCCCAAAAGGCAAGCGACTCCAAAGGCTGGGTTACAGCACTCTACGAGGAAATCATCGCCGATCATCGCCGGTTTTCCACAGAGCCATTGCGGATATTCTTCGATACATCTGACATACGGGATATGGACGACTGGCGACATCGCATTTTGGAAGGCCTGCGCCATTCGAGGATTCTTCTCGTCTGCCTCTCTCCAAATTATTTCGCCAGCGAATACTGTCATTGGGAGTTCGACGAATACGTCCATCGACAGGTTCACAATCTGATGGGCCAGGACAGTTTCGCACAAGTGTATTTCTTCGAAGTGCCCAGAGCCGTCGAGCAAACGCCTGATCGTGAGAAAAGCTGGCATGAATTGCTGTGCCGCAGCAATTATACCGACCTTCGCCCTTGGTTCCCAAACGGCGTTGAAGCCCTTCGGGACGAGGTGGTGAAGGAAAAACTTGCCAATCTCGGGACCAGTCTTTGGGAACGCATCCAACGCACGCGACGCGCCACAGGTGTGCCGGGCAATCTCCGCCGCCACAATCCCCACTTCATCGGAAGGAATACAGAATTGAGGCTGATTCATGAGCATCTCGCCCTCGGGGCAGTTGGAGTCGTTACCGCTTTGAATGGACTGGGTGGACTGGGAAAAACCGAGTTGGCCGCCGCCTATGCCCATGGTTGGGCAAACTGTTATCCCGCCGGGCTTTGGGCGCTAACAGCGGAAGGAAAGAAAGAGATGCTCCCGCTTTTGGGAGAGCTTTGTGCCGACCTCGGGCTTCCGCTTTCTATTGGGCCTGTAGAAAGTGCCGATCAGCGAGGACGTCGAGTCCTCGCGGAATTGAATCGCCGCACGATCGAAGTTGCTTCGCAGGACAACGATCAGGGCGCTGCCTGTCTTATTCTACTCGATAACGTGTCCGAGCCAGCCCTCCTGGCGGAGCTGCAACTCGCGCAACTTCCGCGCGAAGGTTGGCTGCGGGTTGTTGTTACTACTCGTGAAGGGCCAGAAAAGTTCCCCGCCTCACGCAAAAAGTCACTGGCGTTTATTGCGGTGGATGCGCTGACGGAAGAGGATGCCGCCCGGCTGATTGAGGATCACCAATTGGATGGACTATGGCCGGATACTTCACTAGCAGATGACCGCATGGCAGCGCGCGCAATTGCCAGAGAGTTGGGTGGGTTCACCCTTGCTGTCGAAAGTGTGGCAATTTATCTCGGACTGCACCCGGAAATCCGGCCATCCGATTGTCTGGCCCGCTTACAAGCCGAGGGTATGCCTCGGGTGAATGATTTAATGACGGAAACTGACACTCCCGATGATGAAGGGGATGTCGCATCACAAATGTTGTGGGAAGGTGAGAAAGTTGGAGAAATCTTGGATGCGGAAGGCAGGATGAAAGCCATCCGAACCAAGCAACTTTCACTCGTACTCGACGCGACAATCGCAAAACTCAGCAAGCTGGAACGCAGCGTTCTGGATTTCGCCGCACGACTTTCTCCAGACTGTATTCCATGGCCGTGGTTGCGGGATTTGGTCATACTGGAGCATGCGGAGATTCTAGCAACCCGCCCCGGCTATCCTGATCCCTGGCTAGGCCTGCGCAGACGCCTTGAGGGATTGAGACTGCTCACATCCGGCGACCATCCGGAGATTGCCCGTATGCACCGCCTCGTTAGTGCGTGTGTGCGTGAACTTGGCACATTGGAAGCCAGAACCGACTTGAACCGGATAATCGTGGATTTTGTGGGCAATAGTCCCACTCCATTTGTGCATGGCCTTGGAATTGAGGTTTTCATAGCCAATTGGAAGCTGTTGTCTCAGTCTTATTCACTCAATGATCGATTGATCGGGCAAGCGTCTCAAAACATGGATTTGGCCACACCATTCGCTGAAGGATGGACAGATCTCGCCTATCAACTTGGTGATACCGAACTTGAAGAGTGGTGGCTCTCTCTCTGGGCTGGGCAGGCAGAGAAAAGTGGTGCGTTTGTAAAAAAGAAGGCCGCATTTTTGCACCGGAAGGGCAATACAAAGGATGCGTGTCTGATTCTTCAGCAGCATCTTCAGGCGGGTGATGGAAGTTTCGATGTTTCTAGCCAGCTTTTGATGTATTTCGCACAACTCGGCAAACACGAAGAAGCAAGCGAGCTCGCACGAAGATTGGAAATCGATCACGAAGCTATTCTTTCCGGCGACAGCCTCCGTCGTGCCAAATTCCTGCATTACAAGTATTTCACCCTACACGAGATGGATCGGAATGAGGAGGCGGTGGCAGCAAACCGTCTCATCCGTGATGTCTATGCAGAAAGTCACTTGACGTATGATTTCTTGATTTCAACCGTTAATCTTGGAGATGCCCTGTGGGCGACCGGTAAACTCGATGAGGCTTCCGAATTGCTCAATCACGCCCTATCAAGGGGGCAATCCGTGGGGCTGGCCCAAGTCGAGGACATCGCCGCGATATGCCTTGCAAACGTGCTGGCATCTTCTGGATTGAAGCACGAGGCAGCTAAACTTTACAAGTTGGGGGAATCACTAAGCGAACGGATCGACCACCGGTGGGACTTTCTCTACGCGCAAACCTATCGAGCGCTGAACGATATTGAAATGGGCATAGGTTCTCCGCATGCGTTTCGATCTATTCGTGATGCGGCGGTTGAATCAGGCTTCGAGTATCTGGCGGCTATCACGGATTCCCACGTATGCATCGCGTCTTTCGTTTGCGCGTTTGACGAAGGTCAACTCAAACAATGTATCGATAGGGGCCGTCTTTCGCCCTTTCCTGCGTGCGGCGTTTACGCACTGAGCGCCATGCTTCGCTTGCAAATTGGACGCGGCGAAGTGCCTGAAAAAAGTTTGATTGAGGAGTGGGTCGCAAGAATTGATCAATTGAGCGGAATCAAGGGGCGGATTGGCGTGATCGTTCGATTGACTGATTGGCTGTTGGAAATGGGTGCGCTCCAAGAGAATGAAGCAACCCGCGTCATGGAATGGATCGCTCGTTTTTCGCCGAAGTCGCTGTCAGGTTATTTTGAAATTCAATATCCAAATCCAAACATGAGTGAAAACATAGAACAAGAGTCGACGAACGCTGCTGCAAAAGCAGGCAGTTCATGCGTGAGACTACGTGTATGTAATTTGAGTGAGTGTGAAGCACGTTGTTGCTACGACGGAGTGTATTTGGACGATGATGAAGAGTCGAAAATCAGAAATGTCGTTAATTCCGAACCTGAATTTTTTAGACAATTGCCGCGAGATTTCATCGTCAATGGAACGTGGGAAGGGCGGACCACCGGACGAAAAACCGCCGTCACGACCCACGAATACCAATCTCCCGATTTTCCGGCCCATTTTACCCGGACGCGTTGCGTCTTTTGTTCCGAAGATCACAAGTGTTTACTCCAGGTCCTCGCGGTGTCGCGAGGACTCCATAAATGGACATACAAACCGAAGGCCTGCTGGATGTTTCCGCTAAGTCTCGTAAAAGGGCAGCCAGCACCGCCGCCGGCTATTAACGAGCCGGATCCGCACTGTATGGGGGAACACTATCCAGGCTACACAAAGTTTGTTCCATGCGGCCAGGACCGTGAGGACGGTATTCCATGGGATCAAACGCTTTCCGAGGAGATCGCTTATTACAACGAGACGTTAGAACAATAGTATTTCCACCCATGCACCGCCACTCCTCCCGCCGCGTTCCATCCCTAGGAAAATCCTTCCTCGCAGAACGACTGCGCGGTGCCCGGAGCTACGATCGCATCGCAGGCTACTTTTCCTCGTCCATTCTCGAAGTGGCGGGCGAGGAACTGGAATCGATGTCTGGCAAGGTGCGGATCATCTGCAACTCGGAGTTGGACCCGGACGATGTGAAATCCGCCCGTGCCGCCGCGATGGCGATGCGCCGTGAGTGGTGTCGTCAGGATCCGGAGCACATGGCGGAGAAGGGTGCGGATCGTTTCGCGCGTCTCTATCATTTTCTCACCAGCGGCAAGTTGGAGGTCAAGGTGTTGCCAGATTCCGCCTTCGGCCTGATCCACGGCAAGGCCGGTGTGATTGAGATGGCGGACGGGCGTTACACTTCGTTTCTTGGCAGTGCCAATGAGTCGAAAACTGCCTGGCGCAGGAATTTTGAACTCGTCTGGGAGGACGAAGACCCGGATTCCATCGCTTGGGTAAGGGAAGAATTTGACGCTTTATGGGGCAACGCCGCAGCTTTCCCACTGGCGCAGGCGGTGGTCGAGGATGTTGAGCGGCTATCACGTCGCAAGGTTTTCGGATCGGTGGACGCGTGGAAGGAAGAAGGAGACGCCGCCGGAGCCATCGTCGAGACACCGGTGTATCGCCGGGAGTATGGCCTCTGGGCGCACCAGAAGTATTTTACCAAGCTGGCCTACGACGCGCACCGCACTCCCTTCGGTGCCCGCTACGTGCTGGCGGACATGGTGGGTCTGGGCAAAACCATCCAACTCGCGATGGCAGCAATGTTGATGGCGCTTTGGGGTGACAAGCCGATCCTAATCATTGCGCCGAAACCTCTGCTCTGGCAGTGGCAGGACGAGATGGACAAACTGCTAGGTATGCCGTCCGCCGTGTGGGACGGCAAACAATGGGTGGATGAACATGGGGTTTGCCATGGTTCGAATGGCCCTGACCGCATCTTGAAATGCCCGCGCAGGGTGGCGCTGGTGTCACAGGGTCTGTTCAGCGCAAACACCGATGCGGCGGAGCGGTTGAAGCGGCTGGAATACGAGTGTGTGGTCGTCGATGAAGCTCACCGCGCCCGCCGCCGCAACCTTGCGCCTGGATGTGAAAATGAAAACGGCGAACACAACAACCTGCTCCGGCATTTGCACGATCTCGCCCGGCGGACCAAGAGCCTCCTGCTAGGGACGGCGACCCCGGTGCAGATCAACCCCATTGAAGCCTGGGATCTGCTCAATTTGCTCAACACCAACCGCGAGCATGTGCTCGGCAATTTTTGGAGCGAGTGGACCAAGCCCACCGAATGCCTGCCAGTCGTCTCAGGAGAGGTTTCGCTTTCTGGAATCACCACCGTGGATTTCTGGAGTTGGTTCCGCAATCCGGTGCCGCCAGTGAACGAAGGACGTGATTTTGAAACTCTGCGGCGCGTGCTTGGCATGACCGACGATCAAGCCATTGCCAACGGCAGCGACATCGACAAACTCAAGGCTCCTGATCGATCGCGTCTCGAACGCTTGAAACCAAATTTCGGACGCGAGCACAACCCTTTCCTCCGCCACATCATCCGCCGCACCCGGGACTTTCTGGAGACAGAAAAGGATCCTGAAACCAACCAGCCTTATCTGGATCCGGTGGCGGTCAAACTACTCGGCGAAGGCGACGAGGGCGCAGTCGAGCTTTCACCTTATCTGAAACAGGCCTACGTGCTGGCTGAAGATTTTTGCGCCGCCATTGCCCGCAATCGCAAGGGAGCGGGTTTCCTCAAGACCCTGTTATTACGCCGCGCTGGCAGCAGTGTGGTGGCAGGAATTTCCACCGCCCGCAAGATGTTGGAAAATTGGGAGTCGATCGAGGACGACGATGAAGACGAAGACGAACCACCGAAGCGCGATGACTTCAAGACGCTCACACCCGCCGAGCGTGCGCTGCTGGAAAGCTACGTGCGGGCCTTGGAAAGCAACCAATCAGAAGACCCGAAATACCGAGTGGTCCACCGCCTCCTGACCGAGGGCAATCCTGAGGCCGAGAGCCTGCCATGGAAGAATCTCGGCTGCATGATTTTCTCGCAATACTACGACTCTGCAGAGTGGTTGGCCGCCAAACTCAGCAAGGAGGCGCTGCCTGAGGACTTGATCGGCCTCTACGCCGGCAGCGGTCGTTCCGCCTACTATCGTGGCGGCGAGCGCCAACCCGCAGAGCGCGAGGATCTCAAGCGTCTCGTTCGCGATGGAGAAATCAAAATCCTCGTCGGCACCGACGCCGCCAGCGAAGGGCTCAACCTTCAGCGCCTCGGCACACTCATCAACCTCGATCTGCCGTGGAACCCAACGCGCTTGGAACAACGCAAGGGGCGCATCCAGCGCATCGGCCAGAAGCGCGACACGGTCTATGTGTTCAACATGCGTTATCGGGATTCGATAGAAGACCGCGTCCATCAGATGCTGTCGACGCGGCTCAAGCATATCCATAATCTCTTCGGCCAGATACCCGACACCCTCGAATCAGCTTGGATTGCCGCCGCCCTCGGCGATGACCGCAAGGCCCGCGAAACCATCGACGCGGTCCCGGAGAAACATCCCTTCGAGGCCAAATACAACCAGATCGCCAGCATCAACTGGGAGAGCTGTTCAGAAGTGTTAAACCGTGTCGCTGCCAAGGAAGCCTTGGAACGGGGGTGGTGAAGAATCCGCAGTCAATAAGCAGCCTATCCTAGCGGCATATTTAGGGTCCTAGGGTCAAACGGTTGTCGCCGAGGGATTAAAAGGGTTGCTAAGCAGAAGAGATTTGATAGAAATGGCTTAGGAAGATGCTGAAAGAAACGTCCAAAGTAGCAAGTTGCTTTGCCAGTCCACTTTTGCAACTGCCGTTTTTATTCACCACTTACTAATGAGTCCATAATAGAAGGGACGTAGGCATAGTTATTGCTTATTCAAGCCGCATGAGAAAAGTTCGAGATACAGATGCGAGGAAATTGACACATGCAGAACTCACTGAGTTGAGAACGCGC
>Ga0209697_10004574_pt1 | contig 17857 bp, 16 predicted proteins | sample AliMusrvi5mmetaG_FD_184115 | JGI IMG/M metagenome (GOLD analysis project Ga0209697, IMG submission 184115) | Freshwater lake bacterial and archeal communities from Alinen Mustajarvi, Finland, to study Microbial Dark Matter (Phase II) - Alinen... | ecosystem: Environmental > Aquatic > Freshwater...
ACCCTCCAGAAAATTTAGCCGGCATGAGTTTTATACATTGGAGGGACGGCCTCTGTGCCGTCCGTGGCAAAGGTGAATGATTGCAGTGCTGCACAAGTATATACCGAACCTCTAACGCGAATGGTATCATTCCCTGCGCTGCGGGAACAGGATGGATTTTTCGGGGACAATGTTGACATGACGTATAGATTTTAGTATTTTATACGTCATGAATACAAAACTCACATTGCGCATGGATGAAAAATCGATCTGGGCCGCCAAAGCCGAGGCGAATCGCCGTGGCAAGTCGGTTTCGCAGATCGTGGTGGATTTTTTTGACTCCCTGGCGTCGGGACATTGGACAACACAGCCGCTCCCGCCCATCACGGCCTCGCTTGTCGGTGTGTTGAAAGGTCGCCGGGTTTCCGAATCGGACTATCAGAAACATCTGCGGGAGAAGTTTTCGTGAAAGTCCTGGTCGACACCAATGTCGTGCTGGATGTGCTCCTTGCGCGGCAGCCGTTTGTGGGACCCGCTGCCGTGGTGTTCGGGTTGATCGAGCAGTCGAAAATCGACGGGCTCCTGTGTGCGACGACCATCACAACCATTGATTATCTTCTGACGCAAGCCATGCCCCGGCCTGTTGCCCGTCAAACCCTGCGGACGCTGATGGAGCTGTTTGAAATAGCGCCCGTCACCCGGGCCGTTCTGGAAGAAGCCTTCAAAAGCAAACTCATGGACTTCGAGGATGCGGTTCTCGATCAGGCGGGCAGGCTGGCGGGGGCTGAAATCGTGGTCACGCGGAATCAAAAAGATTTTCGTCATGCGGCCCTGAAGGTCATGGGGCCCGATGAATTTCTCGCCAGTTTCCCGTGATGGTTTTTCGCACGCGCATTTTACAAAACTCCCACGGACGGCACGGAGGCCGTCCCTCCATTGTCAACCCATGCCATTTGCTGTATCTTCTGGAGCCCGACCGTTTTCCCCGGAGTTCTGCAAAAGGTTCGCGCATTATACCCGGTGATGCGTCCTGTCAGGTGTCAGGCATTGCGGGTGGGGCTGGATATGAGGGCAGGAGGCAGAATGCAGCATTCAGAATGAGGAAGATGTGTGAGCCTTGCAAACCAATCTTGCCTGCTACCCAGTGTCCCGAAAAATCGTTTTGCTCCGGCAAAACGAGGCGAACCATGGCGCGCATTCGGTGTTCTGCCGGGAAAACGGCTGGATAAGTTTGTCCCGGCTGGCAGGCGTCTCAGGCGGCGCTGGATGTGAAGAGAGCATCCAGAATACAGGATTCAGAATAAGGGAAGCGAATGCTGCCCCGTTGAACAGAATCCGGTGGAGGCACGAACACCGAAAAATCCATGGCGTCGCGCCATGGAGGCGAACCGCAGGTTGCATTTCGTGCAGGCGGTGAAAAAGGTGTGGTAAGCTTGGGATGCTGGCGCGGCGTCGCGGGTGGGGCTGGATAAGCATCCGCACCACCCGCGAGAACAATGCCAGCGCCCAAGATCACCGCATCCGTTTGCACCCGAAATGCAACCTGCATTAAAGTTTCCGACGCTCCGCCTTCCGGTACTTTGCGCCCTTTGCGCCTTCGCGAGAAACATTCCGTCTCTTATCCGTGGTGAATGCCGTCAGCGCCTGCTCAGCCGACAAGCTCCAGCCGCGTGAGAGATTCGAAGTAGGGGGTGCGCGGGAACATGTCGAACAGCCGCGAGTTCATGGCGCGGTAGCCGCCTTGTGACAGGCTGCGGATGTCGCGCGCCATGGTGTCGGCCGCGCAGGCGACATACAGGATTCCTTTTGGCTTTGCCCGGCAAAGCGCCTGCACCACTTCCGGCGGCAAGCCTGCCCGCGGCGGGTCCGCGATCACCCAGGCGTCTTTCGATTTGAAATTCTGCCACGCTTCCGCAAAGCTTTTCTCGACCGGTGCGGTCAGGAACTCCATCACCGCCTGCGGCGCGAGGCGCTGCGCATTTTCACGGGCCGCGGCCACGGCGGCGGCGCTGGACTCGATGCCGAACACCCGCGCGCCCGCCTGTGCGGCGGCAATGGCAAAGCCGCCCACGCCGCAGTAAAGGTCCAGCACGGCGTGCGCATCGGCCTGGCGCAGCGCTTCCTGGACGGCTTTTAATAATTCATCCGCCACGGGCGGATTGACCTGGAAGAAGCAGCCGCCCGGCACGTGGAGCGGGCCCACGGCGGAATCCTCGGTGAGTTCGATTGGTTTTTCCGGCGCAAGCCCGTGCCAGACCATCGGCCCGTCTTTCGGGGTCCAACGGAAGGTGATGCGCTGGTGGGTGGGCAGCCGGCGCATGAAGCCCGGGGACGCGCGGCGTTCAGCCAGCAGGCTGTTGATGGCTTCCGCGGCCAGCGGGCAGGCGGGCACGTCGATCAGGGTGGTGTTGTCCTCGGCAAAATACCCGAGCACCGTGCCGGTGGCCGGGTGGGCGGCATGCAGGACGATTTTGCGGCGGTAGTTCCATTCAGCGGGCGACGGCACGGGCGGCGCACAAATGGCCGGATCCGCGTTGCCGAGGTGCGCCAGCAGTCCGGCGAGCTGGGCGGCTTTCAGCCGCACTTCCTCGGCATACGGCATATGCTGGTAGCAGCAGCCTGGGCAGATGCCGGCCAGGGGGCACACCGGGGGGGTGCGCAGCGGTGACGGGGTGACCACGTCAACCAGCCGCGCTTCCGCGAAGTTTTTGCGGCGGCGCACGATGTCAATCTCCACCACTTCGCCGGGCAGCGTGTGCGGCACAAAGATGACGCCGTTGTCGGTCTTGGCCACGCCTTTGCCGCGATAGGCCACATCCGCAATGGTAACCTGCATGGATCAAAACCTTTCCTGCCGCGGTGTGTGCGGCGCAAGCTACAGGGTTGATAGGCTGTAGGCTGTTTACTATTCAGGTAGTCAGAATTCAGGAGTCAGAATATCCGTCCCATCCGTGTAATCAGTGGTTAAAACTCCTCCGCCTCCACCGGACAGACCGTCCGATCAAATCCGATTTGAACGGACCTCTTCCGTCCAGCCTCTACCGCGTCTCCGTGCCTCCAGCGCAGCGGGTGGTTAATCCGGCTTTCGCGTCTTTTCGCGCATTTCGTAGTTAATAACTCTTCCGTCCCCCATCCGTGTCATCCGACTCATCCGTGGTTCTCTTGCCTGAACCCTGAACCCCGAACCCGCGCCTCCCCCCTCAGCGTTTGTGCTCATCGGCAATCTGGTAAACCGGTGTGCGGATGCTGGTCAGGATTTCGTAGGAGATGGTGTCCGCCCAGCAGGCCAGTTCGTCCGCATAAATTGATGCGTTGCCTTGCGTGCCCAGCAGCACCACTTCATCGCCGGCCCTCACGGGGATCTGGCCGGCATCCACGGCGGTCATGTTCATGGTGATGCGTCCGGCGGTGGGGCAGCGGCGGCCGCCGATCAGCACCTGCGCCTTGCCGCTCATGCGGCGCATGTAGCCGTCGGCATAGCCGGCATCAATGGTGGCAATGTGGGTTTCCTGCGGCGTGCGCCAGGTGCTGTCGTAGCTGACCGGGAAACCGGCCGCCACACGCTTCACTTGCAGCACGCGGGTTTTCCATTGCAGGAAGGGTCGTGTGGCGATCGTGCGCGTGCCGCCGGCCGGGCCGTAGCCGTAGAGCAGGATGCCCGGACGGATGCCGTCAAAATCCCAGTGGCCATCATGCCGCACAATCGCGCCGCTGTTGGCCACATGGCGGAAGGCGAAGCGCAACCCTTCCTGCCGGCAGGCGGTCAGGACCTGGTGGAAGCGGTCGGCCTGTTCCTCGGCGAACGGGGTGCCGGGATTGTCGGCCGAGGCAAAGTGGGTGCAGATGCCTTCCATCTTCAGCCCCTGCAGCCGGGTCAATGTCGCCAGCATGCCGGGCGCGGTCTGCCAGTTGAAGCCGAGCCGGCCCATGCCGGTGTCGATTTTGGCGTGCACGGTGAGGATGACACCTGCCGACGATGCGTGTTCCGCCAGTTCACGGGCGTGCTCATGGTCGGCGATGATGGGCGTCAGCTGCAGCTGCGCGGCTTCCGCCGCATGCCGGGCGCAGAGGCAGCCCAGGATCAGGATGCGCGCTTTGGGCAGGATTTTCCGCAGGGCGACGGCCTCGTCCATGTGCGCCACGGCGAACCAGCGCACGCCCTGCTGCCAGGCGTGCGGCGCCACGTGCTGCATGCCGTGTCCATAGGCGTTGGCCTTGACCACAAAAATGATTTCCGGGCCGGTGCCGATGGCCGCGCGCAGCAGTTTCAGGTTGCCGCCCAGGATCTCGGGCTGGATTTCAACCCATGTGTTGGCAAAGGGGGCGGTCATGCGGGGTGCGTGCCTTCGATGGGCGGGTGGGTGTGCGGCGGGGGCGGTGTGATCTTCACCGCGCGCAGCGGATAGCGCAGCTTCAGGTCGCCGTTGAGCATGATCTCCACCCAGTAGGTGGCCGGCACCTCGAAGCGCACGTTCATGAAGAACTCCACGCTGGTGGCGGTGGCCTCGCTGTCCGGCAGCTTGAGCGGGACCTCCTGCCCTTCGACGAGCAGGTCGCCGTTGGCCTTGAGGATGCGGCTGCGCTGCTTGAAGTCGCCCAGCCCGCAGCACCAGCGGTTCACAATGCACAGCCGGTGGAAGGCGGCCGGATAGCTGGGCACCGCCAGGATATCAAAGAGGCCGATCAGGATGAACTTGCCGTTGCGCTCCTGTCGCACATCGTCGCACAGCAGGCTGGATTGCAGGTCGGGTATCATGATTTTTTTTCCTCCCATGACTGCAGCGTCTCGCTGATGAACTTGACGACCTCCGCGTGCTCCTCCTTGCCGGTGGCGCTGGTGATCATGCGTGGTACCCCGGCGCGGAACCGCACGGTTTTCGAGCGGTCCAGCGGCCCGAAGTCACGGAGGCGGCCGCGGCCGATCCTCTGGAAATCCGTTTTCAGCGCGATCGGGACAATCGGGACCCCGGCGCGCTTGGCCAGCTTGACGCCCAGCGTGTTGAATTCGGCGGGGATGAAGTTGACGTTCCGGGTGGATTGCGGGAAAAGCACGATGGATCGCCCCTTGGCGATCTGCGCCATGCCGCCGTCCATCACCTCTTTGAGGTCTTCGCGCGGGTTGATGCGGCTGACGCCGATCGACTCGCAGGCCTTCAGGATGGAGCCCAGGAACGGATAGCGCAGCAGCGACGTTTTCAGCACGATCGAGATCGGCGTGAAGGCCATGGCGATCACCGGCAGGACGAACGTCTCCACCATGCTCATGTGGTTGGCGACGATCACCGCCGGGCCCTTGAGCGCGTTCATGTTTCGCATGCCGTCGATTTCAATCCGCCCGCCGCACCGCTCGATCTGGCGCAGGGTTTCGAAGCTGCTGGAGTTCCAGGATTTGGTGACATAGTCGCCGTGCCGCGCCCGGAAGCTGCCCACCACCACCACCTTGAGGGCGCCCCAGTAGTACCAGGCGTCCCAGCGGCCGAACAGGCGGTCGGTCAGGCGGCGGTCCGGCGTATCCGGCGTGCGGTATTCGCCGGTTTCGCGGAGCTGTTTTTGCAGTTCTAAGGCAGTCATGGCTGAAATGTTACAGCAGTATCCTGTCGGATGCAGGTTGACAGGCTGTAGCTGTTGGAAAATCCAAATTCCCTTTTCGTCTGCTTTAGGGCATTTCGTAGTTAAATCCTGTGGCTGCTCTTACAGTCTAATAGCCTTCAGCCTACAGCCTAAACCGCTTCAGCCTCTGCGTCCCCGTGGGACGCTATGGGTTTGATGCCCCATTTCTATACCACGCGCGCATCCGTGGCGCAACACGAAAGCAGGGGTGGAGCAGGGCCGCCCTGCGGGTTGATCCCGCAGCAGGTTGAAGCGCATTCGTTTTTCTCGCCCCTCCCGCCTTGTCCGCGAAAACGCGTCAATAAAAAAATCAGGGATTTTTTAGCTTAAGGAGGATTGCGGGAGGTTGCGGAGGGTTTCACAGTGTTGCATTTTCCCGCCTTCCAGTCGCCTCCGCCCCGAACCCCGTAAAACCGGGTTTATGATTTTGCCGTCGGGCGATATTCCCGCTCAACGGAGAAAAGTTGGCAGGTGGATGGATGCGGATAAAACACACAATAAGCGAGGCCGCTCAGAAATCATTTTGCCATTGTCAAAATGAGGCGAACCATGGCACGCATTCGGTGTTCTGCCGGGAAAACGGCTGGATAAGTTTGTCCCGGTTGGCAGGCGTCTCAGGCGGCGCTGGATATGAGGGCAGTATCCAGAATACGGGAGTCAGTATTCAGGATGAGGAAAGCGGCCGAACCCTGGTGGATGAATTTCGTTGGAGATACGAGACCTGAAAATCCATGACGTCGCGTCATGGAGGCGAACCGCAGGTTGCATTTCGTGTCTGTGGTGAAAAAGATGTGGTAAGCCCGGGATGATGGCAAGGCAGAGCGGGTGGGGCTGGATAAGTATCCGCACCACCCGCGATAACACCGCCAGCGCCCGGGATCGCCACATCCGTTTTCACCCGAAATGCAATCTGCTTTCTCTAGGCGGCGCAACAAAAAAAGGAGGACAGCAGTATGGACAAGATCACGGCAGTCAAAACAACCCATCCCGGGCCCGCGCCGGATGACGATCCGCAGGCAACAACAATGGACCTTGATCAGGAGACGGATGCCTCTGATCCCGCGCAAGGCGGTGACGAGGCCGCCCCGCCCATGGAGCTGACGCTCCGGCACCAGCAGCTGATTGGCGCGCTGGTGGTGGCCCCGGACATCCGGGCGGCGTGCAAGGCTGTCGGTGTTGGACGCACCACGGCCCACCGCTGGCTGAATGACCCGGCCTTCCGGGCGGAACTGGCCCGGCAGCGCGATGCCGTGCTGGTCGAGGCGTTGGACAGCGTCAAGACGCACGCCGTCCGGGCCATGTCAGAACTGGCCGGGCTCCTGCAATCCAAGGACGACCGCCTGCGCCGGATGATCTGCAATGACCTGCTGGGCCACGCCATCCGGGTCCGCGAACTGGAGGACATCGAGCGGCGTCTCGCCGCGCTGGAAAAAGGGGCGAAGCACAATGAAAGGAGGAGCAAGAATTTAAACCACGGATAAGACGGATGGCACGGATGTGGCGGATGGAAGGAAATCACGAAAGGTGTGAAAGAGCGGAAGCGGATCAATCAGGTGGATAGGCTGCAGGTAAAGAACGGCGCTCGGAGATCGCCTCCCACATTCCGGCAGGTAGGGCGAACTCTCCGAGTGAGCCGTCTGGCTGACAGCCTAATCGTCTACAGCCTAACCACCTTTTCATATATCAAGCGCAGCAGGCACGTAGCGCCTGCTGTACCCGGGCGAAGTACAGCGGGGGCTATGCACCCGCTGCCTAAAAAAAGGAGATGGTTATGAAGCGGCAGAACACGCGGTTGAACAAGTTGGAGCAGAAGGCGCCGGCCGTCGAGCCGGTATTCATGGTGTGGCAGGGGCAGGATTCGTGGACGACGAAGGAAAAAGCAACGGCAATGCGGCAGAACCCGGGGTGTCCGCTGTTCTGGCGTTCGCTCATGTGCGGAAGCAGCAAGTCGGGCAGGGGGAATTATAAAAACAACGGGGCGGAAATAGTTTTGAACTACCAGCCGCATCCTGCCCAGATGCAGATCCATCAGGCGCGGACCTATCGGTTCCGCACGGTCTGCACGGGCCGCCGGTTCGGCAAGACGCTCTGCCTTGCGGCCGAGCTGCTCGACCGGGGTGGCTGCGACCCGGCTTCGCCCTCGGAACTCGCGCAGGCGGGCTACGCCGGGGCAATGCGCGGGCGGGAGTATGGCTGGATCGCGCCGACCTACAATGTCGCCGAGCGCGGCATCGAGGCGTTCCGGGCCATTGCCGGTGATTTTGTCCGGGTCTGCGGAAGGGCGCCCATGCGGGTCGAGTTCACCGGCTCTGCCGGGCCGGTCCGCATCTGGTTCCTCTCGGCTGACAATCCCGACAACATCCGCGGTTACGGCTTCAACGGGCTGGTGATCGACGAGGCGGCGGCCATCCCTGTTGATGTGTGGCATTACGCGCTGCGCCCGACCATCGCGCAGACGCTGGGCTGGGCGGTCTTCTGCTCCACGCCCAAAGGCCGCAACTGGTTCTATGACCTGCACCTGCGTGGCTTGGACCCCGCGGAGACGGATTACCATGGTTTCACCTTCCCCAGCCAGTCCTCGCCGTTCTTCCCGGCCAGGGAGTGGGAGGAGGCGCAGCGCACCCTGCCGGCGGATGTGTTCAAGCAGGAGTATCAGGCTGAATTCCTGGAGGATTCCGCCGGGGTGTTCCGCAATATTGAAGGCTGCCTGCTGCCGCCTGAAAGATGCGTGCCGAACGCTGGCCGCAATGCGGTCATCATCGGCTGCGATATTGCCAAGCATACCGACTGGACGGTGCTGATCGCCATGGATGCGGAAACGGGCCGTTGCTTTGCCAAGGACCGGTTCAACATGCTGGACTGGCCGATCCAGCGGGAGCGGATCGTGTCGTTTTCCCGTGGCCACAGGGGCCGCCTGATCCTTGACGCCACCGGCGTGGGCGATCCGGTTTTCGACGACCTCAAGCGGACGCTGCCGGACATCGAAGGCGTCCGGCTCTCGCCCTCCGTCAAGACGTCGCTGATCCAGCGGCTGATGGTGGCGGTGGAGCAGCGCAAGGTGTCATGGCCCGCCGCATGGGAGGACCTGGTCGCGGAGATGCGGCGGTATGAATACCGCGTCATGCCGAACGGCGCGGTCCAGTATGACGCCCCGTCCGGGCACCATGACGACTGCGTGGTGGCGCTGGCATTGGCCAACCACCGCCGCTGGGAGAGCGAGAATGTCGGGACCATGCGTGCGTTTGGACCGGCATGGCGGCATGGCAGCGGATGGGCGCACCGTCGGGTGAGGGCGTTGGATGGGTGAGAGGGGTGGTGTAAAATGCAGATTGCATTTCGGGTGCAAACGGATGTGGCGGTCCCGGGTGCTGGCGGCGCGATCAGAACCGGAATGGCACGCATTCAGCCGTCAAAAGGGCTGGACGATTTCATCTCGTCTGGTTCGTTGCGTACAGGCGCCGCGGATACTTATCCAGCGCCGCCTGAGACGCCTGCCAGCCGGGACAAACTTATCCAGCCGTTTTCCCGGCAAAACACCGAATGCGTGCCATGGTTCGCCTCATTTTGTGCAACACAAAATGATTTTCCGGGACAATGGGCAGGCGAGATTGGTTTGCGGGAGTTGGTCTGACCTGATTCATTCAATCCCTTCGGCGTACCGTGTTCTGCCCCCCTTTATCTGCCTCCAGAAGCGCTCCAAAGGCTGAAACGTCCATACGCCTGACACTTAAATCTTTAAAACAAACCGCTACCGTTCCATCCGGCCAAGACCCCTCTTTTTCAAAGGCCATGATCTTCGAGCCCGGCACCGAGGGCCAGGCGAACCGGGAAAACTCTTCAATAACCGATTCATTGGACAGCTGGTGAACCGGTCTCACAGATGTCAACGCGTGCGGAGCTTGAAAGATTTTTATAAGATTGATGCGGTTGTCAGACACCAACGCACTTATACTTTGAGGCAATTTCCCGCCATGGTCGTTTTTATAGAGCAACATCAATGTCGCCATCTCCCTCAGTGAAGAATCGCTCCGGCGCTGTTGGACCTGTATTGGCGAAAGCGACCTGCCAGGCGGCAGCAGCCAAACGGCGACCGCAGCCAACAGAAACGCACCAACCATCAAGTTCCATTTAAATTTTTCCGAAGAGAATGACATAATCCGCCTGTTGTTTTACCGCTTGATTGCCCGGATGGCGGCGGCGCGCTGTTCCAGCGGCGCGGCTTCCTGTTCATGGACAATTTTCCGATAAAGCGCCGCCATATCCTCAAGAATTGTGGCCACATCGGGATGGTCGGGGCCGAGGGCTTTTTCCTTGATCGCCAAGGCGCGCTGGTAGAGCGGTTCAGCCAGCTCGCGCTGACATAGCTCGTTGTATATTCCCGCAAGGTCGAGCAGTGTTTCGCCCACATCGGGATGATCCGGGCCAAGGGTTTTTTCCCGGATTGCCAGGGCGCGCTGGTAGAATGCCGCCGCCTGTTCGTACTGCCCGAAGGTCAATTCCTTCCTGGCGCGGTTGTTCAGACGCGCGATATCCTCGACATCATCCGAACCCTCTGATCTTCCAAATATTTTATCGAGCCATTTCATGATGTTTTTGTCCAACCGTATTATTGTGGTTTCCCTTTGTTTGAAGACGGGGTGGCGGCAGCCCGGATGTCGGCGGCGCGCTGTTCCAGCGGGGCGGATTCCTGTCCGCGGCCGGTTTTACGATAAAGTATCGCCAGATTCTCAAGGCTGGTGGCCACGTCGGGATAATCCGGGCCCACGGATTGCTCGGCAATCTGGAGCGCCTTTTTGGCCGCCCACGGCCTCAGCATAGCGCCCCTGCCGACAGAGCGACGCCACCTGCTCGCTCAGCGTCTCCCATTCAATGAATGTCGACATTGGCCCGCCTTTCCCGCTTTCTGTCAAACCGTGTCATCCGCGCCACCCCGGCGCAACGTCCTGCCGCGTGAAAGCCTCTTTTCACTTTGCGTCCAGATCCACCCCGAGCGCATTCCACAGCGACAGAATGTCTTCCTTGCCGAAGAATCCTTCATGGCGGAAGAGTTCATTGCCGGTCGCGTCGAAAAATATCTGTGTCGGGATGGTCCGGATGGCGTACTTGCGGCCCGCTTCCGCGTCCTGCCCCACATCAATGGACTGGACATCCAGTTTTCCGGCATACGTCTGCTTCAAATCGTCCAGAACGGGCGCCATCATCTTGCAACTCTCGTTGTCGCCCAGATCCACCAGCCGGGGGAGGATTTTTGCCTGGGTGGCCGCCCCAGGAACGCCCTGTGTGCCGGTCATCTCGACGGCGGCAGGAACAATGCGCGCCGGGACATCTTTCTTTTCCCCGCTCTTTGCGATCAAAATCCCCACCATCACCACCATCGGCAGGAACCATATCCATTTGGCCAGCCCGCTGCCGAAGCCGCCGCCGCTTCCGGAGGCGGAACCCTCGTTCTTCTTTTCGTTGTCATTTGTCATCTGCATTCCTCCTTTGCCGCCGCCAGCCGGCCAGCACCGCGCGGCGCTCCTTGGCATCAATCTGGCCATCCGCCCACGCCACCGCCACCAGCGGCACCAGCGCAAAGGAAACGGCGGGTTCCGCGCGGATATCCAGCTTGAGCAACTTCTGCAGCACCTGCGCGTCGCGGATGCCGGTCACGGCGGCCAGGCTTTCCCGCGTTTCGGCCATTTCTTTGGTGGCCCGCATTTCCTGCAGCAGTTTTTCATTCTCAAAGCGTCCTCAAGGTGGCGCCGCTGCGCGCCCAACAAACTGCGATGTTGCATGGGTTCCTTACCTGGTGTTTTGCGGCGACTCGTTCCTTCATCTTCGCGGATTGCGCGATTCTCGCTATTCCTGCCATGGCCACTCCTTCCTGCCGGATCCGCAGTCCTCATTTTCGAAATAAGCGACCAACGGCTTGATGGCCAGCACCACGGCCGCACCGATGAAAAGCCAGACATGGCGCCTTGTGAACTCGTGAAAAAACGCCCCTGCGATCATGCCGGCAAGAATGCACGACCACTTCAGGCAGCCGATGTCAACAATGGACCACACCTTGGTCCTGAACAGTTTCATGGTTTTGCCTCCTACTTAAGAAAATGTGTAAACGCACGGGCCAGAAGCCAGAGGCCACTCCCCACAATGCCGGTGAGCAGGGCATAACGGCGCCAGTGGGCCATGGTGGCTGGGTCGCCCGTGCCGGTCTGACCGTCCAGGAACCGGATGTCCACATACCGGACCGCGATGAGCGAGGCCACGGTGGCCAGGCAGGCCACATCGATCAGGGATGGGAAAGCAGGGCGTTTCTCGAAAATAAAGACGAGGAGGAACATCAGGACGGCATTGCCGAGAAAAATCCAATAGAGACGAACAAGGCATCCTGCGCCACCGATGGGAGCTTCCGTTTGATCTGGCATCACAAACCTCCGGTTTTACACGCAATGCGTGTATGACCGGATGGCGGCCCGACCATCCGAATTCCTGCGCCGCACAAAGTGCGCCGCACCCAGGACTTCGTATGCATCCACCCAGCGGATCCATATGAAACCGTCAATAGATTTGCATAGCGGGGGCTCGCTGACAAGCGAAATCGAAGGGCGGCCCGGGCGTGGCAAGGGTGGCATGAGGTGGCTACAATCTTTGATTGCAAGGCGTCAGGAATAAGTGCACTGAGGGTGGGGTGGAATGCATCAAAACGCACCCAAATTCCGCCCTTCAGTCTGACAGCCTTCAGCCTGTCAGCCTGCGTCCCCATGGGACGCCAGATTCAAGGCGAGCAGCTTTTCAAGGATGTCGGCATCGCTCATGCCTGGATTCCAGCCATAGGCGGCGAAGACGGCGGCGTCAAGGTTGCGGTGGGCGTCAGTGAGCCATGTCGGTTTTTTGTTATAAAGTGCTGTCAATGTGTGTGTCTTATCTGTCCGGCCTCCAAGCCAATTTCGTCGAGCCTCGTCGAGTTTTCCGGCTGCGTCAGCAATTGCCTTCTCCTGATCTGGAGTGGGTGTTGGCAGGGGGAAGGTCTCAAAACAGGTGGTCGGTGTGTAGCGGGGCCGAGTCTCAAGCCGGGTGCCAAGGGTCAATGCCCACACTTCATGCAGCCGAGAATGAAGGACTCCGAAGAAATAGTCATCGGACCGGGCGAAAACAATCAATGCGCAGTCCGGAAGGACTGCAGCTTCAAGCCAGACGAAAAGCCGATGCTTTGACACGCGGGCTGTTGCAATGTAGCGTGTCATACCCGTCAGTGCTGCACGCATATCCGGCCGTGGTCGCTGGTGGATCCACCAAGCAACACCAGTTCTGTCACCGCTCCTCGCATTGGCCCGGAAGGGCTTGACCTTCGCTTTAATGTACTCGAATGGTGCTTCGTATTGCGCCGCCTCGGCCTCGCTCATGCCGGGTGGAAAATCTACAATATATGATCCTTGTGGGACCTGTGTGATTTCCAGACCGTTCGACCAAGGCCTTACAACGTCGGAGTTTGGCTTGCCGTTCGGATTGCGTAAGGCGAGCCATTCATGAGCGAGGCTCTTTGGGATGTCAAATGGGCCGACCTTGGTATCGCCCATGAAGGCAATGCCCTTGTTTGCGTCGAGTATTCGTGCTTGCGTGATGTCCGCCTCTGCCGAAAGATTCGAATTTATGGTGCCGACGGACTTCCCGTCGAGTGTTCGGTGTTCCTCCGTACCGCCGTCGAATGCAATTAGACTGACGTGGACATTGGCGCCGTCGAGTATCCAGTCTTTGTCAGAGACGGCCCAGAAGATATCGCCGGTTTCCTTGATACGCTTCAAGACTTCGCGGTTGGCCCCGCCGCGGATGCCCTGTGTGGCAAGCAGTCCGGCACGTTTGCATCCACCGTTCTCGATGTGGGCGCGGGCCTTCTCAAACCAGTAGCAGCACAGGTCGGCTTCGGCTGCAACACGGTCCTTATAGAACGCAAGCAACTGATTCACGTATTCGTCGCTGAGTTCCCGACGCAATATCTTCCCGCCCAGAAACGGTGGGTTGCCGACAATGAAATCCACGCGTGGCCATTCAGGGTCTTTGGGGTTCGCGGGGTCGGTGAGGTCAATGATGGAATCCCGGCACTGGAAGTTGCCCGCCATGGTGCGCAGGATCGGGTCCTGTGGTGAGCCAAACCCGTTGAACCGGATCCACTGCAGCCAGCCGATCCACACGGTCATCTGCGCCAGGTCATGCGCATAGGGGTTGATCTCCATGCCGTAAAGCTGCCACGGGCCGACCAGCGGCAGGAAGGAGCCGAGCCCTTTGTCCATGGAAAACAGGATCGCCTCTTTTTCAAGGTCCTTCAGTTTCTGCAGGGTCACGTAAAGGAAGTTGCCGGAGCCGCAGGCCGGATCAAGCACCTTTACTGTCTGCAGCCGGACCAGAAACTGATGGATGATGCTGACCGCCTCGCCATTGGCTTTTTTCTGCATGGGGGCGGTCAGCGGTTTGTCTGCGGTTGCGCCCGGCTTCTTTTTGCCGGTGATCACGAGGCTTTGGACAATCTGGCTGGTTTCAGTCCACTCTTTGCGGAGCGGCTGCATGATCACGGCATCCACCAGCGTTTCGATATCCTCCTTGCCGGTGAAGTGCGCGCCAAGCTGCGAGCGTTTCGCCGGGTCAAGTCCGCGCTCGAACAGCGTGCCGAAAATCGAGGGGTCGATCGCGCTCCAGTCCAGTTGGGAGGCGTCCTCGATCTGCTTGACCTCCACCGCGGTCAATTCCGGCACGGTGGCGTCATTGAACAGGTTGCCGTTGAAATGCCGGATGCTCTCCAGCCCGAACTCGCCGCCGTTGGACATGGCCTCGAACAACTGGCCGATGAACCGCCCGAATTTCGCCGGGTCGCCGTTGGACTTGGCCACCAGCCGCGTGAAAATCTGGTCGGGCAAAAGGCCGATGTCCTCCGCGAACAGGCAGAAGACGATGCGGTCGAGGAAGTGCGCGACAGGGGCGGCATCCAGTCCGCGTTTGCGCATGGATTCCGCCATGCCTGCAAAATGCTGCGCCGCATTCTGGGTGATGGCTTCGCTGGTCTTGCCCGGACGCAGTTTCTCCGGGTCGAAGAACACCGCCCGCAGGATTTCAAGGTTGCGCGGCGCGCCGAGCTGGTCGAGCGCGATTTCATGCGTCGCGGAGGCCGTCTTGGTGAAATTCGTGTGGACAATGATCCGGTCAAGGTCGCAGACCACCAGCAGCGGGGGGCTTTCCAGCGCATCGCGATACAGGAGCAACTGGTCATAGGCCGCGCCCAGGTCCTTGTGCTTGCCCTTGTATTCCCAGCCGAAGAAATCCTTCTTCCACACATCGGCGAACCCGTCGCCGCCGCTCTGCTTGGTCACGCCTTTTTCAAAACAGAAAGTTGCGCCCGTCGGATCGGCCTCGGCGGGGGTGGGGTGGCCGACCATCTGGCACAGGTCGATGAAATGTTCCTGCGCGGCGGATCGTTCCTTCAAATCCGCCTTCTGCCACTTCGCGATGAATTCCGGGACGTTCAAACGTTTCTCCTAACCCAGACAATACGTTTTCACCATAGCGGAAAAACCGTGGGAATCAAGGTTTTCTTTACCCGGCAAACGCAGGGCCCCTTCATATGTTGATTTTTCTGAAAACACACAGGAAAACCATGTTTTATTGCGTAAGAGTTTCAATTAAAACGTGTTACGCCTAAAATGGCACACGAAAATGCCGTAAGCTTCGCCATCATATTTCATAAAACATTAACCCACAAACAGTTATACATAAAACGAAACAAAATATTTCTCAAAATGTGTGCCATTGTGTGCCGTTGTGTGCCATTCACCCGGCAAGGCTTCAAAATTCAGGCGGGAATCTGCAGCCCGTAGGATGCAAAAAGCGACGTCAAAATTGACCACGGATGAAACGGATAACACGGATGGAAAACACAGGAACTGTAACTACGAAACTCGCGAAAGTTTTATGAAATGCAATTCCCTCCTTTCGTATATTTCGCGAGTTTCGTAGTTAACTCCTCCTCTCCGCGTAAATCCATGCCATCCGTGGTTATCCTTCCTGAACCCTGAATCCTGTGGCCTTTGTCTTTCCGGCCACGGCAAACAATTCAGGATTTTGCATTTTGAAAAAAAGACGTGATGGACTACGATGGAAATCCTGATGAACGATGATGTAAATGCTCCGGCCGCCATTTCCACGACAAGCCTGCCGCGGAAAAACCGGCGCTGGCTGCTTTATTTCGGGCCGGCGTTCATCGCCAGCATCGCCTATGTGGATCCGGGCAATTTTGCCACGAATATCCAGGGCGGCGCCCGGTATGGCTATCTGCTGCTGTGGGTCGTGGTTGCCAGCAATCTGGTGGCCATGCTGATCCAGTCCCTTTCCGCCAAGCTCGGGATTGCCACCGGCCGGAATCTGGCGGAACTGTGCCGGGAGCACTATCCCCATCCGGTGGTCTGGTGCCTGTGGGTGTTGATGGAACTGGTGGCCATTGCCACGGACCTGGCCGAGTTCCTTGGCGCCGCGCTGGGGTTCTATCTGCTGCTGGGCATTCCATTGCTGCCTGCGGGCGTGCTGACAGCGGTGATCACTTTCCTCATCCTCAGCCTGGAGCGGTACGGGTTCCGGCCGCTGGAGCGGATCATCATGGCGTTTGTCGGCGTGATCGCCGTCTGCTACGTGGCGGAGCTGTTCATGGGCCGTCCCGACTGGACTCAGGCGGCCGCCGCACTGGTCAAGCCCCGCTTCGCCGATGCGGGCAGCGTGATGCTGGCGGTCGGCATTCTCGGCGCCACGGTGATGCCGCATGTGATTTTCCTGCACTCTTCGCTCATGCAGGGCCGCATGGCCGGCACCACGCCGGAACAGAAGCGCCGCATCTACCGGTTTGAAAAAATGGACGTGGTTTTCGCCATGAGCATCGCCGGGCTGGTGAATGCGGCCATGCTGATCATGGCTGCGGCCGCATTCTATCAGTATGGACATACGGGCGTCGGCACGATTGAAGAGGCGCACAAGACGCTGGCCCCGCTGCTGGGCAAGGCGGCCAGCACGGTGTTCGCCGTCTCGCTGCTGGCGTCCGGCTTGTCATCCAGCATGGTGGGCACCTTGTCGGGGCAGGTCATCATGCAGGGGTTTCTGCAGCGGCACATCCCGGTCTGGCTGCGGCGGCTGGTCACGATGCTGCCGTCGCTGGCTGTCATCGCGGTCGGGTTTGATCCCACGCGGATTCTGGTGCTGAGCCAGGTGCTGCTCAGCTTTGGCCTGCCGTTTGCCGTGGTGCCGCTGGTGCGTTTCACCAGTCGGCGGGATTTGATGGGTGATCTGGTGAATGGCCGTGCCACCACGGTTGCGGCGGTGTTCTTTGCCGGGCTCATCATTCTGCTCAATCTGTATTTGATCTACCGGACATGGATGGGAGGAGGTTGATTTTATGTATCAGCATTTATTGGTTCCCTTGGATGGATCGGTGCCGGCTGAAGCTGCCTTGGCGGCGGCTCGGGCGCTGGTGGAGCGGGCCCACATGCCGGTCACGCTCCTGCATGTGGTTGAAACCGATGCGCCGCCGGTCACGCATGCCGGCCGGCATTTGCGCGCGAAAGCGGAGGCGGAAGCTTATCTGGCCGATGTGGCCCGCCGGTTTTTCGCGCCCGGCATGGATGTCCGGTGCCATGTGCATACCGCGGCCTCGCACGATGTGGCGGCTGAAATTGCCGGCCACCCGTTTGAACTGGCGGCGGACCTGGTTGTGATGAGTCCGCACGGGCGTGGCGGTTTCCATGGTGCCCGGCTCGGGAACATGGCGCAGCAGGTGCTGTCCCTGGGCCATACGCCGGTGCTCATGGTGCGGAACCCTGGCCCATCGCCGGAGACCCCCTGGTGTCCAAAGGTCATCTTTTTCCCGCATGCCGGGGATCCCGTGCATGAGCGCGCGCTGCCGGTGGCTGAAGAGTGGACCCGCCTGTTTGGCGGATTGCTGAAGCTGGTGATGGTGGTGCCGACAACCGGAACCCTGGGCGGCGTGCATGGCCTGGCAGGCACGCTGCTGCCGGGCGGCTCGCAGGAACTGCTGGACATCGAGGAGCAGTCGGCGGCCCGTGAAATGGAAACACATGTGATCGATATGAAGGGCCGGGGGGTGGAGGCGGAATTCGATCTCCGCCGGGGCGACCCGGCGGAGATGCTGGTCCAGTGTGCCAAGGCGTCGCCGCCGGATCTGGTGATCATGGGCACGCATGGCCGTGCCGGGTCCAAGGCCTTCTGGAACGGGAGTGTGGCGGCCCGGCACGGC
>Ga0209697_10004575_pt1 | contig 17856 bp, 10 predicted proteins | sample AliMusrvi5mmetaG_FD_184115 | JGI IMG/M metagenome (GOLD analysis project Ga0209697, IMG submission 184115) | Freshwater lake bacterial and archeal communities from Alinen Mustajarvi, Finland, to study Microbial Dark Matter (Phase II) - Alinen... | ecosystem: Environmental > Aquatic > Freshwater...
GGGGCGGCCAATGCGGCCACGGCGACGATTGCCAATCTCGACGGCTTCTATGTATCGGCCCAGGGCGGCGATGACACGACCGGCAACGGTTCGACGAACCTGCCATGGAAGACGATCACGAAGGCGTTTTCGATGCTGACGTCCACTAATCAGGCGGTGTTCTTGTTCCCCGGCATCTACAGTACGAACACGGGCGAGGTGTTCCCGCTTCAAACGGCGGTGGGCGTGGTGCGGGTCACCGGCTATGATCCGGCCGGCGCGTGGAGTCCAACCAATCACATTATCAACGGCGCGGCGGTGGGGGCGAATCTGTTCAAGTTCACAGCGAATCAGCAGGCTTATGTCACGGCACTGACCTTCAGCAATGCGGTGCTCGCTGCGGTCTACCTGGATGCCTGCTACGGGACGCTCTCCAACTGCGTGTTCTGCAATTCGACGGCCACGGGCGACGCGTATCCGGCTGCCGTACAGTTGGTCAACAACAGCCGCCTGACGGCGACCGACTGCGCCTTCCGCAATCTGCGGGGTATGGGTGTCATCGGCGAGGAAGTTGCAACCGTGAACAACGACAACAACGTGTGGTTGACCAACTGCGTGTTCGAGGGCAACTACAGCATTTATGGCACGTGCTACTCTGCCGGGAACGTTGTGGGGCGGTTCTTTGTCACGAAGTGCATCTTCCGGGCGAATGCCACGCCCACCGGCAAGCCTCACGATTCGTATCGCGGCGTTGGGGTGTATGTCCATGGCGCCGGCTACTCGACGCCGAGCGCCGTGAGCATTGACCGCTGCCAGTTCCTGAACAATGTGAACGGGGCGATTCTGGGTTGCAGTTACCTGCAGGCGGCGGCCTCCGTGAAAAACAGCCTCTGCGTGAGCAACAACTGCGAGGCGATGTTCAGCGGTTGGTCGTGGGGCGCCACCCTGGATAACTGCACCTTTGTGGCCAACAAGGGTGTCTTTGACGAGTATACTCCAAATTTTCTGATCATCCTGCGCAACTGTCTCATGGTCACGAATCTGACCGCCGTGGGCACGTCGTTGAATTTGCAGTTCAAGGATAGCCTGTTCTACCAAGTCAATCTGGGGACCTACGATGCGGCCAACAGTGCGAATGTGATAACGGGTGTGGACCCGAACCTGAAGGCGGACTGGACGCTGAGCAGCGGGTCGCCTGCGATTGACGCGGGAAACAACGCCTGGATGAGCGATGCGTATGACCTGGCGGGGAATGCGAGGCGGATTGACGGCGATGTGAACGGCACGACGAACGTCGATCTGGGTTGTTTCGAATTCAATCCGGCGGGTGGGAGCGGTGCGCAGTTTGCGGTCCCGCTTCCAAGTTATAAACTGTTTGCGGGCCGAACCCTGACGCTGCCCGTTTCGATTACGCCCGCAGCGGGTGGCGCGGTGACCGCCGGGGTGACTTACCCGACGGACATTTCTGGAACGAATCGGCTGTCCTATCCGACGGGAGGCGAGACCAACAACCTGGCGCTGACGGCCACCAGCACGCTGAGTGTGGCGAACGGCACGCTGGTGACCGTGTCGCTGTTCGAGACTAACACGAGCCGTGGTGTGCAGCCGCTGGATGTCGGGGTGCGACTGTATGCGAGCAAGGTCTACCTGAGCCCGAGTCCGGCGCTGCAACGCGTTTTCATCCGGGCCGGGGAAACCAATCTCATCCAAGTGCAGTTGCAGGATGCCACGTTGCAGGCACCGGCCGACATTACTGTGACGCCGGGTGGCGTGGGCGGCGCAGGCAACAACCAGATGACCTGGGTGGGCGGCGCTGTGATCACCAATGGCGGCTGGCAGACGGCGGGCTATCTGCAGATTGTGGGCGGGTTGGGTGACAACTCCATCACGCTGACCGTGAACCAGGGCTTCGCGTTTAACGAGTCGGCGTCGGCCTCGGTGACACTGCAAGTCAGTTCCTTCGTCAGTCCACTGTACGTGTCAAACAGCGGCAGCGATACGACGGGGCATGGGACGTCAATCGATCCGCTGAAGAGTGTGGTGTATGCGGAGTCCCTGCTGCGCTTCGGTGAGGAAGTGCGCCTGTTTCCCGGCGCGTACAGCACGGGTACGGGTGAAGTGTTCCCCTGGCAACCGGGCGGGGTGCGGCTCATCGGCTATGATGCGAGCGGTCCGGCCAGTCCCACCAACCACATTGTCCAAGGCGGCGGGCAGGCGGTGAACCTGGTGAGATACTATCAACTCGGTGCCGTCACCAACGGGATGCTCGCCAACCTGACGTTTACTAATGTGACGCAAACGGCGGTGTATCTCGATGCGTCGCGGCTGGTGATGACCAACTGCTCGTTCCAGAACATCGCCAGCGGCGGAGGAGTTCCGGGCGGGGTGTGGCTGTGGAACAACAGTTATTTGACGGCGCAGAACTGCGAGTTCCGTAATTTCAACAGCAAGGGCGCCATCGGCATTGAACAGGGAACTGTGGCGAATAATGACAACGCCGTCTGGGCGACCAACTGCACGTTTGTGGGGAATTACAGCACCTTCGGCACCCTGTATACCGGTCTCAACATGCCGGGACAGTTCTACCTGACGCAGTGCCTGTTCCAAAGCAACAATGTGCCGAACACGGCGATTCAGGATTCGTACGCGAGCAGTGCGGTTTACCTCTACGCTAACGGCGCTTTGCAGGTGGATCGGTGCCGTTTCCTGGACAACATCAATGGCATCCTGTTTGGTATCACTCGGATTCCCGGGGTGTCGATCCGAAACTCGCTGTTCGTCAACAACAAGTGCAACTGGGACATGCTCTATGGCTATATTTGGGGTGGCAGTATCGTCAATTGCACGTTTGTGCGAAACAAGGGAACGCTGAGTGGACGACAGCCGTCCAGTACGCTCTATCTCCGCAACAGTTTGGTCAGTAGCAACGACACGGCGATCGGCGGAGGAGTGGCGGCCTACATGATCATCCAGACCAGCCTGGTGTGGCAGGCGGATCTCGGGTTGTACGTGACCAATTCCAGCAGCGGCATCATCACCAACGCGGATCCGCTGTTGCTGTCGGATTACTCGCCCAATCTGGGTTCGCCTGCCGTGAACGCGGGCAACAACGCCTGGATGACCGATCCGTACGATCTGGCCGGAAACTCCCGGATCCTGGTCGGAATCGTGGATCTGGGTGCATACGAGTGCGTGGCGCAATCAGGGTCGGTATTCAAGCTTCGCTAGTGAAGTGTCCATAAATATGAATGGTCTCATAATTGACTGGACATGATCACATGGGTAGGGCGGCCACGCCGTTGGCCGCCGCGGCGCTCGACGGCTCGTGCTTCGTAGCGAAGGAAGCCTCCCTGCTCTGCGAAGCCGCTACGCAGGGCGAAGAAGAGTCGCTGACTTCGCAGAGTAGTACGCGAGCGCCCTACCTGGATCATGTAAAGACAATAATGAGACAGTTAATAACGTTCCTGAAATAATCTGGACATGATCTTGGAAGAGCCACGCCTTATCAGGCGCGGCTACGTAGCCGCCGCTGATAAGCGGTGGCTGGATCATGTCTGAATTATTATGGGAACATTAATAACCACGACAAAAAGGTGGAGTAATGAGGGGTAAGGATGATGAGATGGTTGATCTAAAAAGCCGGTGTATGTCGTTAATCTTCGATTGCCCGCGTAAGGTGAGCTCCGCAGGGTGTCCCTTTGAGGCGATACGGCACTGTGATGTGGTCGACCAGGTTAAGTGGGTGAAGGCTAAGACCGTGCGGGAATTACGTTCTCTTCTGGAACAGCATGAACTTTGCATAACACCGTGCGAGGAAGTGACTGTTAAACGATGAAGACCAATTTTCTAATTCTATTTTTATAAACTATATTGTCGGATCTGTCGCATGGTTAGGAGCAGAATGAAACTACATGAAATGGTTGTTGGGATTGCCGTTGTTTTGTTTGGAATCGGCTTGCAGGGGCGGGCTGCCGAGCCGGCGGACCGCGGCGCCTTCCAGACGGTTGTCAAAGTCAGCGAATTGGATCCTGCCGCGTATGCGGAGTGGGTGGCCGGGCGGGAGGGGAAGTTCCCGTCACAAGACCCGAACGACCGGGCTCTCCAGCCGAAGTGGGTGATCTGGACGCAGGACGGTGAAACGCCGGGCCATAGCGGACGAAGCTTCGGGGACAACAAGACTCCCGGCGTGCGCCACATGCGGATTGGTTTTACCGAAGTCAAAGCGGTCGGCGCCATCCTCGCGGTCGGAAATATCAAGGTCAGCGTGTTAAAGCCCTCGGTGCCATATCCCGGAGATATGGGCGACGATTCCCAATGGATCCCGGCCCAACACCTGGCCGGATCGACTATCATGTCTGACGAGGGCGGACCGGATTGTTATATGTGGGTGACGCCGCCCGGCACCCGGACGCGGGCCATTCGCTTTACGCACACCGCCCGAATCTCGGATAGGGAATACAGAGGATGGTTGGGTGGGGCTTACGTATTGCCGGAACGTATCGTCAATCTTGCGCCCCAGGCGCAGGCGGTTGTGAACTCTTCGAGCGAGAAGGCGGGGCAACTGAACAATGAGAATAGCGACAACTATTGGGGCGCCTGGGATAATTTCGATACAGGAGCAGGCGAAACCGCCCGCGCCAAAACCATCGCGGAGGATCCTGAATATGTCACCCTGATCTGGCCGCGTCCCGTCACGCTGAACGGACTCGCGCTGCTTTTCACGGGGTTTGCCGCCGCGGATATCCAGGTTTATAAGGGAGCCGGAGATGTGCATCCGCGCGATGCGGTGGAGGGGGACTGGGAGACGGTTAAAAAGATCGAAGGATTACGGCATTTCTATCCGTGTCATCTGGGTATCAATTTCATCGATCTCGGCCGAAGCGTCACGACCCGCGCGATACGCTTAAGGATAACGGCGGCTGTTTCGGAGAATGACGCACAAGGGCATCTGGCAGGAAAGACGGTAAAAGGCAAGCGCGTGTGGCTCGCCGAATTCATGGCCTTGCACGCCATGGGGGCAGAGGCTTTGGAGGCGGCCTTGCCCGGAGTGGTGGAGAAAATCACAACTCATCCGCCCATCCCTGTGAAGTTCACCTTGCCCGAGGCGGGTTTTGTCACCCTGGTGATTGAAGATAAGGAGGGTAAGCGGGTGCGCAATCTTGTCTCGGAAACGCCCTTTCCAAAGGGCGACAACATCGCCTGGTGGGATGGCACCGATGACTTGGGGCGGGATGTGGAGGCGGCAAAGCACGGCTTATACGTTATTCCCGCCCAGTTTGTCGCCCCCGGGGACTATCGGGTTCGCGGCTTGTGGCGCAAGGATATCCATTTGTTCTATGAGTTTGGCGTTTATAACAACGGGAATCCGCCCTGGAATGTGCCGGATCACACGGGAGCCTGGCTGGCCAACCACGGGGCGCCCATGTCGGCCTTGTTTCTTCCCCCTGGTAAATCACCCACCAAGGCGCCGGCTCTTTTCCTGGGCGCGTATATCACTGAAGGGACGGACGGGATTATCTGGACCGACCTGAATGGAAAGAAAATATCAGGACGAGGTTGGGTGGGCGGGCTTTGGACTGCCGCTCCGTATCTAGCCCGTGATGACGGTCCCCAGGCGGACCCCAATGTGCAGGCGTATGTTGCCTCCGTGGGGGAGGGGGAGAACAAGTCCATGCAACTTCGGGTCACGGGATTCAGTCACAACATGTCGAATTCGGAGAAGGCCTCGTTCCTGCTTTCCTATCCCGCGCCTCCGGTGAATGCGGATTGGCAGCGGGAAATCGGCGGACTCGCGGTTTTCAACAACATGACGGTGAGCAGCATGACGCGCGCCGGCAAATTGATTTTTGCCGATGGCAAAGCGGGGAAATTACTGGGCGAAGTTCCGCTGGACAATCCGCGTGGTTCGATTTTCGATCCTCAGGGAAATTTATTGATTCTTTCCGGCAAAACATTACTTCGTTTTGAAAAGGTTCAGGGGCTTCCCTTGCCGCCGGCTCGGACGCTCGTTGCGTCCGGATTGGAAGATCCCATGGGGATCACGCTGGATCAAGAGGGAACGATTTACATTAGCGATCGCGGCCAAAGCCATCAGGTGAAGGTGTTCACTGCGGAAGGGAAATTCGTGCGTGCGATCGGTCATCCGGGCGTCCCCAAGGCCGGGGCGTATGACCCCCTGCACATGAACAATCCCCGGGGCCTCGCCGTCGACTCGAACCGCCATCTCTGGGTGGCCGAAGAAGATTATCTCCCTAAACGCGTCAGCGAATGGACGCTGGAGGGGAACCTGGTGAATGCCTTTTATGGCCCGCCGAAATACGGCGGGGGCGGCACGCTGGATCCCCAGGACAAGACGCGTTTCTATTACGCCGATGACGCCGGCACGATGGAGTTCAAACTCGATTGGGATAAGGGGTCCTTTCAACTGGCGAACGTTCTTTTCCGGCCCGGGGCGGATGATCTGGACATACCCCGGCGATTTGGGAGCGCGCCCGCGGAGGGCGTTCTGTATCGGGAAACGCATCACTACTGTTTCTTCAGGCAAAAGCAGCGATATTTCACAAATTGCTATAACAGTAATCCCACAGGGGGCAGCAGCCCTGCATTTATTTTCAAGGAAGAGAATGGGGTCATACATCTCGTGGCGGGAATGGGCGTTGCGAATTATTGGGATATTTTGAGAGGAGACGCTTTCAAGACGCGTTGGCCTGAAGGGCTCAATTGGGGTGGTCAGGTATTCTTCATTTGGTCCGATTTGAACGGTGACGGCAAGGTTCAGCCAAACGAGGTGGCCTTCCAACAGGGGGACAGTGGTGGCATCACGATCGCGCCGGATTTCTCCTTCTGTGTGGCGAGATACAATGGCCGGACCATGAGGTTCGCTCCCGTTGGATTCACCGACGGAGGTGTGCCGAAATACGACCTTGCCAAGGGACAGGTGTTGGCTGAAGGAGCGCAGTATGAGGCGTCGTCGGGCGGCAGTCAGGCGCTGGTGGATGCGGCGGGGAATGCGGTGGTGACACTGGGTATCGGCCCGTACTCCGCCTACTCCATCTGCGGGGCCAAAAACGGGGTGGCGACGTGGAGTTATCCCAGTCCCTGGCCCGGCTTGCACGCGTCGCATGAATCCCCCCCTCCGTCTCGACCGGGGCAATTGATCGGGACGACCCGGCTGCTGGGCGGATTTATAAAACCCAGGGGATCGGATGCGGGGCCGGTATGGGCCATGACGACCAGCATGGGCGCGGTCCATCTTTTCACCAGTGATGGGTTGTATGTGGGGACGCCGTTTCAGGACTGTCGCGTCAGACCTGTCATCGCGATGCCGCTGGCCCAACGGGGCATGAGTCTGGATAATATGTCCCTTAATGGAGAAAACTTCTGGCCCACGATGACGCAGACTTCCGACGGGAAGGTCTTTCTTGTGGATGGGGCTAACTCCATCATTATAAGAATGGAGGGGCTGGAAACGATCCGGCGCATCCCGTCGACTCCGTTAACGGTCACGACTGGCGATTTGAAAAAGGCGCAAGACTACATGATGGAGGGCGCCGTCCGGCGCAAGCGTGAACAGGGCGGCGGGGTGTTGCATGTGGCGCTGGCGTCTGCTGCGCCAACCGTGGACGGCCGGTTGGACGACTGGAACGCTGCGGAGTGGGTGGAGATCGATAAGAGCGGAACGGCGGCATGGTTTGATTCCAATACGAAACCCTATGATATCCGGGGTGCGGTGAGCGTGGCGGACGGCAAACTCTTTGCGGCGTGGAAAACGGGACTGCCCGACCTCCTGAGGAATTCCGGCGAAATGCCCATTGCGCCGTTCAAGACGGGAGGAACGCTTGAGCTCATGATCGCGGCCGACCCCAAGGCGGATCCCCGGCGCAAGGAGCCTGTGGCGGGGGACATGAGGCTGACCGTGACCCGGGTGAAGGACAAGACGGTTGCCATGCTTTATCGTCCTGTGGTTCCCGGTGTGGGCACACCCAAGGTCCCGTTCAGTTCGCCGTGGCGCACGCTCTATTTCGATCAGGTTCTGGATGTGAGTGACAAAGTGCAATGGGCTGCCGATGGAAAAGGGAATTTCGAGATTTCCATTCCGCTTGAGACGCTTGGGTTCACGCCGCAACCCGGCATGAGGATTCAAGGGGATATCGGCATTTTGCGCGGGAATGGCGGCCAGACCCTGGCGCGCACCTATTGGAGCAACAAAGCCACCGCGATTGTTTCCGATGTGCCTTCCGAAGCGGAATTATTGCCTTCGTTATGGGGTGTCTGGGAATTCCGGTGAACGAAAAAAATGGGACACACAAATAGCGGCGTTCTACTGAATGCCGAAGTCTCATGATGAGACTTTTTTGCAACTCACTCATTTCTAACTTGTTACACAATGTGTCGTTTTGCGGAAGGACATTGGTGTACACTCCCTACTCGTCGCTCGGACCGTTGATGAGGAAAGAGGCCCAACTTTGAGTTCTGACGCCACCCTCTCTGCCGAGCGCCTCATCGCCCTCGTTGCAGAGCAATAAGGGCCGGAACTTGGGATAGAGCCTGCAAAATTCCAGGAGGCCTCTCAGATCCTGAGGACGATAAGCGCCGGATTTTACTTCAATGGCCCAGGCGCCCCAACTCCCGTCGAGAACCCAATCCACTTCCAACGGTTCAGCCCGCCAGTAACACAGGGTCTGCCCTGCATTCCAGGCAAAGGCGCCAACGGCATTTTCCACCCACCGACCCCAACGGACAGGATCCCGGTCCCGCTCGGGGGCAGGACCCATGGCCGCCATCAATCCGTGGTTCAGCACCGTCAATTTTGGAGGAGCCGCCCGCTGACGGACCGCCCGCTCGGAATATTTTCGCACTCCCGCCACGAGACATGCTTCTTCCAGCAGTTGAAGATAATGGGCGATTGTTTCCAAAGCGCCGCGTTCAGCCAGCTCACCCGCCAGTTTCTGCAATGACACAATCTCCGCCGGATGACCGATTGACACCGCATACAACTGACGTAACAGGGCAGGCTTTCGTACTGTCTCAAGGTTCAAAATGTCCCGACCGATGGCGGGTTCGATAATGCTATCCCGGAGATAGGCACGCCACCGATCCGGCTGTCCTAGCAAGGCTTGGCCTCCTGGATAACTTCCCGACTGGATGAACTGGTTGACGGCCTCGCCGGGTTGGAGATGGAAGCACCGCATCAATTCGGCGGCGGGCCAGTGAAACAGCCGTAGGCGCTCAAAGCGGCCCGCCATGGTTTCCCGCGACCCCTTTCCCAGTTGAATAGCGGAGGAGCCAGATACCACAACATGGAGGGGAATCTTGGTTCGCAGGATCCGGTCCGCCTCGCTTTTCAGTCGGCGGGCCCAGTCCGGCATGTAGGGAATTTCATCCACGAGGAGAAGCCCTCCGCCAACCTTGTGGGCCCGTTCCCCCGCAGCCCGAACCACTTGTTCCCACCAGCCGGATATTTGGGCCTCGGTCGAATCAGCTGAAACATAGGTGGCCTTTTCCCCGAATGCCAACGCCATTTCCATAAGAAGCGTGGTTTTTCCCACCTGTCTTGGTCCACTCAGGATTTGTACGCGCCCCGGTGCCGCCTCACGAAGCCTCTTGAGGAGTTCATCCCGAATCTCGTGATAGTCATTTCTAGGATTAGTAGTCATGTTTGAATAATTATTCGATTATGATTGGATGTCAACAGCATTTAACCCGTCTTTACCCGTTCGGGGGTGAAATCGGCTATTTTGGGGGATGCGATCCTCGTTTCGCCCTTTATTTACAGGGGTATGAATTTTGAAATGGCTTGTGGGGCAGACCTTGCCCATTGACGGGGAACATCCCCGTGCGACAATCGAAGCGTGTACTTGAAATGTCACAATCGATTGAAGGATGGGAAAGCGCATCGCTATTGGAGTGTCGTTGAAAGCGTGCGCACTCACCGGGGTGTGATCAAGCGCCAACTCCTGTATCTGGGCGAGATCAATGACACTCAGCAGGCGCAGTGGTGTTCGGCGCTGGATGTACTGGATGACACGGACTCTTCCTCCGTCAAGCAAATGAGTCTTTTTCCGGAGGATCGGACACCGCCACCCGAGGTGATCAACCCCGTTCAAATTCGGCTCAGCCAGATGACCTTGCGCCATCCGCGGCAGTGGGGTGGCTGCTGGCTGGCCATGGAGCTATGGAATCAACTGGATCTGGATGGGTTCTGGAAATCCCGGCTTCCGGTCAGTCGGAAAGGCACAGCCTGGCTCAACGTTCTCAAAACACTGACCAGTTATCGGTTACTGGATCCAGGTAGTGAGTGGCGGTTGCACCGGGATTGGTTCAAAAACAGCGCCATGCGCGACCTGCTGGGGGAGGATGATGGAGTGGCGGCAAAGAACACACTCTACCGCTGCCTCGACAAGCTTTGCGGGCATAAACAAGAGCTGTTCTCTTTTCTGAAATCGAAATGGAGCTTTCTGTTCAAGGCGTCGTATGACGTACTGCTCTATGATCTGACCAGCACGTATTTCGAGTGTGACCCGGAGGAAAAGGGAGACGACCTGCGCCGGTTTGGCTATAGCCGGGACAAGCGCTCCGACTGTGTACAGGTGGTCATTGCACTGATCGTGACGCCCGAGGGGTTTCCGGTCGCCTACGAGGTGATGCCGGGGAACACCTCCGACAAAACCACGCTGCCGGGGTTTCTGGACAAGATCGAAAAACAATACGGCAAAAGGAACCGGCTATGGATCATGGATCGGGGCATTCCGACTGAAGACGCGCTTCAACAGATGCGCGTCGAAGGAGGAAGTTACTTGGTCGGTACTCCACGCGGACGGCTGACCAAATTGGAGGACCAGTTGCTCGCACAACCCTGGAAACAGGTTCAAGCGCAGATTGAAGTCAAACTGGCCCGGGACGGGGAGGATCTCTATGTCCTTACCCGCAGCGGCGGCCGTCGCGACAAGGAACAGTCCATGCGTCGGCGCAAACTTAAGAAACTCTGGAAGCGACTGCATGAGATCCGGGTTATGAAGAAGCTGAAGCGTGACGATCTGCTGCTCAAGCTCGGCGCCGCCAAGCAGGAGGCTGGCAAAGCTTGGGAACTGGTGGATATCCAGCTCCCGGAACCCCGTCAGGCCGTCACGCCCAAGACTTTCGCCTTCAACCTGAATCGGGGGAAACTGCGTCAGGCCCGGCGTGGAGAAGGCACCTATCTTCTGCGTACAAATCTCAACGCCGACAATCCTGAAGAACTGTGGAAACAATACATCGTGCTCACGGAAGTCGAGCAGGCATTCAAGGAACTCAAAAATGATCTGGATATCCGTCCTGTCTATCATCAGAAAGACTGCCGGATCGAGGCGCACATCTTCGTCTGCTTCCTGAGTTACTGCCTGCAAGTGACGCTGAAACACAGGGCCAAAACCAAAGCGCCAGGACTGACGCCTCGTGCCATATTGGAAAAATTCAAAGCCATGCAGATGATCGATGTCCACCTGCCAACAACCGACGGACGCAACATGATCCTACCTCGATACACCCAGCCGGAGAAAGACCTTCAATTGCTCTTGCTCCAACTTAACCTGCATTTACCGGATCAGCCGCCGCCAAGAATCGAAGACCTGAAAAAGAAATGTGGGGCAGACCTATGATCAATTATCGAACATACTCAACGGTTTTACCCTCGAACGGGTAAAGACGGGTTAAAGAAGTCCAGTTGACCAAAATATACCATCATTTAAATTAGTTTGACTAAAATGAATGATTGTATATATTGGTCACATGATCACCCGAGCACTCGAGTCAATCGCTTTCGCCGAAAGCTGGGGACGCCAAATGCGGTTTATCTGCGGACCACGACAATCCGGCAAAACAACGCTGGCCAAATCCCAGTTGCGAGCCCAGAAGTGCGAAACACTATATTACCTTTGGGATCAGCGCACCATTCGCCAACGATATAAGGAGGACGAATTGTTCTTCACTGCCGACTTCCCTCTTGGACAAGCCCTTCCATGGGTTTGCATGGATGAAATCCATAAATATCCCCAGTGGAAAAATATCCTCAAGAGCGTTTTCGACTCTGTCGGTGATCGGTGCCGTTTTATAGTGACCGGATCCGCCAAATTAAGCCTGATCCGACGGGCAGGCGATAGTTTGGCTGGTCGTTATTTCACATTTCATCTGCTGCCCATCATGCTGGGCGAATTTTCCGGCTATGCCTCCCGGCTTATCAACTGCCCGCCAACGGCCTTGGATTTCCTGCACACCCAAGCCAATACCACCCCGGCAGATCCTGAACGGCAGGAGGCCCTATTCCACTTCGGAGGTTTTCCAGAACCGCTTCTCAGCGCCAATGCCGCTTTTCATCGCAAATGGTCCGCTGATTATATCGAAACCGTTATCCGTGAGGATATCGGGACATTGACAAAAATCGTGGATCGTGAACATCTTCACGATCTTTATCATCTGCTCCCTGGCATGGTGGGCAGTCCCCTCTCCGTCGCCTCTCTCGCCGGACACATCCAAGTAAGCCCCGTGACAGTAAAAAATCATCTCCGGCGACTCGATGATTTTTTTCTGACTTTCTCTATACGCCCATACACACATAATATCAAACGGTCTTTGCTCAAAGCCCCCAAGCTTTATCTTTACGACTGGACACGAATCGATGATCCCGCCGCACGCTTCGAGAATTACGTCGCCTGCGAATTGTTAGGCCGGACGAAATTATGGTCGGACAATACAGGCAAAGCCTATGAGCTATTCTATGTCCGGAACAAACAGAAGCAGGAAACGGATTTCCTTGTAACCAAGGAGGGAATCCCCTGGCTCTTGGTAGAGGCGAAGCAATCTGATCGCCCGGTGGAATCGCATCATATCGTCACCAGGGAAGCGCTGGGTAATGTACCTATCGTTCAGGTGTGTGCCCAGCCAGACATTTGTTCCATCCAGCGGGAAAGCGTTTACCGAATGTCAGCAGGACGGTTCTTCGCATAAAGAGATGATAAAAAATTGGATCAGTTGTTTCCTTGTTTCCCGATCCAATCCCGGAATTCCGTGATGTGAGTCCAGAAGCCTCCTGAAAACATCCTTTCCCCAGTCATTGGGATTCTATTTCAATTTCGGCTTCCACTTCTTTGCCCAGGTAATCGCCGACTCCAATTGTGCAAGGGATAATTCTTTTTTTAGCGAAGCTAATTTGAGCGAGGCTTTATCCATCCCTCGATTTTTGGCTACCAACAGCCACCCATACGCCGTCTGAAGGTTCTTCTCCCCGCCAATCCCCAGAACATAACAAGCGCCCAAATCGTATTGGGCCTCGGGATCTCCTTGCTCCGCAGATTGCTTGAACCAACGCACCGCCCCGGCATCATCTTTATCCACACCCCGCCCTTCCGCATAGGCGACCCCAAGACCGTATTCCGCCCGGGCATATCCCTGCTCAGCCGACAGGCGATACCATTTCACCGCCGCAGCATAGTCCCGCTCAACCGAGTCACCCCTGGCATAGGCCGCCCCGAGATAATATTGCGCCTCCGCATTCCCATTCTCAGCGGATTTCCGGAACCAATTGACCGCTTCAGCCTGATTGGTCTCAACCCCCAGACCTCTGCTGTAGGCAATCCCAAGACTGCATTGAGCCAGGGCATTATTCTTTTCAGCGGATTTCCGGAACCATTTAGCGGCCTCGGAATAATTGGTCTCAACCCCTTGCCCATTACTGTAAAAGGTTCCCATTTTGTATTGGGCTCTGGCATCACCCCGCTCCGCATTCATCTGCCAGCGATGAATTTTCCCAATCGAGGGAAGGGTCAAACTCGCACACCCGCACCCAAAACCGACCCACACCAGCGCTAAACCAATGGTTGTAAAATTGAATTTCATAAACATAGAAACCCGATTCAGAAAGAATAAACAACTTCTTCAGAACTGGTCCTTATATCCCTGCATGAGTTCAAGCCGATTGCCGTCGGGATCGTTGAAGAAACAAACACGGAGCCCTTCAACCACACCGGAACAATCAATAATCCCGTCAGTCTGAATCCCATCAGCCTGGAGTTTCGCGATGGCAGCCTCCAGATTTGGCACCTCGAAAGCAAGGTGTTTGAACCCAACCGGTTGCTCTGACCTCACAGGCGGTTTTGCATCCTTCTGTGCCGAGAACAGTTCGAGACACGTGGAGCCCAGACGCAGCATGATGAACTCATCCGGGGTACCGGCATTAAAAACCCGGCTCCGCCGGAATCCGAAATGCTTCGTAAAGAATTGCTCCTGCGCCTTCAGATTTTTACAATTAAAGGCAATATGCTGGACTGTTGTCATTTCTGTTTCCTTTCTTTTTACGTTTTTCTAATCCTGACGGTCACGCGCATGCCGGGAGTCGCCCCATTCATGTAAGCCTATCACGCGCCCTACGCCGGTGATACGGTTTTGCAGACACATCCGGCATTGGTCGCGATTCTCATCCAGGCACGGTTTGCCTTCGTAAAGCTGGTAGTCCTTGCGGAACTCCGTGGGCGTCAGTTGCGGCATCATCACATTGGCGCCATAAGTCAGGCCTTCCTCACGCCCCGTGGGCTTCATCGCCTGCAATGCCGTCGTCGCCGCAATATTCACATTCCGCAACACCAACCTCGTCACGGCAATCATGTTGAGCGCCAACTGGTAGACTTCCCCGCCCCGCGAAGCCATCTCCGCCTCATACGCCGCCATGGGCGTCTGCTTATGCACAATGTAGGGCCCCATGCCGATCATGTCCACATCCAGCGATCGGAAAAACAAGATATCATCCGCCAAATCTTCCAGGGTCTGACCCGGGATCCCGATCATCACGCCAGTCCCCACCTGAAACCCCGTCTCGCGCAACCATTGCAGGCATTGCAGCCGATGCTCAAGACTCTGGGTCGCAGGATGCAACTGGCGGAACAGCCGCGGCGAAGAGGATTCAATCCGAAGCAGGTATCGGTGCGCCCCCGCCGCCCTGAAGCGGGCATAGGTTTCCCGGGTCTGTTCTCCAACGCACAGGGTAATGCCAAGCCCGTCCGGCTGCTTCGCTGTCCGGGTTTCGGCCCGGATTCGACGAACCGCATTTTCCACAAATTCGATGAACGCTTCATCACGGCGTTCACCCGACTGCAATACCAGCGACCCATAGCCCTGCTCCGAACACCAGTGCGCAGCCTGCATCACCTCGTCAAGGGTCAGGAAGAAACGCGTGATCTCAGAATTACTCTTACGGATCCCACAATAATGGCAGTCACATACACAGATGTTGGAAAACTCGACCAGTCCCCGAAAGTGAACCTTGTTGCCCACGTAAGCGAAGCACAGTTCCTCCGCTGCCTTGCGCAACACTTCCACCTCCGCCTTCTCCCGCCGTCCAAGCAGGAAGGCGATTTCCTCACGGCTAAATTCCAACTGCCTGACCAGTTCGATCAGTGGTTTCATATTGCGTCACCCTGACTCTGCCGGTAGATCGCATAGGCGCCGGGAAAAGGCCGCAGGGCACGCTCAAAGATGCCGAGCGAAAAGGCAATGGCCAGCCCATAGTTGGTCATGGGTACACCCGCCTCCCGCGCCACCATCAACCGTGAGAGCATCTCCCGCCGGTTCCACATACAGGCCCCGCAATGAATAATGAGCTTGTACGAAGCCAGGTCGGCGGGGAAATCATGGCCCCGTGTATACTCGAATTGGAGCTTGCCGCCCACATATTGCGTCAGCCAGCGCGGGATCTTCACCGTGCCGATATCTTCCCCAATCGGATGATGCGAGCAGGCCTCTGCAATGAGGATACGATCGCCGCTCTTGAGTTTCGCGATGGCCAGCGCCCCCCGGACCATCTCGTTCAAATCCGCGTGGAACCGGGCAAAAAGAATGGAGAACGAGGTCAGGGGCACCGGCTCGGGAGTATCCGCCGCCACCTTCAGAAACGCCTGCGAATCCGTCACGACCAGCGCCGGCGGCTTGTTCAACCGGCCCAGTGCCTCGCGCAATTCGCGTTCCTTGACGACCAGACAAAAGGAATCATTATCAAGCAGATCCCGGATGGTTTGCACTTGCGGGAGAATCAGACGTCCCTTGGGCGCCTCCTTATCCACCGGCACCACCAACACGGCACAATCGCCCGGCGGCACCAGGTCGCCCGCTATTTTCGGATGAGTGATAAAGTCTTCCGGCGCCGATTCCACGAGGAGCCGGCGCAAGGCCTGGATCCCCTCGCCCGTACGGGCCGAGACCGCCAGGCTTCGTAGTCCTTCACGGTGAAGCCGGGCCATAAGGTCCGCCTCAGCCGGAACCACATCCGCCTTATTGAAAATCACCAGCACCGTGACGTTGTGCCGCTTGAGTTCTGCGGCCAGCGTCTGCTCATAGGAGCCCCACGTGTTGTCGCCCGTAATGATCAGGCCCAGATCCGTCCGTTCCAGCACCTGCTTTGTCCGTTGCACGCGCAGACCGCCGAGCATCCCTTCATCATCCACTCCGGCGGTATCGATGAAAAGGACCGGTCCCAGCGGCAGCAGTTCCATGGGTTTTTCCACGGGATCGGTGGTGGTCCCGGCGACCTCGGAGACGATGGATACCTGCTGACTCGTAATCGCATTCAGCACGCTGGACTTGCCCACATTACGCCGGCCAAAAATGCCGATGTGAAGCCTGTATCCTTTGGGCGTTTTATTCATAAAAACCAGTTCAGTAATGAGATTTTGTTGATTGGGGCTGCCCTAAGCGGCAGACGGCCTCGGCAGAAATCAGTTCCGCGTAAGCCTCGGCGGTGAGAATGCCCTGCTCTACTACCAACTCCCTTAACGGACGCCCGGAGCGGGCGGCTTCGCCGGCCAGCGCAGCGGCCCGCTCGTAGCCCAATACCGGCACCAGCGCCGTCGCCGCCGCGACGGTCCCATCCACATGTGCCCGGCATTTCTCCTCGCAGGCCATCAAGCCCCTCACACAACGTTCATCCAGTAGCGCACAGGCTTGGGTCAATAGATCCAGGCTTTCGAGCAGACAATCTGCCATGAGCGGCATAAAGGCATTCAATTCAAGACTGCCCATTGCCGAGGCCGTGGCGATCGTGCTGTCGTTGCCCATCACCCTCAGGGCCGCCTGCACCACCGCCTCAGGGATCACCGGGTTTACCTTGCCCGGCATTATCGAAGACCCTGCCTGCAATGCGGGCAGTCGCAGTTCCCCCAGGCCGGCATCCGGTCCACTGGAGAGCAAGCGCAAGTCGTTGGCAATCTTGATCAGCGAGGTCGCACAGGCCTTGAGGATTCCTGACACCTCCACTAACACATCCGTATTCTGCGTGGCATCGACCAGGTTTTCCGCCCGCGCAAACCCGATCCCGGTCAGTTCCCGCAGTTCCTCCACAACGCGAAAGATGTAATCCCGCGAAGCCCCCAGGCCCGTACCCACGGCTGTACCGCCCAGATTCACCACGCGCAGTCGTTCCTCACACTTGTAAATCCGCCAGCGGTCGCGATTGAAGACCTCGGCATACGCCCCCATCTCACGCCCCAGCGTGAGCAACACCGCATCCTGGAACTCCGTGCGCCCGACCTTGACGACATCCGCGAATTCCTTTTCCTTTAACTGGAAGGCCTCCTGCAACGACACCACGCGCGCCTCCAAATCGTGCAGACGACGGATGGCAGCCAGCCGCAACGCCGTGGGAAAGGTGTCATTGGTGGACTGATGCAAGTTAAGATCATTAAGCGGTGAAATCACGTCATACGCGCCATGCGGCTGCCCGAGCAGCTCCAAGGCGCGGTTTGCCAGCACCTCATTGACATTCATATTAGTGGAGGTACCCGCCCCGCCCTGCAGGGCATCCACGCGGATATGTTCCCCCAGCCGGCCCTCCGCCAGTTCACGACAGGCGGCTTCCAT
>Ga0209697_10004584_pt1 | contig 17832 bp, 15 predicted proteins | sample AliMusrvi5mmetaG_FD_184115 | JGI IMG/M metagenome (GOLD analysis project Ga0209697, IMG submission 184115) | Freshwater lake bacterial and archeal communities from Alinen Mustajarvi, Finland, to study Microbial Dark Matter (Phase II) - Alinen... | ecosystem: Environmental > Aquatic > Freshwater...
CGGCCCGCCGGGTAGTGACCGGCGTATACGGACTCGAACGGCTAGAAAAACGCCCGTCATCCGTCCTGAACAACGGGCTCATGAATAATCCGGGCTAGCTTCATTCATCACAGAACTGAACGTGATGCCGGCCTACCCGGCCACCGTCACCCGTCCCGCTTCGCGCACGGCTTTGCGCGTCCAGCCGGCGGCTTGCTCGTAGGCGTAGGCGACCTGGAGAAGGGTGGGCTCGTTCCAGTGCGCGCTCATGATTTGCATGCCAACGGGCAATCCTTGGTCGTAGCCGCAGGGAAGAGAGAGCGCGGGGATGCCCGCCATATTGATGGGGATGGTGCAGATGTCGTTCAGATACATCTGGATGGGATCGTCCGCTTTCGCGCCCAGCGGGAAGGCCACCGAGGGCGCGGTGGGAGAAATGAGCACGTCATAGCGTTCGAACGCGCGCTCGTAATCCTGCTTGATCAGTGTGCGGACCTGGCTGGCTTTCAAATAATAGGCGTCGTAATAGCCGGAGGAGAGCACGTAGCTCCCGAGCATGATGCGCCGCTTCACCTCCGCGCCGAAGCCGGCGTCGCGAGTCTCGGTCATCATGCTCACGATATCCTTCGTGCCCGACGCGCGATAGCCGAATTCCACCCCGTCGTAGCGCGCCAGGTTGGAACTGGCTTCGGCGGGCGCGATGATATAGTATGTCGGTAGGCTGAAGCGCACGTTGGGCAGCGAGCACTCCTCGACGATAGCCCCCTGACTTTCCAATAGCCGCAACGCGGCATGCACCAACGCGGTAATCGCCGGATCGACCGACATGCCTTCCTGCGCAAAAAATTCCTTCGGCACCCCGATGCGCAACCCGCGCACCTCCCGTCCCAGTTTGGCGGTACAATCGGTCGCCGGCTCTGGATAGCAGGTGGAATCGCGCGGGTCGGGACCGGCGATGGCGTTCATCAGCAGCGCGGCGTCATGCACGTCCTTGGTGATCGGCCCGATCTGGTCCAGTGAGGAGCCGAAGGCGATCAAGCCGTAGCGGGAAACGCGTCCATAGGTCGGCTTCAACCCGACCACGCCGCAATAGGCCGCCGGCTGGCGGATGGAACCGCCGGTGTCGGTGCCGATGCCGAGTAGCGCTTCATCCGCGCCTACCGCGGACGCTGAGCCACCGCTGGAGCCGCCGGGCACGCGGCTGAGATCCCACGGATTGTGCGACGGACCGAACGCGGAGTTCTCCGTCGAACTGCCCATGGCGAACTCGTCCATGTTCGTCTTGCCCACCAGAATCACCCCGGCCTCGCGCAGGCGGGTGACGACGGTGGCGTCATACGGGGGAATGAAATTCTCCAGGATGCGCGAGCAGCAGGTGGTGCGGACGCCGGCCGTGCAGAGGATGTCCTTGAGTGCCAGCGGAATACCCTCCAGCGGCCCAAGGGGGGCGCCGGAAGCCAGCTTCTCGTCAATACACGCCGCCTGCGCGCTCGCGGCGTCGCGCATCTGCAGCACGTAGCTCTGCACGTCGCTTTCCACCGCGTCGATGCGCGCGTATACCGCCGCCAGCAACTCGCTGGCGGAAATCTGCTTCTCAGCCAGCAGCGCATGCGCCGCGTGGGCAGTCAATTCAAATAATTCGGACATGATGGCTCCTGCTCGTTGGGTGATTCACCGAATGTAAGGGAACGGTCCCCGCCACCGCACGGTCAAATTCTTCAACGCCGATTTATGATAACATAACCGGCTTTTGCTGTCAGGCGTTTACATAGCGCCTGTCCCAAAGTCCACAATTGCCTCTCGCAAGGTTGGGCTATGCAACGTGTTTGGAAGGATGTGAGCGCAGCGAGCCCCGCCGGCCCCGGTGGTTGAGTAGACCACGGAGGGTCGTATCGAAACCACCGGGGCCGGCGGGGCTCGCTACGCTCACACCCTTCCAAACAAAAAACTTGGACTTTGGGGCAGGCTCTACATACCTGTATAGAGTTCCGAATGTTGCAGATGCGCCTGCCAGTTGGCGGTGTAGCGGGCGGCCAGCACGGGGTCGTGGAGAATGAGCAGGTTTTCCGCGTTACGGGTCTCGGCGGCTTTCGTGAAGTTGAAGGAGCCGGTGATCACCGTCCGCTCGTCGATGACCATCACCTTGTTGTGCGCGATGGCGTGTTGCGCGTCGATATAGGTGGGAATATTCGCGTGCGCGAGGAAGGTGGCGGATGAATAGCGCTCACTGCGCTGTGATTGGTCCAATATCACCCGCACCGCGACCCCGCGGCGCTTCGCCGCCGCCAGCGCTTTGGCGATCGGCGCTGACGTGAAGGAATACGCCTGCACCAGTACCGTGCGCTGCGCGTCGTCCACCGCTTGCGTGATCGCCTCCGTACAGCCGCCATCGGGGGAGAAATAGACTTCCCACGCCGGCGGGTTCACCGGCGCCGGCAGGGGAGTTTTCAGAGATCCGCGAAAGTGCAGGAAAAAGACCGTAGCCGCGATCACGAACAGTATCACGGACAACACGTTGAAAAGCTGTCGGGTAAATGTTCCCATCCTTGCCCCCTGCTTCACGCGCCCAGGAACTTGATCAATACTTCCGGACGCACTCCCCAACCCAGCAGACCGGCCAGGCCCATGACGATACCGAACAGCGCGGGCAGCAGCGCCAACCCATACAGCCAGACGGCCTGCGTCAGCGTGGTCACCGCCAGCATGGCGATGGCGACGGTCAGCGCGGCTTCGCAGAGATCGAACTGATCCTTCCGCTCCAGCAATCCCTGGTAGCGTTCTTCCTGCTTCTTCGCCTCCTCCTGCAACTGATCTTTCTCTTTCGCCTGTTTTTTCGCTGTTTGCTCGTAGGCAGCCGCGGTTTTTAGGAATGCTTCTCCACTCGCCACTGTCGTCGCGGTGAGCCGAAGCTGGTCGGCGGTGGAGTGTGCCACGTCCTCGCGAATATGGCGCGCCTGGTAATACGACCAGGCATCATTCTCTTTCGTCAGCGCCCGCTGCATCTCCAGCGCGAAGTTATCGGTTTTCACCTTGCAGATGCCCATGAAAGTGGCCAACAACGCGATCGTTACCGCCACGATGCTGCTCAACGGCGTCGGTCGCGCCGCGTGATGCTCGGGGTGATGATGCCCGGCCTGTTCGATCTGTTCGGCCTGTTCCATCGGATCGAGATCCATATGTTCTCCTTGACCAGGTGGTAAGTCTCTAACGCGCGAGCGTCCTCGCAAGCACAACGAATTAGTCTCTGGCGCGCGAGCGTCCTCGCGAGCATCGTCCGAGTAGCCTCAAGTGCTCGAAAGGACGCTCGCGCGCCAGGGAAGCGAGCACAATGGCGTGTCAGGGAAACGCCGACGCGACAATCTCCCGCGCCGCGCCTTCCGTGCCCCCACACACGCTCAAATCCAGCCAGCGGATGCGCGGGTCGGCGTTGAACCAGGTATATTGCCGTTTGGCATAACGGCGGTTATCACGCACCATCAACTCGACCGCCGTGTCGAAATTATACTCGTCGCGCAGATAGCCGACCAGTTGCCGGTAGGTGATGCCCTTCATCGCCGATAATTCCGGACCGTAGCCGGCCGCGTAGAGCCCGCGTATTTCTTCCAGTAGCCCCGCATCGAGCTGTTGCTGCACACGCAAGGCCAGCCGTGCGTAGAGTGTTTCGCGCGGGATCGTTAATCCGTAGAGCATCGGCGCATAGCGGCCCGGCGCATCGCCGGCGGGCTTGTGCTGAAACGCAGAGAGCGGCTGGCCGGTGAGTTGATGGACTTCCAGCGCGCGAATGATGCGTTTCACATCGTGCACGTGCAAGCGCGCGGCGGTGATCGGGTCGATCTCCCGCAGGCGCGCCAGCAACACCGCCCCCCCAGCTTGGTCGGCTTCCTGCCGCAAGGCTTCGCGCAACGCGGTGTCGGCGGCTTGCGGAGGAAACGTCCAGCGATCGATCAGCGCGGAGATATAAAAACCGGTGCCGCCGGTCAGGATCGGCACTTTGCCCCGCGCGCGAATCTCGTCAATCAACCGGTCGGCCAGCGCCACATAGGCGGCGACGGAGAATTCCTCATCCGGCGCGATCAGATCGATCAGGTGATGCGGGATGCCCTGCTGCTCCGCCGCCGTTGGCTTGGCGGTGCCGATATCCATGCCGCAATACACCTGCATGGAATCGGCGGTGAGTATTTCACCCCCCAACGCGCGCGCCGCCAGCACGGCGGTCTCCGTTTTCCCCGAGCCTGTCGGCCCCACAATTACCAGCAGCGGAATCGGCATGGCAATATTGTAGCGTGCAGCACGCGGTACGGCAATTCCCCGCCAGGTCCCCCTACGGTTCACAACGAAAATTCAACTGCTGTTATCGGATTACGGAGTAAGCTCAGCACTGTTTGTAAGCCGACGCCAGTCGTGCCCCGTGACCACTTCACGCGGGGAGGTTGCCGCTGTCTCACCGCCCTTCAACAGGCTGCGAGTGGGACATTGGTTATAATAAGCGATTCTGGCTGTTTGTCCGACTTGGCTGAAACCCGAAACCGAACCGTAAGGGAACTATCCCCGTCGCCATACGCGCGTGAATAACGAAAGAAGGGAATTTGCCGGTGAATACGAAAATAAACCAGCAGTACAATGTCAGCGCCTTCAACTGCCAGAGATCACATAGCTGGATTCATTGCCGCCTGCTGGACCGGCGTGGGATTGTGCGTCTTCTACTGGCTCGGACAAACGCTGTATGATGTCCGCTACTTCCACCGCGGCTTTGCCGACTGCTTTGTCCCGGAGAATCCCCATCAACTCGGCATGCGCATCTTTGCCTCGCTCATGTTGCTGCTGGTGACACTTATCCTCTATCGTCCCACCCGGCGGCGCGCCGGCGATGGGGACGCGCAAACCCTTTCCGATGTCACCTTTCTCTCGCGTACCGCGATGGATTTCATCGAATTGCCGTTGGAAGCGGATATTTACGACTTCATCGGCGAACGCCTGCAAGCGTTGACCGGCGACAGCGTCATCGTGATCAATTCCTTTGAAGAAGCCTCCGATGCGCTGCGCGTGCGCGTGGTGCTGGGGGCGGTCGAGTTGCTGGCGACCGCCGTGCGCGTGCTCGGGCACCAGCCGGTCGGCTTGACCTTCACCCTGACCCCCGCGGCGCGCGCCGGCATTACGCTGGGGGTGTTGGAAAAAGCGGAAGGCGGGCTCTACCAGGCGTGCTTCGGCAAGATCAATCAGGAATTATGCCATCAGATCGAATATCTGACCGGCGTGGATGAAATCTACGGCGTCGGGTTCGCGCGCAAAGGCGGTATCTTCGGTGACGCGCTGATCATCACCCGCAAAGGCAGCCCGCTGACCAATCCGCAACTGATCGAAGCCTTCATCAATCAGGCCTCCGTCGCGCTGCAGCACCGCAAAGCCCAGGAAGAACTGCACAGCCTGTCGCTGGTGGATGAACTTACCGGTCTTTATAATCGTCGCGGCTTCTTCACGCTGGCCGAACAGCAGTTGAAGATCGCCAACCGCACCCATCACGGGATGCTGTTGCTGTTCGTCGATCTCGACCGGCTGAAATGGATTAACGACACCCATGGACACCATGAAGGCGATGCCGCCATCCGCGAGGCCGGCGCGCTCTTTAAACGGTGTTTTCGCGAGTCGGATATCGTCGCGCGGCTGGGTGGCGATGAATTCGTCGCGCTGGTGGTGGAAGCCGGTGAAGCGCCCGAGGATCTCTTCGCCACCCGCATGCAGCAGTTGCTGAATCAGCGCAATGCCGGCAACCAACCCTACCCGCTGTCGATGAGTATCGGCACCGTCAGCTACGATCCCGCTGCTCCCTGCACCTTACCGGAACTCCTCCACCGCGCGGACGAGCTCATGTATGCGCAAAAACACCACAAACACGCGGCGAGAAAGCATTAGCAGCTTGTTAAAGAACTCCGGTGGTCGGAACGCCGGCGTCTCGCCGGCACGTGGCCGGCTTCAGCCGGCCAGTTCCAGATCTCTGATTGATCCGGGAACCCCGGCGTTCCAAGCGATGAGACCGCGCAAACGCGCTTCCGTCTTCGTGATCTAATGAGCCGGACAAAATATTGGCATACAATTCCATAACCCACAGCGGCGCTGTGGGACCCGTACTGCGCACACCATGGTATAAAGAAAGCGTTGTATGCCATCAAAGCGCGCTTCAGCGTGCTTGTCTCAGTTTGCCACGTCCTTCAGGGCGTGGCCACCGGCAAGGCAGGGCATTGTTGATCCGGGCAAATTTAAATTGACGGAGTATTAGCGCGTGGAGTTAACGATCCGCTTGCTGGTGAAAATGCGATCACCGTTACCTGGCAACGAACCCATGAGCGCGACAGTCAGATAATCAGGAAAGAACAAATTATCCTGCCTATCCTTATATCCATCCTGCCCATCCTGTGAATTCATCAGTGAGATTAGCTGCGGTTGTCACGCTGCGCTGAACTCCAGCAATTCATCCAGCGAATAGACGTCGAATTCCGCGCCGGCGCGGCGGGCTTCCATGGCGATGAGCAGTGCTTCCGCGGTATCCAGCGAGGTCAGACACGGCACGTTGTGCTCGACGGTGGAACGGCGAATGCGGGCGCCTTCACGCTCGGAGACACTGTCCGGCGAGAGGGTGTTCAGCAGCAGGTCGATCTTCTCGTTGCGAATGAGATCGAGGATATTCGGGCTGCCCTGGCTCACTTTCGCCACGCTCTGCGCATCCACCCCGTTGGCAATCAGGAAGAGCGCCGTGCCGCGGGTGGCGTAGATTTTGAAACCGAGTTCGGAGAACTTCTGCACTACCGCCAGCGCGCGTCCCTTGTCTTTATCGGCGATGGTGGCAATCATCGACCCCTTCAACGGCACGTCGATGTGCGAGGCGACCATCGCCTTGTAGAGCGCGTGCGGATAAATCGGGTCCACGCCCATGATCTCACCGGTGGATTTCATCTCCGGCCCCAGCGAGACATCCAGTTCGGTCAGTTTCGAAAAGCTGAACACCGGCGCCTTCACCGCGTAATAAGGGCGTTCCGGATGTAGTCCATGCGAATACCCGAGTTCGGCCAGCGTCCGGCCCAGCGAGCATTTGGTGGCAATGTTCACCATCGACACCCCGGTGACTTTGCTCATATACGGTACGGTGCGCGAGGCGCGCGGATTCACTTCGATGACGTAGACGACGTCCTGTTCATCGACCACGAACTGAATATTCATCAGTCCGATTACCTGCAGGCCGCGGCAGAGACGGATCGCGTAATCGACCACGGTATCCTTCACCGTTTGCGACAGCGTGACGGGCGGATAGACCGACATCGAGTCGCCGCTGTGCACGCCCGCCGCCTCGATGTGCTCCATGATGCCGGGGATGAGCACGTCGGTGCCGTCGGAGATGCAATCCACCTCGACCTCTTTGCCGATAATGTAGCGATCGATGAGGATCGGGCGATCCGGCGCGACATCGACCGCGTAAGTCATGTAGCGCGTCAGGTGCTCTTCGTCGTAGACGATCTCCATCGCGCGCCCACCGAGCACGAAGCTGGGACGAATGAGCACCGGAAAGCCGATCTCCCGCGCCACCGCCAGCGCTTCCTCGCCGGAGACCACCGCCTTGCCGCGCGGGCGATGGATGCCCAGTTCGGTCAGCAATTCATCGAACAGTTTACGGTCTTCCGCCAATTCGATGCCGCGGAAACTGGTGCCGAGAATGCGCACCCCCGCCGCGTGCAGCGTGCCGGCCAGGTTGATCGCCGTCTGCCCGCCGAACTGCACCACCACCCCTTCCGGGTGTGTTTGCTCGATAATATTCAGCACGTCCTCGCCGGTCAGCGGCTCGAAGAAGAGCGCGTCGGAAGTATCGAAGTCGGTCGAGACGGTCTCCGGGTTATTGTTGATAATGATCGCCTCATACCCCTCCTCGCGCAGCGCCCACACCGAGTGCACGGAGCAGTAATCAAATTCGATCCCCTGCCCGATGCGAATCGGACCGGAGCCGATGACGATGACGCGTTTTTTGTCTGACATAATTATCCCTTTGCTTCGACCGATTTCCACTACCCACCAAGGCGAGCATCGTTATCCTTCCGGAAACATTATGATGAAATTTCCCATCGCTTCACGGAATGACGGTACGATGCCGTGTGGCATGCAAGTATCGCTGATGCGATTGATGCCTGCCTCTGAGATTCAGAGACCATTATTCCTCGCAATCGTAAATCTTCGCCGTAAAATTCACGCGCCATTTGTCGGCGAAGGCGCGGTGCAGCGGATGCACCAGGTAGGCTTCCTCATCCTCCTGATTGGCGAAGAGCAAAATCAGCCCATAATCATAGCTGCTGTCGATCACCGGACGGTCGTTTGGCACCGGCGTGCCGATGGCGCATACCAATACCGTCTCGATATCGCGCAGCGTCTGAATATCATACGCGAACTCCGCGCGTTGCTCGGTGGTCAGTTCCGGCTTCAGCCAGAAATATACGGAATGGACGAACATGTTCACCTTCTTTCTTCTGATATTTCAGCGCTTCAAACTCCAAAAGTAATGATACAGCGGGCTGAGGGCTTGGAATTCAGCCGCCAACTCACCGGCAAATGTTGGCCGGAATAATGACGCATCCACCGGGTGCGTGCACAGCAGGTAACAGGTTTTTCGTTGATACCAGGACTGCAGATCGTCCGGAATCTCCGGGTTGCGCGTTCGCTTGTAGCTGTCGCCTTCGACGCTCCACTGTGGCGCCGAGTGCAAAAAAGCGATCACGCGGCGAAACTCCTCCGGTCGCGTTGCCAACTTCGCGCGAAAATCATCCATCGTTTCCCGACTGGCCTGATACAGTCCCATGCCGTAGCGATAGTGTTCCGGCGCAATTTCAAAGAAATAGCCCGGTGTATCCTGCCAATCTTTACGCCGTCGTTTGAACGTGATCCACATCTCGCTGCGAAAGAGCGACTTATCCCGCGAAAAGCGCGTGTCGCGATAAATGCGCGAGATCGTTTTGTTGACCAACGGCGCGGTTTCGAACTCCGCGTCGATATCCAGCATCGCCTCGCTCAACGTCTCGACCAGGTCGCGCAACGGCTCCAGCACGTGCTGCCGATACACGGCTTCGTGCGCCAGAAACCAGGGCTTATTGTTGTTCACCTTCAACTGTTGCAGAAAAGCAATCGTCTCCGGCGAGAAAATCGTAGTCATCGTTACACCAGCATCAACTCATTCTCATCCTCATACGTCGAATAATAATATGGCGTCTCCGCCTCGAATTCCGCGGCGCAGGTATCGACGATTTTGTAGACGGGCGTAATGTGCCATTGCGCGCGCAGGGCACGGATTTCCGTCTCTTTCACGCCCCACAGTTCGGCAAGGTAGTGATCGTTGAACCCGCGGGTTTTCGCTTCGCGCAAGGTGGCTTCGTCGGGAAGGCCGGGATGTTGGCGATAGCGGTCTTCCAGTGCCACCAGGTCGTGGATCTTCTGTAAAAACCAGACATCGACGCCGGTTAACTGGTGAATTTCTTCCACGTCCATATCGCGACGGAAGGCTTCACAAATGGCGAAAAGGCGCTGGTCGGTGGCGTTTTTCAGCACGTCTTCCAGCTTCATCTCGCTCCACTCGCTGATCCCTTTCATCGATAACCCGTAGGCGCCGATCTCCAGCGAGCGCACCGCTTTCATCAGCGCGCCTTCGAAAGTGCGGTCGATCGACATCACTTCGCCGGTGGCTTTCATCTGCGTGCCGATGCGACGGTCGGCGAAATTGAACTTATCGAACGGCCAGCGCGGGATTTTTAGCACGCAGTAATCCAGCGCCGGTTCGAAGCAAGCCAGCGTGCGCTTGGTCACCGCGTTTTGAATTTCGTCCAGATGCAACCCGACGGCGATCTTGGCCGCCACCCGCGCGATCGGGTAGCCGGTGGCTTTCGACGCGAGCGCGGAGGAACGGCTCACGCGTGGATTTACCTCGATGATGTAATAACGGAAGGTGTCCGGGTCCAGCGCCATCTGTACGTTGCAGCCACCTTCGATGCCCAGTGCACGAATGATCTTCAGTGAGGCGGTGCGCAGCATCTGGTATTCTTTATCCGTCAGCGTCTGGCTGGGCGCGATGACGATGGAATCGCCGGTGTGGATGCCCATCGGATCGAAGTTTTCCATGTTGCAGATGGTGATGCAGTTGTCCGCGCCATCGCGCATCACCTCGTATTCGATCTCTTTCCACCCCAGCAGGCAGCGCTCGAGCAGCAGTTGCTGGGTCATCGACATGCGAAACCCGCGCACGGAGATGTCGTGCAACTCTTCCCAGGTGAACGCGATGCCGCCGCCGGTGCCGCCCAGCGTATAGGCGGGACGGACGATGATCGGATAGGCGGGTAAACCATGGCGCGCTTCCGCGGCTTCCATGTCCGCCGCGAACTCCTTCACGTCCTGCATGCTCTCGGCGATGGCCGATTCGGGCACCGGTTCGCCGATCTCCTGCATCAGGTTTTTGAAATGCTCGCGATCTTCCGCTTTTTCGATCGATTCCAGCGGGGTCCCGAGCAGTTCGACGTGATATTCCTCCAGCACGCCTTTGCGCGCCAGTTTGGTGGCCAGATTCAAGCCCGTCTGCCCACCCAGCGTGGGCAACAGGCCGTCGGGGCGCTCGCGGGCGATGATTTTGGTCAGGAATTCCACCGTCAGCGGCTCGACGTAGACTTTATCCGCCATATTGGTGTCGGTCATGATCGTCGCCGGGTTGCTGTTCACCAGCACCACGCTCAGGCCTTCCTCGCGCAGTGCGCGACACGCCTGCGTGCCGGCGTAGTCGAACTCCGCCGCCTGCCCGATCACGATCGGCCCGGAGCCGATGACCATCACTTTTTGTAGATCCGTGCGCTTCGGCATGGTTGTCTCCGATTGTTTGCATCACAGTTAAAGGTAGGGTACCATCCCCTGGGAGCGCGGGCGTCTCGCCCGCTTCGTTCCGGCCAGGGAAACTATTCCGTCTGAATAAACTCGCCCGTCGGCGCGTAATAGTTTTCAAAAATCCATTCGAGCATGAAGGTCTTGAAATCATGCAAGGCGTCGATGATCTGCATCGCGTTATCGTAGACTTCCGTGTCCGTCACTTCGTCGTATTGGAACATCAAGCGGTCGCGAATCTCCGCGCAGGTCACCAGCTTTGCCGCCCGCTCGCGCGTGGTGATGCCAAAGACCGGCAAATGCAGGAACAGGTCGCGATAGTCGCGCGCGGACAGCCGCATCTTCCGATGCATGATGCTCATGGTGATCAATATCGCGCTTTGCACGCTCTTCAATATATACGATTCCGCCAGCGATTTATTGGTGGTCTCCGCGGAAAAGACAGTGAGTTCGAGCTGCGCCAGCCGCTCCAACTCGCGCAAGTGCATCTCGATCATCTTTAAATGACGATAGATCGGCGTGACGAAACGCGACACGCTGGTCACCCACAAAGGACGGTCGATGGCGGTGGTCAGTACCGGCGGCATGTCCTGTTTGGTCCCGGAAATCCGCTTGCTGGCGTTCCATTCCAGAAAGACGCTATAGCGGTACAGCCGGTCGCGTTCCGCCACTTCCAGCGAGCCGTAAACCGGCTGCGTGTTGAAGGCAACCTCGCACGCCTCACGATGTTCCAGCCGCTCGATATCCAGAAATTCGATCGGTTCCAGCGTCACGGAGATAAAGTGCTTCCGTATCTTCGCCAGCCGTTTTTCCACATGCTCGTGGGAGACATTGCGCGTGAAAACCAGCATCACGCGCGGCTGGTCCGGCTCCGTCAGGCTGAGCTGCCGGCCCGTCGGGCCTTCCTGAAAATACGCCAGCCGTACATCCGGCATCGTCATGAAATACGCGCGCATTCGGGTTAAAAATCCGTCCGGCAACAACGGATGGTGCTCCGGAAATGATTCGGCATCGTGCTCGGTTCGTTCAAAATCGTTGGACATCGTGTGCTACTCCTGTTGCATCGAAAAAGCTGTGACTGGCTGATCAAAAGGCATGGTGTAACTGATCAACCTTCCATGTGTTTGCCTGTGTTAACTGTCGCCGGCCCTCATCCCTACCCTCTCTCCGCTGTGGCAAGGGAGTCACGCGACGGTCCATTTATTCTCCCTTCCCCTGCCGCAGCGGGAGAAGGGTTGGGGATGGGGGCCACGCACCTTTCCCCTTACACCTTGATGGCGCCGGCGTTGCGCTCCACCACCAGCCGGACGAATTCATCGAACATATACTCGGTGTCGCGCGGTCCGCCGCTGGCTTCCGGGTGAAATTGCATGGTCATGATCGGCAGGGACTCGTGCACCATGCCTTCCACCGTGCCGTCGTTCAGATTGATATGCGAGACACTGAGACCGCTGCCGGCCAGGCTGTCGGCGTCTACCGCGTAGCCGTGATTTTGCGCGGTGATATGCACCTTGCCCGCGCGCACCAGGTCCTTCACCGGATGGTTGGAACCGCGATGCCCGAATTTCAGCTTGAACGTCCGTCCACCCAGCGCCCAGCCCATCAGTTGATGCCCCAGGCAGATGCCCAGGATGGGTCGCTCACGCTGCACCACCTGTTCCATCGCGCGGATGGCATATCCCAGATTGGCCGGATCGCCGGGGCCGGGCGAAAAGACCACCCCGTCCGGATCGTCGCGCAAGATCTCCTCCGCGCCCGCGTCACAGGCCACCACCCGCACCTCGCAGCCGCGCGTCGTCAACAGGCGCAGAATATTCCGCTTTACCCCGTAATCCACTACGGTGATCCGTTGGGGGGGATTGGCCACATAGCGCGCCAGCGTATCGTAGGGCGGTTGCACCGCTTCGCTCCACGGATAGCTCCGGCCCGCGGAAGCTTCTTTCACGAAGTCGAAGCTGCCGTAATCGGGTGCCGCCGCGATGCGCCGTTGCAATGCTTCCACCGGCAGGTTCTCACCGCTCAACGCACCCATCATCACGCCGTGCGAACGAATCATGCGCGTGAGCATACGGGTATCGACGCCGGCGATGCCGGGTATCCCGCGCTCGCGCAGGAAAGCATCCAGTCCACCGGTCGCGCGCCAGTTGCTGTGCCGGTCGCAGAGCTGCTTCATCACCACCCCGCGCACCTGCACGGCGCTCGACTCCCAATCTTCGTCGGTGACGCCATAGTTGCCGATCAGCGGATAGGTAAAGGTGAGTATCTGCCCGCGGTAACTCGGGTCGGTAACCATCTCCTGGTACCCGGTCATCGCGGTGTTGAACACCACTTCACCCAACGTCGTCACCGGCGCGCCGATCGACTCGCCTTCGAATACGGTTCCGTCGGATAACACAAGTTTTGCAGTCATAGTTCTACGTCCGTTCATTATGCAGCGTGTGTTGAATAAATCGCGCGGGTCTCGCACACCACTTCCGCCAGTTGAATCGCCTGCCGAAGTTTTTCTTCCAGGATCTCTCTGGGTGGCAACGCGGTGAAATATTCCGCGACGCGTATCTCGCCGTCATCGATGCGCAATAACTCGATCTGTTCCTCATCCTTTTCCGCGCACAGAATCAGTCCAATTGGCGATTCCTCACCGGGGCGCCGTTCATGCTTGTCGAGCCAGCGCAGGTAGAGTTCCATCTGCCCTTTGTGCGCGGCGGTAAAGCGTCCGAGTTTCAAGTCGATCGCCACCAGCCGCCGCAGCGAGCGGTGATAGAACAGCAGATCGAGATAGAAATCCTCTTTCCCGATGCTCATCCGTTTCTGGCGCGCGGTGAAACAGAAATCCGTGCCCAACTCCAACAGGAACCGCTCCAGCTCGCTTAAGATCGCGTTCTCCAACTCCGATTCGCTGTAACTCGCCGGCAAACCGAGAAAGTCGAGGAAATACGGATCGCGAAAGACCAGGTTCGGCGTCATCCGGTCCTCTTCGCGCAACGCCGCCAACTCCTGCTGCACCACCTCTTCCGGTCTCCGCGAAATCGCCGTGCGCTCGTAAAGCATCCCGCGGATCTTGTCCCGCAACGTCCGCACGCTCCAATGCTCGAGGCGGCACATCTCGGTGTAGAAGGTGCGCTGAAAGTCGTCTTTGAGATTGATGATCTCTACGAAGTGCGACCAGGACAATTTTCCAGACAGTGTCTGGAAAATGTTTTGGTCAGGCATCGCCTCAGCGAGCTTGACCATATTGAACAGATTGCTTTTACTGAACCCGCGTCCGTATTCCGAAACCAATCTTGCCGCGAGTGATTCGATAATCTGCTGGCCGTATTCAGCCTTTTCGTTTTTCAGTATTTCATCTTTGATTCGCGTGCCAATATGCCAATAGAGCTGCACCATACGCGCATTGACTTGCCGCACCACGTGTTCGTGCGTGGCCGTGATCAATTGCCGGATATCCCCCAGGAGGGTATCAACCTGGGGGTCGGCAACGATGGCGTTATTCGATTTTTGCAATGTCTTCTCGTATCGCATCATGACACCGGACACTATGCAATCGTCAGCAGACAATTTTGCAGACACTGTCTGCAAAATTCTGTGACAGGCTATACATGTTCCTCAAAACAGCACTTCCCCCTCCGCCATCACCAGTTGACCGCCAACGATGGTGTAGACAGGCTTGCCTTTGAATGTCATCCCGGCAAAAGGGCAGTTGCGGCTTTTTGAATAGAATTTATCCGGATCGACGGTCCAGACTTTCTCCCAATCGATTAGCGTGATGCCATACTCGAATCGTTTTGATAACGGCGATACCAATTGGGTAAGCGGTGACATACACATCAGGACCATAGCCCGCATATATTGCAGGGCCTCAGCATTGTCCTTGTCGAATTGCGTGACCGCGCTGAACGCGGTTTCCAAGCCGATGACGCCGAACGGTGCTTCGTCCCACCCTTTACACTTTGCGGCCATCGTATGTGGAGCATGATCGGTCGCAATGCTGCGGAAGGCGCGAAGATGCTGTACAGCTTCTCGATCCTCTCGCGATCGCAACGGGGGATTCATCTTCCAGTTCGGATGGCGCGATCCATCGCGCATCGGTATATCGTCCTGCGTAAAGAGGAGATGATGCGGCGTCACTTCCATAGTGACCAGTTTCATTCCATTGAAATGCGTTAATTGCTTGTTGGTAAAATCCTCCACCAACTCCATCGATCGCTGCATGCTCACATGCTGGATATGTAAGAACCCGCTTTCGGCCTCTTCTAGCGCTTCGAGATGGAGCTGGATGATTTCCGGCTCACGCGCCAGCGAAGGTCCGTCGCCTAATGCATCGACGACGCGGGCGTGGGAGCGCGGTGTTTCTTCGCAATGCGCGTGTAATTGGATTTGCGGATTGATGGCCGAGATGCGCTGGAAGGCTTCGACCAGTAGCGCACGATCGACAATCGGTTCCCCATCCGTGCTGAAAATCCGCACTTCGTTGGCCAGCGCTTCGATATCGACTAACTCCCGGCCTTCCTGCCCGATCGTTAATGCCGCTTTCGGTTCCACGGTAATGGGAATCTTCAATTCGGCAACACGGCGTTTGAATGCGATGATTTTTTCCACCGAGTCCATCACCGGTCGGGTATTCGGTTCACAACACACCAGGCCATACCCGCCGGCAGCCGCGGCGCGCGCGCCGGAAAGTAAATCTTCCGCGTCGGTATTGCCCGGCTCGCGGAAATGCACATGTAAATCCCAGAAGGCCGGTACCGCTTCCAGACCTTGGCCATCGATGATTTCGACACCGGCAGGCGCACGCTGGACGAAGCGCGGCGCTTTTCCATCGTCGAGAATCGAGACCCGTTCCCCATTATGCAGCACATTTTGAATCAGCACCGACATCCCGCCTCCTCGTCCGCCTCACAATAGGCGCAGCAGGCGGCGCCGTCGCGCTGCAGCGCGCGCGGGGAGACCGCCGGTTCGACGGCGGTGATGCAGCGGGGATTGGCGCAGGAAAACGGCGTCGTTTCAGCCACCGTCTGCGGGTGCTCGCAATGCGGCAACGCGCGCAGTCCGAGCACGGCGGCGATCAGCGCCATGCGCACCGGCACGCCGTAGGCGGCCTGGCGAAAATAGGCGGCGCGCGGGTCACCGTCGAGGGAATAATCCAGCTCATCCACGCGCGGCAGCGGGTGCAGCACGATCGCGTCCGGTCGCGCGCGCTCCAGCGTCTGGCGGGATACCTGGTAGCTGGAGCGGACGCGCTGGAACGCCTCTGCGTCGGCAAAGCGCTCCTTCTGCAGGCGGGTGACGTAAAGCACGTCGCAGGTGTCCAGCGGCGCGGAGTCCAGCGTGGGGTAATGCGCGATCTCCACGCCATATTGCGCGCGCAGCAGGCGGCGGAAGCGCTCCGGCAGTTCCAAACCGTGCGGCGCCACCCCGATCATCTCGACGCCGAAGCGCGCCAGTCCCTGCACCAGCGAATGCACCGTGCGTCCGTATTTCAAATCCCCGCACAGCGCCACGCGGGTGCCGGCCAGCCGTCCGGTTTCGCGCTGGATTGTATACAGGTCGAGCAGCGTCTGGGTGGGATGCTCGCGCGCGCCGTCGCCGGCATTGATCACCGGCACGCCGGCAAAATCGGCGGCCACGCGCGCGGCGCCTTCGCGGGGATGGCGCAGCGCGATCACGTCGGCATAGCTGTCCACGATGCGCACGGTATCCGCCAGTGTTTCGCCTTTGACGGCGGACGACGCCTGCGGATCGGCCATGCTGATCACCTGCCCGCCCAGCCGCAGCATCGCCGCTTCGAAGGACATGCGCGTGCGTGTGCTCGGTTCGTAAAACAGGGTGGCCATCACCGCGTCGCGCGCGAGGTCGAGCCGCCGGCGCGGGGTGGCGGCGAACTCGTCGGCAAGCGCGAACAGGGCGGTGATCTGGGTATTGGCGAGGTCGCGGATGGAAATCAGGTCAAGGCCGGTCATGGCGCACCTCCGCGGGGTCGTAACGCAGCACGCTGACCAGGTCGGCGCCGTCCATCTCGGACAGGCGTACCAGCACGCGCTCATCACGCGCGGTGGGGATATTTTTGCCGATGTAGTCGGGGCGGATGGGCAATTCGCGATGCCCGCGATCGATAAGCACCGCCAGTTGGATGCAGGCGGGACGGCCATGCTCGACCAGCGCGTCCAGCGCCGCGCGCACGGTGCGGCCGGTGCAAATCACGTCGTCCACCAGCACCACGCGCTGATTGGTGAGCGAAATGGGAATCACGGTGGTGCGCACGCCTGGCGCGGCGTAGACGCCGCCATCGTCGCGGTGCAGCGAGATATCCAGCTCGCCGACGGGGATTTGCCGATCTTCGAAGCGCGCGATATGCGCCGCCAGCCGTTGCGCCAGCGGCACGCCGCGGGAGTGCAGCCCCACCAGCACCAGGTCGCCCGCGCCGCGATTGCGCTCGACAATCTCGTGCGCGATGCGCATCAGCGCGCGACTAACGTCCTGCGCGTCCAATACCTGGCGCTCATTTCCGGTAGCTACCAAAAAACCTTCCCGTGGTGTTGTCATCGGGAAGGTCCTATTTTGCTGTGATATGCGGCCATACGCCCACCCTTCGCAGCCTCACGGGACTGCCCTTAAAAGGTCGGAACTGGATTATTCTAGCAAATGATCCTCCGGCTGTCAAGGTCGTAGTCCCGGCCCAACCGAATTATTTGCCCGGGAAATGAGCGGTGTCGGCGGGGGAGGAAGAGAAGTAGAGGAGTGTGAGAGTATGGGTGTATGGGAGTTTGGGAGTTGGTTTCGGGTTTCAGGTGTCTGGTGTCGAGCATACACAGAAGATAAGCGGCAACCGCTTCAGTCCTGGAGTTTATGCGAGATCGCCTGTCAAGGGGGTTTTCTCATTATTTTGAATAATCTCCAGGTATTGTTTCACCAGGTAGGCTGACATGCCGGTCACCTGGCAAATGAAGTCCTGATCCGCGGTCTGCC
>Ga0209697_10004585_pt1 | contig 17829 bp, 16 predicted proteins | sample AliMusrvi5mmetaG_FD_184115 | JGI IMG/M metagenome (GOLD analysis project Ga0209697, IMG submission 184115) | Freshwater lake bacterial and archeal communities from Alinen Mustajarvi, Finland, to study Microbial Dark Matter (Phase II) - Alinen... | ecosystem: Environmental > Aquatic > Freshwater...
GGGGCGCGGGTGGCGCGGGTGGCGGCGGACGCCGCGACTTTCGTCGCTAAACCGCTTCCCTCACACAAACAAACTTAACAAAACGCCGGATCGCAATGATCCGGCGTTTTCTTTTTCCCGCGCGGTTCACTCCGGCCCGGGCGATGAGTCCATTCGGGTCAGTGTGCATATTCTTGCAGACGTGCGATTTTATCCGATGTCCGGCGGGTCGCCGGACATCACACGGGCGTATGTTGACTTGCACGCTCCCGCGTGTCGCGCCCTTCGGGCTGCCTGCGGCAGTGTTGATGAGGTTTCTCCCGAAACCTTCACCCCGTTCCGGGGCATGTCCTGCGGACAAGTCTTTCTCAAGCCGACCCAAGGCTTTCGATTCCGAGCGGCACCCGTTGCCGCCTGGTTCCCCGGAAGGAGTTCTACCACAAAAGAGGATATGTTCACAGAAACCATCAAATCCCTGCGGTTGGAGAGGCGGCTGACGTTGCGCGATTTTTGCGAGCGGGTCGGGCTTGATCCGAGCAACTGGAGCAAGGTCGAACGCGGAGGGAATCCCCCGCCCGGCGATGTGGGGGTGCTCGAACGGCTGGCCGCTTTTTTGGTCTGGCCGGGTCCGAGAAGCTGGCATTGATGGATGCGGCGGCACTCCAGCGGCGGGAGATCCCGCCGGATGTCGCCGACAACGCGATTCTCCAGAAGGCCCTGCCCGCATTCTTCCGCGCGGCACGGGGGCACAAGCTCTCGGATGCGGAATTAAAGACCCTCGCGGCAGACATCAAAAGCCTTCACATGCGCGACCGCGGTGAAAAGGGTTGCGAGCGAAAGAAGTTCCGACCAATTTGATTTCGTGACTGGAAGCCGAAAGCCCTGGAACGCGCGGGCATCGGAAATCGTTGCGAACAGGGCTTGCAGGTTTCCTATCCCGTGATAACCTGCATATCATGAAAACAGCATCGGTTATTGATTTGAGGAACAACTTTGCCAGTGTTTCCCGTTGGATTTACGAGGGCGAAAGCGTGACGATCCAGAAGCGCGGACGGCCGTTTGCCATCCTCTCTCCGGTGGTCAAAAAGAAAAAAGAAGCCATCGACTGGCCGGACTTTGAGGCGCGCTTGAAGCGCCAGTTTCCAAACGGCCCCACGAATGGGAGCGCGGAGGAAATTGTGGATTACATGCGAGGGGAATACTGACAGATGAGAATCTATTTTGACACGTCCACTTTGATCAAAATCTATGTGTGCGAAGTCAACTCCCCGGCGGCTGTGGAGATCCTTCGGGCGGAGAAATATCCCGTGCCGTTTTCTCATCTTGTCGAATTGGAATTGCGGACGGCAATCCGGTTGAAGCACGGGCGCGGGGAGATTACGGCAGCACAGCAGCGTGCAGCCCTGCAAACATTGGAAAGCGATCTTGCAAAGGGTGTCCTGGCACGCCCCGACTACGACCTGGATTCCGTTTACCGGCGTGCGGAAACCCTCTCCGCAAAGCATGCTGCGGGCACTCTTGCACGCTCTGCCGACATCTGGCATGTTGCGGCTGCTCTCGAAATCGGCTGCAACGCATTTTCCTCCTTCGACGATCGCCAAAGAAAACTCGCGGCCCTTTCCAATCTCAAGCTCCTTCCCGCCTGAATGCTGGAAAGAGAAAATTTCAGTATCCGATGATCAACGCCTCGCTCAACATTGCCTGATCCATCGCCGAAATCGAAGCATCGGCGGCCGGGTTTGACGCGATCCTGCCCAAGCATTTTTGGATTGGCTGCTGCAAGGGATGCGATCTCGACATTACGAAGTTTCTTCAAAATGCGCAGCCGGAGATTCGGAATCATGAGCCTCAAATCGCCAAGGATTTCCTGAACGTTCGGGATGCTCTTGCCGCCGGGATAGCCAACCCAACAACTCTCCGCCGTGCTTTGCGGGGACGCCTTGGGAAAAATGGAGAACCAACGCCGCGACCGTTACACAGGCATCCGGATTTGCGGGCAGCGTTCGTTGCCGGGAAACACCTTGCGGAAATCGCGGGCGGTGAGAACCCGTGCGGGCAGCTCTCGAAAACGGGGCGGTTGCTTTCCGACCGACTCGCTCCGCTTCACGGTTTTTCATTCCGGCTGCGAAGATCCGGATTTCTGAATCGGTGGTTATGCCGGGACGGGCTTGAAGCCGCGGAGTTTCAACCAGCGATCCAAGTCGGCAACGTCTTGTTCGGGAGCGGGGCGGACCGCGCGTTTAGAGGTCGGCTTTTTTGCCACGGTAGAAGTCGAGGTAGGTTTGCCAGTTTGCTTGGAAATCGTCGGTTGCATATCGGACAGCCTGTTTGAGCGGGATTTTGTCGCGGTATTGATGCCTCAAAGGGTCGCTCGATTCTCGCTGGATGTCAATATGGATGAATCCGTGCGCGTAGTCGTATCGGGCGATTTCCCGCAGTTCACTGGCAACCGGAACCCGGAGCACAACGGCGAAGTCGAGCATTTTTCCGGAGATGACAGACACCCTCACCGAAATGGTGCGGGCGGGGGATTGATCCTCCCATTTGCGCCTGATGACCTCGCTCTGAATCTGCCAACGCATGCGCTTCTTGGGGGGGGCTTGACCATCCCGGCATCGTGTCACACGGCCCGGTTGGTGGGAATTCCGATTTTGTTCAGAAGCATGGACGCGAGTCGAAATCTGCGAAAAAACTTGTTCTGAATACTGCCTCTGGGAAAGTGGCCGCCCATCAACACAAAAAATCCTATGGTCGAGTTCAAAAACAAAATCCTCTTTGTCGGTTTCGGGGCCGTCGCGCAATGCACGCTTCCCATCCTGGAGAAGCACATCAAGGTTCCCCTCTCGAAAATCACGGTCATGGATTTCGAGAATCAGGAAGGCCTCCTGAAAGGTTGGATGGAACGCGGAGTCAACTGGGTGAGGGATCGCGTGACACGCGAGAACCTCGGCTCGCTCCTCGGCAAGCACGTCGGCAAAGGGGACGTCATCATCGACCTCGCATGGAATATCGACGCCTGCGAAATTCTCGACTGGTGCCACAAGCACGGCGTCCTCTACATCAACACCTCCGTGGAAGTCTGGGATCCCTACGCGGCCGGCGAGACCCAGCACCCCACGGAAAAGACGCTCTACTGGCGCCACATGAATGTCCGCCGACTCAAAGCCAGTTGGGGCGAACCCGGCCCGACCGCCGTCCTCGAACACGGCGCCAACCCCGGCCTGATCTCCCATTTCACAAAACAGGGGCTGCTCGACATCGCCGCGAAGGCGCTCGAAGACAAAAAAGTTTCCGGAGCGGACGCGGAGGAAATCCGGGGGTTCGTCGCCGGACGTGCGTTCAACAAACTCGCCCAAAAGCTCGGCGTCAAAGTCATCCATTGCAGCGAGCGCGACACGCAGATTTCCAACAAGCCGAAGCAGGTGGACGAGTTCGTCAACACCTGGAGCATCGAAGGGTTCCGCGAGGAAGGCACGACGACCGCCGAAATGGGTTGGGGCACGCACGAGAAGACGCTCCCGGCGCACGCCTACACCCACGCGGCAGGCCCGCAAAACCAGATCTGCCTCGCCCGCATGGGCATGAACACGTGGGTGCGTTCGTGGGTTCCCAACTACGACATCCAGGGCATGGTCGTCCGCCACGGCGAGGCCTTCACCATCTCCGACCATCTGACCGTCTGGGAAGATGGCAAGGCCGTCTATCGCCCGACGATGCACTACGCCTACTGCCCCTGCGACAACGCCATTATCTCGCTGAACGAATTGCGCGGATACGATTACGAGCTCCAGCCGTCGCTGCGGATCATGAACGACGAGATCACGAGCGGCGCGGACATTCTCGGCGCGCTCCTCATGGGGCACGCTTACAATTCCTGGTGGACCGGCAGCGACCTCAGCATCGAGGAATCCCGCCGCCTCGTGCCGCACCAGAACGCGACCACGATGCAGGTGGCCATCTCCGTCGTGGCTGCGACGACATGGATGATCGAGCATCCCGACCGCGGCGTCGTCGTCCCGGATGAGATTCCGCACGACTACATCCTTGGCATCTCCAAGCCTTACCTCGGCCATTTCATCTCCACCCCGTCAGATTGGACCCCGCTCAAGGATCGCAAGCATTACTTCGGGAAATTCAGCAAGCTTGACCTCGATCCCTCCGACCCCTGGCAGTTCAAAAATTTCCTCATCACGGCGGAAGACTGACGTTATGGAAAAATCCCAACTCCTCCGGCTGGCAAAGGAACACGGCACCCCGCTGTTCGTCGTTGACCACAAGGTTCTGCGCGAAACCTACCTCCAGTTCAAAAAGCATCTCCCGCGCGTCCAGGCCTATTACGCGGTCAAATCCAACCCGCACCCGGAGATCGTCAAGACCCTCTATAAAATGGGGGCGAGCTTCGATGTCGCTTCGATGCCGGAATTCGAGGTCGTGCACGCGAACTTCAAACACCTCCCCGCCAAGGAGCGCCAGGATTTCATCTGGAACAAAATCATTTACGCCAATCCGATCAAAGCCATCGAAACGCTCGAGGCACTCGACCGCTACAAGATTCTTCTGACCTACGACAACATCGAAGAGGTCAAGAAAATCAAAAAGCACGCCCCCCATTCCGGCCTCGCGCTGCGTCTCCAAGTCCCGAACACCGGCTCCGTCGTCGAGCTCTCATCGAAGTTCGGCTGCCCTCCCGGCGAGGCGGTGGATCTGATGCTGGCCGCCAAAGACGCCGGTCTCGGCGTGGAAGGCATCAGCTTCCACGTCGGCAGCCAGTGCACGAACTTCGAGAACTACGTGCAGGCGCTCCACCTCTCAGCCGGCATCTTCAACGAAGCCAACAGCCGCGGCCTCGACCTGAAACTCATCGACATCGGCGGCGGCTTTCCGGCCCCTTACGAAAAGGGGGGAAGACCCTTCCGCGAACTCGCCAGAAAAATCAACTCCGAGATCAACCGGCTTTTCCCGAAGGACATCGAAATCCTCGCCGAACCGGGCCGGTTCCTGTGCGCCACTTGCGCGACACTCGTCGCCAAAGTCATCGGCAAAGCCGACCGCAACGGAAAGCGCCTCTATTACATCGACGACGGGATTTACCACACTTACTCCGGCGTTCTGTGCGACCACATTCCCTACGGGATCCAAGCGTTCAAGAAAGGCCCCAAGCAGATCTCGTCCGTCTTCGGCCCCACCTGCGACGCCCTCGACACCATCTCACTGTCGAACGAGTTGCCCGACCTCAACATCAGCGACCTGGTTTACACCGAAAACATCGGCGCCTACACCTGGGCGTCCTCGACCAACTTCAACGGCTTCCCGCCCGCCAAGGTCATCCACGTTAATCAGTAGGCGCGGATTGCTTGGTCATGCCCCGTTTTCGATCATCCTATTCCGGCATGGCCGCAGGATGTCATACCACCTCTTCGAGTTGATTGGTTCATTGGCTGGAAGCCAATGCCACGTGGCATCGGCATCTTGCCGATGTTCTCAGTCCATTTGTTTTGTAGAGATGGTATCAGGCTGTTGCGTGGCTCCAGCGTTCGGCTGCGGCACGAAATGCGGCTTCGTGTTCCGGCCAATCGTGGAGCGTGGCCGGGTCGAAATCGGCTCCGCATGGCCAGACGACCGTGTGGATCTCCGGATCAAGCGTGACCCGGGCAAAAACTGCGGGGTCGCGCAAAGGGCCATAAAGCTCCCCCTCAAGAATCGACTCGAAATCAATGACGCGGGCCAGACCGTCATTGAAGATCAGGCGCAACGCGTAAGGCGCGATGCGCTCGACGGAAGTGATGCGGTAAATGGGATGGTTCATGCCTCGACTCTACTGCAAAGGCGTGATTTGGGAAGGCTTGCGGCCCTGTTCGAGAAGTTGCCAATCCGACAGCAGTTCGTCCTCGTGAAGTTCCGCCCATGCCTCCACAAGACGCCGTTGCCGCTGCGGAAGAAACCCGATGATGAGGGCCACCGGCGAAATGGTAAACACCGCGACATGCTCGCCGTAGTAGGCGTGAAAGTGCGGATTATGATGGCCCGCGGAAGGCTCGGAAAACATCCGGATGATGTCTTGATCTCCACGTTGAGTCTTGTTGCGCTGGCCGCTGCCATTTCCAGAACGTCGGCGAACCGGGGAATCCTTTCTCCGGCAAAGGCGGGAGAAAACTTTCCCCCGGCGTCAAGACGGAGCAGTTCCTCGACCGACATGTCGGCAACGGCCCCGGAACCGTTTGTCGTCCGGTCCACCGTGTCGTCGTGAATGACCATGAGCGTGCCGTCCCTGGCGGGATGGACATCGGTTCGATGCAGTCCACCCCAAGTCTGATGGCGCGCTCGAAGGCGGCAAGCGTGTTCTCCGGGGCATTGGCGCTGTCCCCACGGTGCGCTTCAATAAGTGGCGTCATCCCGGATCGCAGTTTTTCAGCCGGAAAGCATCAGGTCAAAGCATACCGCAGATGAGAGCTGGGAACTCCGCCAAGTCTGCGCCCCCCTTCCGAAGACTCCTTCGCGCAAAGAAAAGCGTTGTGGTTTTCCAGATTCCTTCCTCGCCGTGGAAAGCGGCAATACTTGCCATTTTCAGCGCATCATTCCCGCCCCGCGAAAGAGCGACGCGCGCGTACGACCGGAACGCTGGCGCGTCGTCGTTGCCGGTAGATGGCTCGCCGAGCCGTCCGTCGATTCCACCCGTTTCGGTGTCAAAATGGCATGAGAAACCAAGCGGCTGGATCAAGCGGAAGCGTCCGGCATTGCCATGAACTTCGCGGAGGCCCGCACGGCAAGCAGGCCCGCCTGATGAACCTCCGCGCGGCACAGATAAACCTCGTGGCGGTTCGACTCGACCCACCCGGTCACATGTACCGGGTCGGTGACATTCACGCTTTGCAGGTAGCGGATCGTGAGTTCGGCAGTCACTCCCGCAACGCCTCTCGCGAAGAGCGCGTGGACAATGGCGCTGTCCAGCAGGGTGGCAATCACGCCCCCATGCACACGATCCGGGTAACTCCGGAACGCGGCAGACGGGTGCCAGACCGCCGTGGCGACCCCGTCTGCCCCCACATTAAAATGCAGATTCAGTCCGTTGTGATTGCAGACTCCACAAGCGAAACAATCCCGGTGGAGTTCCTCCAAAGCGTCCGGTGCCTTTTCAGTGGTGGCCGCAGTCGTGTCCATCGTGGTCATGATGAACTCCATTGCAGCGGGAATTCTCCTTGTTTGCACGCGGCAATTTTCCCAGCAGGCAGGCTGGCAGGATCGCTCTCCCGTGCGAAATCCCTCTTGACAGAATTTTAGACATATTGCAATATTGCAAAATATGAAAGCAGTCGTCGCCAAACCCCGCCATTCCCCCCGCGAATATCGCGGCGGTGCGGATGTGTTCAAGGCGCTCGGCCATCCGAGCCGGCTCTTGATTGTGGATGTTCTGGCCGGAGGGGAGCACTGCGTTTCAGATTTGACGCGGATGGTCGGCAGTGACTCTTCGACCGTATCCAACCACCTCGCCGTGCTTCGGAACGTCGGATTGGTCGTCGATGAGAAGCGTGGGCAGCAGGTGTTTTACCGCCTGGGTGCGCCGTGCGTGACCAAAGTTTTTCACTGCCTCGAAGAGATACGCGCCGCGCGGGAAAAGCTTCACTGAAACGCCCTGCACGCTGGAATGATTCTCGCACCAACACACTCACCAACACCAACCCGACCTATGAAAACCATCACCATCACCGAACTGAAAACCCTCCTCGCAAACAGTCCGCAACTCGACCTGATCGATGTGCGCACGCCGGCCGAATTTGAAGGCGTCCACGTGCCGGGAGCCTGCCTGCTGCCGTTGGACACCCTCGATTGTGCGGCCGTGCTGGCCCGGCACAGCAAGGCCCACAACGGCTCTCCGATCCACATCCTCTGTCACAGCGGGACCCGCGCGAGAAAGGCGGCGGAAAAATTTGCGGCGATCGGCTTCGACGACTGCGTCGTCATCGAAGGCGGAACCCAGGCGTGGGCCGAATCCGGTCTGCCGGTCATACGCGGGGAGAGTTCGGTGCTTCCGCTCGACCGCCAGTTGCAGATGACCATCGGAGCCATCGTCCTGACGGGTGTCCTGCTCTCGTATTTTCTCAACCCCGCGTGGATTTGGCTTTCGGGATTCGCTGGCTGCGGGCTCATCTTCGCGGGCCTGACCGGGATTTGCCCGATGCGGATGGTGATTGCAAAGATGCCTTGGAACCAAGGCAAGGCGGGCGGCAAAGGCTCGTGTTGTGGCGCCTGTTGAATCGGAAAAGCCATGAGCCGAAAGAAAATTATAATTGTCGGCGGCGTGGCGGGCGGTGCTTCCTGCGCCGCGCGCTGCCGGAGGTTGGATGAGGAGGCGGAGATCCTCATGCTGGATCGTGGCCCCTATGTTTCCTTCGCCAACTGCGGTCTGCCCTACTACGTCGGCGATGTGATTACGGACGAGACCAATCTCCTCGTTGCAAATCCGGCGCTGTTCCGGGATCGCTTTAACATCGAAGCCCGCACGGGGCACGAAGTCATCGCGATTGATCGCGCCGCCCGGGAAATCGAGGTGAGGGAACTCTCGACCGGCCGATTTTATCGCGAGTCCTACGACGCACTGGTGCTCTCACCCGGAGCCGCCGCAGTGCGCCCGCCCCTGCCGGGCATTGATCTTCCGGGAATCTTTGTTCTCCGCACGATCCCGGACAGCCGGCAGATCCGGACGTGGATCGAAGAGAAAGACGCGAAGAGCGCCGTCGTTGTCGGCGGGGGATTCATCGGCCTCGAAATGGCGGAGAACCTTGTGCAACGCGGGCTCTCCGTGACAATCGTCGAAATGCTGGATCAGGTGATGCCGCCGCTCGATCCCGAGATGGCCCGCCCGGTGCAGGAACAACTCGAAAAGCACGGCGTCAAGGTCGCACTCGGCGACGGCGTCGCGGGCTTCGAACCGCGCGGCGGACAGGTTGTCGTGAACACGAAATCCGGAGCGCAACATGCTGGCGATCTCGTCATCCTCGCCATCGGCGTGCGCCCGGAAACCGCGCTGGCAAAGGCCGCCGGGCTCGAGCTCGGCGAACGCGGAGGCCTTCGCGTTGATGAACAAATGCGCACGAGCGACCCGTGCATCTGGGCGGTCGGCGACGCGGTCGAGATCCGGGATGTCGTCACCGGCGAATGGACGATGATCCCGCTGGCCGGTCCCGCGAACCGGCAGGGGCGCATCGCGGCCGATGCGATTTGCGGACGCGATTCCAAATTCCGTGGGGTTCAGGGAACGGCGATCTGCGGTGTCTTTGTTCTCACCGTTGCCAGCACCGGCGCAAGCGAAAAAAGCCTCCTGCGCGCGGGAATCACGGACTACGAAAAGGTTTATCTCCACCCTGCGAACCACGTCGGCTACTACCCCGGCGCGAAGCCGATCAACTTGAAGCTCCTCTTCCGCAAATCCGACGGGCGCCTCCTCGGGGCACAGGCTGTCGGCGAGGCGGGAGTGGACAGGCGCATCGATGTGATCGCGACCGCGATCCAGTTCGGCGGAACCGTCTTCGATCTTGAGGAATCCGAGCTCTGCTACGCGCCCCAGTTCGGTGCCGCCAAAGATCCGGTGAATTTTGCCGGCATGATCGCCGCAAATTCGCTGCGCGGCGATCTCCCGCTGGCAGACTGGAAGCAGCTCCTCCCGGACTCCGCGATCCTCGTGGACGTCCGCGATCCGAACGAGTTCGAGGAGGGCCATATTTCCGGAGCGATCAATCTTCCGCTCAACGATCTGCGCGCACGTCTCGGCGAGTTGCCGCGCGACCGCGAGCTTTGGCTCTACTGCCGCGTCGGACAGCGCGGGTATTACGCGGCCCGCCTGCTTATGCAACATGGCTTCCAAGTAAAAAACCTTCCCGGCGGATACCTCACGTATGATCTCATCAAAGCCGCCTGAAAAACCAGATATGAACCCGTTGCTCCCGGCTGGAACCATCGTTCAAACGCCAATCGTTCGCTCATCTTCCGCGCCCTCCTGCCCATGCGAAACAATCCAGCAAGACATGGGCAGGATGCCCATGGCACGGAATCGTTTCGACCGGGCCACGCTTCCTGTCCTATTGGCGCTCGCGCTTGCAGGCGGCGGCTGTGAAAAAAAACACGAAGCCACCCGGGAGCAGTTGCCGACGGTTTCGGTGCGCGTGCGGATCATCGAAAAAAGGCCACATGTCGCCACCGAGGAAGTGGTTGCCACGGTCAACTCGAAACTGCGTTCCGTGATCGAAGCAAAGGTGAGCGGGCGGATCGACAGGATGCTCGTCACGCCGGGCCAGCAGGTCAAAGCGGGCGATCTTCTCGTTCAGCTTGATGTCCGCGAGATCCAGGCCAAGCTCGACCAGGCAACCCCGGTCCGCGATCAGGCCGAAAAGGATTTGAAGCGCTTCACGGACTTGCTTGCGAAGCGCGTGATCACGCAGCAGGAATTTGAAGCCGCCCAATCCAAAGCACGGGTCGCCCGCGCGGCGGTCATCGAAGCGGAGACGATGCTCGGCTACGCAAAAGTCACCGCGCCGTTTGATGGAGTGATCACGCGCAAGCTCGCCGATGTCGGCGACCTGGCCTCCCCCGGCAAACCGCTTGTCGAGATGGAAGATCCCGGCGCTCTGCGCCTCGAAGCCGCGGTGCCGGAAGCCATCATCGACCGGGTCGCCCTTGGATCGAAGCTCGCTGTGCAGATCGGATCGACCGAAATGGAATGCGTCGTCCGGGAAATCTCTCCCACAGCCGATCCGAACAGTCGCACGCTCCTGATCAAACTTGATCTTCCCGCCACTCCGGGGATGCGAACCGGACAATTCGGACGCGTCGCGATTCCCGTCGCGGAAACCTCGGTTCTGCGCGTGCCGGCTTCCGCCATCATCCGACGGGGCCAGATGGAACTCGTCTTCATCCAAATCGACAAACACGCCCGCTTGCGAATTGTGAAAACCGGAAAGCCGATTGGCACCGAAGTGGAAATCGTCTCCGGCGTCAACGCGGGCGAACAGGTCGTTACGGAAGACGGCGCCGGTCTCACCGACGGACAGCCGCTCGAGGTTCGGCCATGAGCGAGCCAATCGGCCTCGCGGGAAGGATCGCCCGCACCTTCATCAATTCCAAGCTCACGCCGCTGATCATGGTCACGTCGGTGCTGCTTGGCGTGGCGGCGGTCGCGCTCCTGCCGCGCGAGGAGGAACCGCAGATCAAGGTGCCGATGATTGATGTGCTGGTTTCCATGCCCGGCACCGGCTCGAAGGAAATCGAGGAACGGGTCACCCGCCCGATGGAAAAGCTCCTCTGGGAAATCCCGGGCGTCGAATACATTTACTCAACCTCCAGTCCGGGACAGAGCCTCGTCATCGTGAGGTTCGTTGTCGGCTCGGATGCCGAGCAGAGCATTGTCCGGCTCAATCAGAAGCTGCAGTCGAATTTCGACATCCTCCCGCACGGGGTTTTGCAGCCGCTCATCAAGGTGCGATCAATCGATGATGTGCCGATCCTTGCGCTCACTTTGCACAGTGCGCAATACGACCACCTGACCTTGCGGCGGCTCGCCGCGCAGGTGGATGATGCGATCAAGCAAGTCCCGATGGTCGCCGAAACAAAGATACTCGGCGGTGCGCGCCGGGAGATGCGCATCCTCCTCGATCCCACGCGTCTCGCCTCGCGCGGGCTCACTCCTGCCGGTCTCATTCCCATTTTGCGCCAAGCGAACCGGCAGTTCACCTCCGGTGGTCTCACGAGCGAAAATCGCGAAATCGTGATCGAGACCGGCGCGTTCCTCCAAAATGCGGAGGATGTCGGCCATGTTGTCGTTGGTGTTTCCGGCGGCAAACCGATCTATCTTCGCGATGTCGCGGATATCGTGGACGGAGCCGAGGAAGCGTCGAATTACGTCTTCTACGGCGACAAGGCGAACCCCGAAGAATCCGCCGTCACGATCACCGTCGCAAAGCGTCCGGGCGTGAACGCGATTGCCGTCGCGGATGACGTGCTGAAAAAAGTGAACACTCTGAAAGGCACGCTGATCCCGTCGGACGTGACGGTCTCGGTGACACGCGACTATGCGGAAACCGCCGCAGAGAAGTCCAACGAGCTGCTTTTCCACATGTTGATCGCTGTGGTTGGCGTCTCGGTTCTCGTCCTGCTCACGCTCGGGTGGCGGGAGTCGGTCATCGTGGGAATTGCGATCCCCTGCACGCTCGCCCTCACGCTGCTGGTTTTTTATCTCTACGGCTACACGCTCAACCGGATCACCTTGTTCGCGCTGATCTTCTCGATCGGCATCCTCGTTGACGATGCCATCGTTGTGGTGGAAAACATCGTGCGCCACTTCCATCTGCCGCACAACAAGGGCCGCAGCAGCACGGAGATCGCCATCGAAGCCGTCAACGAGGTCGGTAATCCGACCATCCTGGCGACGTTCGCCGTGATCGCCGCCGTCCTGCCGATGGCCTTTGTCGGCGGGCTCATGGGGCCGTATATGCGTCCGATTCCGATCGGCTCCAGCGCGGCCATGATTTTTTCACTGGCCATCGCCTTCATCGTGACCCCCTGGGCCGCGATCCGGATTCTGAAAAGGATGAATGGGGCAAGCCCGAACCAAAGGGGAGCGGGCGTCCCGCCTGCTTTTCAAAAACCGATCGACAGCCGGGACGACCGCCCCGCGTCTCCGGCAGCGCCGCACTCGCATTTCGAGCACGAGGAAGATTTTTTCACGCGGCTCTACCGCAGGATCATGGGCCGCTTCCTCTCGCACGCCCGCTGGCGGTGGACGTTCCTGGCGGCGATTGTCGGGCTCCTGCTCACCGCGATGGCACTGGTGGGCATCGGGTTCGTGAAGGTGAAGATGCTGCCGTTCGACAACAAGAGCGAGTTCCAGATCATCCTGAACATGCCCGAAGGCAGCGCGCTTGAGCGCACCGCCCAAGCCGCGCTGGAAATGGCCGCCGCCGTGCGCGACGAGCCCGAGGTCAAAGACTACCAAGTTTATGCCGGGGTCTCTTCCCCGTTCAATTTCAACGGCCTCGTGCGCCACTATTTTATGCGCGGCGGCGCGAATGTCGCCGATATCCAGATCAACCTTGTCGGGAAGGACGAGCGCAAAGCCAAAAGCCATGACATCGCCAAGCGCATCCGCCCGCGCGTCGCGGCGATCGCAAAGAAATTCGGCGCGCGGGTCGCCGTTGCCGAGGTGCCGCCCGGACCGCCGGTTCTGCAAACTCTGGTCGCCGAAATCTACGGGCCGACCGAAGAATCCCGCCTCAAGATGGCGGAGAAGGTGCGCGGGATTTTCAAGGATGTGGACGGCGTGGTCGATGTGGATTGGTATATCGAAGCCGACCAGCCGAAGGGGAAATTCGTCATAGACAAGGAGAAGGCCGCGCTCAATGGCATCAGCGCCGAGACGATCTCGCAGACGCTCCAGATCGCCGTGGGCGGTCAGTCCATCGATCTGCTCCACCTTCCGCGGGAAAAGGACGACGTGAATATCACGCTCGAGCTTCCCCGTTCCGCCCGCGTCACCCCCGGGGAGCTTCTCGCCCTCCGCGTGCGCTCCGGCGATGCGAACGCGCTCCCCGAGCCCGGGGCCTCCGGCGAAACCCCGCTCATCCCTCTGCGCGAGCTGGTGACGATCGAAAAAACGATCACCGACAAGAGCATCTACCACAAAAATCTGATGCCGGTCACCTACGTCATCGGCGATGTGGCGGGAGCCATCGAAAGCCCGGTCTATGCGATCCTGAAAATGAACGCCGCGCTTGCAAAGCTCGACACCCGCGAGTTCGGCGGCAACGGCGAGAAGCTCGAAGTTTTCAATTCCACCCTGCCGTTCACCGGAGACAATCCCTCGATGAAGTGGGACGGCGAGTGGCACATCACGATCGAGGTCTTCCGCGATCTCGGAAAGGCGTTCGCCGCCGTGCTGGTTCTGATCTACGTGCTGATGGTCGGATGGTTCCGATCATTTCTCACGCCGCTGATCGTGATGGCCGCGATCCCGTTCTCGCTCGTCGGCATCCTGCCCGCGCACGGAATGCTGGGAGCCTTCTTCACGGCAACCTCAATGATCGGATTCATGGCCGGCGCGGGCATCGTCGTCCGCAACTCGATCATCCTCGTGGATTTCATCGAACTCCGCCTCCGCGAAGGCATGCCGCTTGGCGAGGCCGTCGTGGATGCCGGTGCCGTGCGGTTCCGCCCGATGCTGCTCACCGCGATGGCGGTCGTCGTCGGCGCGGGCGTCATCCTCTTCGACCCGATCTTCCAGGGCCTCGCAATCTCCCTCATGGCCGGCGAGATCGCCTCGCTGCTCATCAGCCGCATGGCCGTCCCCGTGCTTTACTTCATGGCGTATTCGCCGCGCAAAGCCGCCTCTCAAAACCCCGGGTAGGAGTCAGGCGGAGAAATTCAATCCGCACCTCCGGCAAAGTCTCTCCAGTTTGTATTTCTCGCCCGGAGAAACACCGCCGGTTGCTCCATTAACCCGGAAGACTCATTTTTCTGCAAGCCGCCTGGCTCCCTCGCCGGGTGCGATAAAAAATCCGGCGGCAATCTGAAAAGCCAAACCGAATTCCTCGTCACAATGGAAACCGGGGGCAGACGCGAATGGCTCCAACTTAAGCGGCGTGGAACAGGCGTCCCGCGTGCCATTCAGATGATGAAATCGATTTCGTCTTCGTGCAGTTGAACGGTGACCGTGGGCTTTGATTTTTTCGATTTTTTATCCATCCGCTGCTGGATCTGCTCGCCGCGCACGAGGAGCGTGTCGGGCGGAATGCTTTTCATGAGGAAGACATTCGCGCCGATCGTGCTGCGGGCGCCGATGACGGTGTCGCCGCCGAGAATGATGCCGTTCGGGTAGATCGTGACATCGTCCTCAACCTTCGGATGGCGTTTGAGGCCTTTGATAATTTCGCCGGTCTCGTCTTTTTGGAAGCTGCGCGCACCGAGCGTGACCCCGTGGTAGAGTTTCACGCGCTCGCCGATTTCGCATGTCTCGCCGATAACGACTCCCGTGCCGTGGTCGATAAAAAAGTGCGAGCCGATCTGCGCACCGGGATGGATGTCTATCCCGGTCCGGCTGTGAGCCCATTCGGTCATCATCCGGGGGATGAGCGGGACATTCTCAATGTAGAGCAGATGGGCCGCGCGCTGGATGGCGATCGCTTCAAGGCCCGGGTAGGCGAGGACGATTTCCTCCAGACTCCGCGCCGCCGGATCGCCCGCAAAGGCGGCCTCGACGTCGGTTTTCAGCAGGGCGCGCACGCCGGGGAGGCCCTGGAAAAACCATTCGGTGATCGCGATGGCCTCCTGTTTGTGGGTGCCGGTTTCGGTCGAATCCTTGCGCAGGCTCACGGCAATTTCGGATTCGATCCGGTCGGCGATCTGGTCGATAATTTCCTGGGCCGCCTCCGGCAGTTCCTCCGACGAGACCGCCTCGTCGGAGAAAAATCCCGGGAACAGGATGTGGAGGAGGTCTTCGCAGAGGATCGCGATCGAACGCTTCGAAGGAAGGTTTGCCCGATCAAGGTGGTTGATGCCTCCCACCTCGCGATACGATTCAAGGATGGGATCGAGAAGGTGTTTCCTCACTTGTTTCTGATCAATGAATGGAGCGCCTGAACAAGCGCATCGACGTCGGCTTTGTTGTTGTAGAATGCCAGCGATGGGCGAACCGTGCTTTCGAGCCCGAAGTGCCGATGGGCCGGAAGTGCGCAGTGGTGGCCGGCGCGAACCGCAATTCCCCGCCGGTCAAAGTGCTTCGCGATCTCATCGTTGGGGTGACCGTCGAGGACAAACGAAAGGACGCTCGCCTTGTTCGCCGCCGTGCCGATGAGCCGCAGACCCGGGACGGCCTGGAGAAGGGGCGTGGCGTATTCGAGCAGGGAGTGCTCGTAAGCGGCCAAAGCGGGAATGCCGATCTTGAACAGATAGTCGATGGCCGCCCCGAGACCGACGGCCCCGGCAATGTCCGGCGTGCCGGCTTCGAATTTCTCGGGCGGATGCTGGAAGACGGTTTTCTCGAAGCGCACGTCTTTGATCATGTGCCCGCCGCCCTGCCAGGGAGGGAGGATCTCGAGCAGATGCGACTTGCCGTAGAGAGCGCCGATGCCCGTCGGGCCGAAGATCTTGTGTCCGGAGAACACGAAGAAATCGGCATCGAGCGCCTGAACGTTGATCGGGATGTGCGGGGTCGATTGCGCCCCGTCGATGAGAACATGGATCCCCTGCGCGTGGGCGAGCCCGATGATCTGCTCGACCGGGTTGACCGTTCCGAATGCATTGGAAACATGGGCTACGCTCACGAGTTTCGTGCGCGGGCCAAGGAGTTTTGCATACTCTTCAAGGATCAGCTCTCCGCGGTCGTTGATCGGGATGACTTTGATGACCGCGCCCGTCTGTCCGCTCAGGAGCTGCCACGGCACGATGTTGGCGTGGTGTTCGAGCTCGCTGACCACGATCTCATCCCCCTCGCCGATAAATTTGCGGCCGAACGTGTTGGCCACAAGATTGATCGCCTCGGTGGTTCCGCGCGTGAAGACGATTTCCTTTTTGTCCTTGGCCCCGAGGAATTCGCGGACTTTTTCCCGCGCGTTCTCAAATGCGGTCGTCGCGCGCTCGGCCAGCTCGTAGGCCGCACGGTGGACTGGCGCGTTGTCGCGGGCGTAAAAATGAGATGTCGCGTCGATGACCTCCTGCGGCTTCTGGGTCGTGGCGGCATTGTCGAGATACACGAGCGGATGCCCGTGAATCCGCTGGTGCAGGGCCGGAAAGTCGCGGCGAATGGCCTCCACGTCAAACACGGCGTGCGGCGGCGGCAGCCCGCGCGTGGGCGGATGGTCGAGCGCACCCGCCTTCACCGGCTCGCCCAGAAAATAGTAATCAGGACGACCGGAGCCTTCATAAGAATGCGGCACCGGCGGCACGTCAATGCCGGCGCGATCCAATCCGGATTCGTGCAGCGACTTCAAGACATCGGAGCCCAGCGGCTCAAACGAAACAGGAATGGTTGTCGTGGTTGTGTCGGCGGTCTCGGCCGTCTCCAGATCTGCTCCGGTATGCACCGGCGGCGGCGAAAGCGGATCGCTGCCGGCGGGGGACGAAACGGATTGCGCGCCGGGAACAGCGCTCACTGCGGCTCCCTCCGCCGAAGCCGGGCCGGTCGGGATCGATGTCTCTCCGACAGCGGGAAGTCCAGCCCGCGAGGCGATCTCGCGGAACAGGCTCACCACGACGTCCGTGTGCGGGAGCCCCGAAGACGCCGACTGATCCGCCGACGGAAGAGGTTCCGTTGTTACGGCATCAGACATACTTGTGGTAATGGCCGAGCACCACGTTGTCCAAGCTGGCAATCGCGTCATGCGCAAGCACGGCCACCGAGAAGTAGCGGGTCACGAGATGCGAGGCGATGGCGTTGTCGCTCGTCCCGCTGTAGCGGACCGACAAGCCCGGCTCGATCTCCCCGCTAACGCCGACTTTCTGCAAGCCGACGACACCGCGATGATTTTCGCCAACACGCAGGAGCAGGATGCTCGTCTTGTCACCCTTGGCGACCGGAAGCTTGCTCGATGGAATGAGCGGAACCCCGCGCCACGTGATGAAAGGCGATCCGAAGAGATGCACGACCACCGGCGGAACCCCGCGGCGCGTGGCCTCGCGGCCGAACGCGGCAATCGCGCGCGGATGGGCGAGGAAGAACGCCGGCTTTTTCCAGACGAGCGTGAGCAGTTCGTCGAGGTCGTCAGGGGTCGGCGGGCCGGTGCGCGTCGAGATCCGCTGGCTCTTGTCGATTTCCTTGAGGAGGCCGAACTCCGGATGGTTGAGGATTTCGGATTCCTCGCGCTCCTTGAC
>Ga0209697_10004589_pt1 | contig 17820 bp, 17 predicted proteins | sample AliMusrvi5mmetaG_FD_184115 | JGI IMG/M metagenome (GOLD analysis project Ga0209697, IMG submission 184115) | Freshwater lake bacterial and archeal communities from Alinen Mustajarvi, Finland, to study Microbial Dark Matter (Phase II) - Alinen... | ecosystem: Environmental > Aquatic > Freshwater...
TTGGGAGTGGCGACGTGTTCGTCGCCCCAATGCACGATGACCACCGGCACAGCGCCGGCTTGGCGGGCCGTTTGCAGGGCTTGCGAGAGCGTCACCGCATGGTCCGGCAGGCGCAGGACGCCGGGCTGGTTCTCCCCGGCCGCCGGGGCCTCGGTCAGGCTCACTCCGAACACCGCCAATGGCACGCCTTTCACTGTGCCGTGCCACGGTTGCAACGCCTCAGCTAAATCGCGGCCCGCGCCGACCACGCCCAGCCCGGCGGCTACCACCGCAGCCCGGCCCTCGAGGAGTCCTGGCAAGCCCGCATCCGCCGCATGGTTGTTGGCCAGACTCACCACCCGGACGCCGGCCTCCCGCAAGGCTACCAGCCGCTCGGCCGCGAAGCGGAAATCAAACTTGGCCGCCCGTTCGGGAACACGCTGGCTGGGAATGCCCTCCAGATTGGCCAGCCCCAAGTCGGCTTCGCGCATGCTGCGGGTTAGTTCGACCATGCCGTTGCCGAAGTCTCCGGCCAACACCACATCTCCTGCGAACGACAAGCGGCAGCTCGGGCCCGCCTGCGGCGTCCTCACAGCGAACGGGCCGCGGTCCCGCGCCAGTTCATCCAAGCGCAGCACTTCCGGCCGACCACCCAGGTGATGGACCATCAAATCCCCGCCGTCCAACACGCCCAGCGGTTCCCGGTCCTCCCACAAGGCCGCGACATGCCGCCCGAAGTCCACCGCCACGCCCCGCGCCGCCATGGCCTGGGTGAATTTCACCGCGCTGGCCGGCGTGGCCGACTCCGCCAACGTCGCCAGATTTTGTCGCAATCGCCCGGGGTCACCCCATTCCACGCGCACACCACTGCGCCGCCACGCTTGCGCCAGGAAATTCGAGCAATCGCTGCCCCAGCCAGTGTCCACCCCGTGCCGCCAACCGGTTTCCTCCAGCGCCACGCCGAAGACATAGGGCATCCCGAAACACTCGCTCAAGCCGGCGTGAAAACCGCTGCCCGCCAGCACCCGCAAGTCGATTCCCGCCACCGGCAACCACTCGCCGCCCGTCTCATATTCCGCCTCCAACAGGACCCTGCCGCAGCCCTGGGCCGCGTCTAGCAGGCTCCGCCATGCCTCCGGTTTCAGCGCGAAATCCTCCGTCAGCCCCAGTCCGACCTGGCGTCCGTAAATCCATCGACCCGGCACCTTCGAAAACCCCTTCCCCAAGCCCGTCTCAGGCAGCAGATCGTAGGCCGCCTGTGCCGACTGAAGCCCGAACCAGCGCACCCGCCCGCTGGCCTCCACACCCGCCGGAACCCGCACCCGCACAACCGGATCCGCCCCCGCTGGCACTCGCCACGCCCCGTCGGCATCCGGCGAGCAGCCATCTGCCGTCAACGAGCCGCTCAAATCATGTCTTAAAATGAGCGATTCCAGAGGTCGCTTCCGATCAGAATACCGCCAATTTCCTTGCTGCGCCGCGAACAACGCCCGCAGGTTCCGGCTGGCTCCGGCCAAGTCCCAGCGAGGGATTTTCCCTCCAGCCTTGGTGATTTCCCCGGCCCGCAACGAGGCATCCGGGCGGTCGTCCACTGAAAAATCGGCCTCCAGCACCGCCCCTCGCGTCCGTCTCACGGCATCCACCGCCATTGTCACCAGGCGATCCGCTTCGGCACCGTTGGTCAGCCAGGGGCTCGAAACGGAGAATGCCACGCCGACTAAACCAGGCCAGGCCAGCGCCGTTTCCCAGAGTTCCTCAAACCGTGCCGGAGCATCCGCCATGCCGGCGAAAAAGTCCAAATCCACCGCTAGGATCACCCGTCGGAGCCCCGGTTGCCACGCCCGCAGGCCCGCCGCGTCCAGGACTTCGAACCGCCGTTGAAACTCCCCGGCACCGCGCGGTTCCACTTCCAATCGCCCGTCCAGCGCCTCACCCGCCGTTTGCGCCATTTTCGACCGCTCGGACGCCGGCAATTCGAGCCTCGGCACCCACAGTACCCGTTCAAACGGTCGCGGCAACAGAGGCTCGATCCAGTTGAACGCCTGAATCCTCCCCTGCACCCGCCATACCTCGATTCGCTGATTCCGTTCCTCGACCGAGGCAACCCGCCGGAGTTGCTCGCGCACCTCCTCCGACTTTTCCACGCAGGTTGCGTCCGAGTGCGCGTCGATCAACACCAGCAGATGCGGTTCATCCAACTCAAAGGTCCGCGCGATCCAGCCGAAGGTCTCGGCGTGGTTGTCGGCCAGAAAAACGGGGAGGGGAGAAGACAGAAGATTGGGGGACAGTAGCCAGCAGACCAGAGCAGGCAAAGCGAGGGGCAGCCCAGCGGCGCGTCTGTGACCGCCGCACTTTGCCGCGCGGAGGCAAAGAGTCAGTACTGCGGAAAGAAGCCAAAAACAGCGTTTCACCGACCACTCTGCCACTCCCCTCACACTGACAACCAGCGACGGCCGCAGACCGACGCTGCAACACCCACTCAATCCCCCGCGTTGCCGAAACAGCCATTCCATTTTCGATTCACATCCTCGATTACCAGTCTTCTGTCGCTTCCTCACCTCCTCGGCTCGACCTTCGGCTTTTTGTCCAGTTTCGCTTCCAGGAGGATGCCGCTGACGCACAGGTCCTCGAATTGCGAGCCAGGCCAGACCTCTTCGAACACGAGTTTCACCACCTTGACCGGCTCGTCGTAGTTGGTCACCGGAATGGTGCAGCTCGCCTTGCGGTCGGGGATGTCCGCCGTGAAATGATGCTCGCCGTTGAGGATCACCTTGATGCGTTTCGGCCGGGCGTTGGCCTTGAACAATTCATCGGTGGCCTGGTAGCCGGGCTTGAGGGTCAGCGATCGCAGCGGTTTGGCGACCACCGGCCGCAATTCCAACCACTCGCCGATCCCCGGGCCGGGCTTGCCTTCCGCCCAGGTGCCGTTGTCAAAACCCACCACGTTCACTGCGTCGAAGGAGGTTTTGCCCTCCGGTGGCAGAACGGAGCTGGCAGTCGCCTTGAAATTGGAATGTTCCATCGTCCACTCGTTGCCGCGCCGGGTACAGGTGCCGTCATGGGTGTCATACATCACCTCGTCCCACGAATCGGTGGCGAACTTGATGTCATCGGCGAGGGTCGGCTCGAGGTTCTCGAAATTCCAGACCCAGTCGTTCCCGTCGCGGTGGAACTTGTTGACGGGGGCCACCGCCAGCATGTGCTGCGGGTTCACGCCGTTTGCCCGGATCAGGATGCGTCCGGTGCCGATCGTGCCCGCCCAGCACGCCGCCGACGACAAACGGTAGTTGAAAATCCTGCTGGCGTTCAGATGCCGGCCGCCCGCCTGATAGGACGTGCCGAGGTATTCGCTGGTGAAACGGAGCGTCACCACCTTCTCCTCGTCGCCGGCAAAACTTGCCTCGGACACCAGCCATCCGGCCAAGCCGGCGAAACGGGGATCATTTTTCGAGCGGTCGGTCTCCGCCTGCCATTTCGCCTTGAGCGGCTTGCCGGCGGCGGTGATTTGGTAACCCTGGCAGTATTTCGGCTCAGTCTGGGCCTGCGGGTTCGGCTGGCCCGGTGGCATCGCGACGTTCTGATCAAACGACTCCTCGACCGGAAACCCGAACTTCGCCTTCACCTGCTTGCTGATGAGGTTTTTCATTATGTAGCGCACCTCCACCTCAGCCTGCGTGGGGCCCAGGTTGGCGGTGAGTTTCTCATCGAGAATCCGAATGTTCTCAGTCGCCACCGGCTCAAACCCGCGCACATCGCCGTTTGCCTGCACACCGCCCCTGGCGACAAATCCACCGACGTTGCCCCAGGCGATACCCGATGCGCAACCTAGCATCCATCCGATCCATTTTAAGTGTTTCATGGCCGGAGCATAAGCGGCGGCCGAACCGAGGCAAAGGCGAAAGCGAAGGCGAAGGAAGAAAGAAGACTCCGGAACAGACAGATGACAAGAATCCGCTGGCGCCACCTCGCCGGGTGATTTTCGGTTTTTGGCCGAGTTCGGATTACAGGCGGATGCCGCTCACGCACATGTCCTCAAACCACGTGCCGGGCCAGACCTCAAACACCAACCTCGTCACGTTCATCTGTTTGGCTTAACCAACGATAGGTAATGTCGCCATCGGTGCCCAGCAGCAAGCTTGCCACGGCCTTGAAATTGGCGTGCAACATCGACCATGTGTCGTTGCGCTCCACATAGGTAACTCTGATCTCCGATGAGTGATGCCTGACGGTGATCCTACCACGACGATGAGTCCGTGATGGCCACTCTGAAGTTCCGTCACTGCGTCGTGGTCTCCCTGTCAGCTCGGCTTTCGCCGCGCCGGCATTGAAGTAAATAGGCTCTCTTGGGAATGAAAACAAAACATACCCAAACTGTAACCCAAAACGAAGGCACTAACATTTCCAAGGAACGTCATCTTGGCAAACTCGATCGGCTCGCTGAAGAGATTGATACTTTGGTCCGTGGCGCCCTCAAGGATGGCGTGCTCGGCGGAATCCTCTGCGGTCACGAAGATGAAATTCGGCAGGATGCCATCCTTCTGGTCCTTGACTGGCTAATGCGCGGCGACCGCGAGAGTGCTGAATGCCATGTGACTGGAAAGAAAAACTCCAAGGGCCCGTGGAATTTATCACGGCTTGTAGCAAAGGCATTGCGATTCTGCAAATTGCGTGCGCGTCGTCACCTAACAGCGGAAGCAATTAGAAATGAGTCTCTCAATGAACTCAATGGTGGATTCAGCATTCACCACACCGATCTCGCGCCGTGGGAGTGGTCGAATGCGATCCGGCGGCAGATGGCCTTGAGTGCCTTGCAATTTGCCGTAAGATCTGGCCGGCTAAGCGCTTCAAATGCTTGTGTTGTGCGGCAGCTCCTGAGTGGGCGTATGTCTGTAGAGGATGTGGCAACACGCCTCAAAGTTACTGGTAACGCGATCTATCAACGACTAAATCGAATCCGCAGAATTTTGCCCGATGTCATCGCGGAAATCGAAGTTCCATTCTTTTGAATCCGCACTTGCGGCACCAAATACAACTCAAACAAACCAACTACAAATATGGACAAAAATACAAAACTAATCGAGGCAGCAACAACCGGTAATACTGAAGAGGTCCGTCAACTACTCGCCACTGGTGCGGACATCCACACTGACGACCCGAATGACGAGGACGGCTTCAGAGGCGCCCCTTTGCGCGTCGCTGCCTCCGCTGGGAATACAGAAATTGTACGTTTACTACTCCATGGCGGTGCCGACATCCACGCTCCAGACAGCGAGGGTCCCGATGCAGCGTTACGCAATGCCGCCTATGGCGGCCACATTGAAACCGTGAAGGTGTTGCTAGAGAACCAAGCCAAGCTGTACACCGGTGACGAGAACAGCACTGGTTGTGTTCTGTGCGCAGCGGCCTCACACGGACACATCCACGTTGTGAGACTCCTCCTCGGCTTTGCGCCGTGGCTCACCGTATCGCAAACTTATGCGCTGGGCCGGGCAGCCGGAAACGGCCACATCGACACTGTGGCATATCTGCTAACAAATGTGATGGATAACGATGAAGTTGTCGGTCTCGCCCTAGTGGATGCAGCGACATACGGCCAAACACAAATTGTCGAACTTCTGCTCAGCAAGAAATCCGAAATTGACGAGAATAACGACGCGGCTCTGCTAGCTGCTGCTGGTGCCGGCCATACCGAGACCGTGATGTATCTCCTCGACCGAGTCGGAAATATCAATGCTCCGGATGTGTTCGGTGTCCCTGGAGCGGCCCTTCGTGAGAGTTCAGCAAACGGACGCACGGCAACCGTAAAGTGCCTCGTTGCTCAAGGGGCTGACATTCATGCCGCGGACGATAACGGTCCCGAAGCCGCTTTGCATGCGGCCTTCAACAACCGACATCCGGAAACCGTTGCGGAACTCCTGAGTAATTATACAACGGATGAATTGCGTGCGATTCTAGCTACTGCTGCGGAAGCCATGCTGATGGAGATGATTGAAGCCGAATACAAAAGGCGCCTCGGAGAGGCGGTTCTGGGAGCGACCAGAGGCCTGCCCGACATCGAAATTTGAACCGGTATTTGAGCAATGTCGGACCGAATCTGACGTAGGTGAGCCAATCGCCGTGGACCTCCAGCCACGACGACCCCTGCATCCCCATCCACAGCGGGGGCCCGTTGTATTCGCGCTGGATCGTGTGGGAAGCGAAGCGTCGCTCTCGGGCCACGCCGGGCATGACCTGCACCAGTTCTTCGAGGGTGGCGGGTAGGTGGGAGATTTCGGCTAACGGCCCGCACGTGTTGCCCTGCACGATCCATAGGTAGGCCCCTACGCGCACGGCCAGCAGCGTGGCCTAGTAAATGTGACCGCGATAATTGCCGCCCATCCCCATGACGATCATCAGCGGCATGCCGATCCACCACAGTGGTGAAGACAACGCGGCCCACATTGTGGGGGATGTCGCGGACAGTCAGGTGCATACCGAAGAAGGTTGCGATGAGCCTGGGCTAGCCCGATCTGTTTTGCCACCGGGTGGCACCATACGCTGCACCCCGCTGAGCGCGGGAACCGGGAAAGTGTGTCCATGACCCTGAGAACGGGGGGCCAGCACACAGCCAGGCAGTATGAGAAGCACTCAAAATTACACAGGCGACGCGTCCGATGACGCGGGCGTGGGCGGCCACCTTTACAAGGTAAACACGGCACCGGAGCGGATACACAGGCCCATCCAGGACACCAGAGGGCAACGCAGAGACCGGGACCGTAGGAGGTACTGGCAATTCAAAAGTCCATGATTTCCATTGACATCCACGCTCCCACGCCTACTTTCGCCGCCGGCAATGGTGTCTGCCGTTCCTTCTGGAAGAACCGCTTCGGCTTTGGCTGGATCTGATGGCGCCTACTGATTCATCAGTAGAGCCATGCCCATTCCGTCCTGTAATCAGCTCAATTTTTCACGCCCACCCGTCCATTTCGGGCGGGAAAGGTGGGGTGGTTTTGCATGCTCAGCCCGGAATCAAGGTGGTTTCAAGGGTCTCCTGAATCGTACCACCATGAACCGGATGCTGTCGTTCTCCCTTTTCGTGGCAGGCATTTGGATTCAGGCCCCAGCCGCCGAGAACAAGCCGCTGAACGTGGTCCTGCTCTACGCCGACGACTGGCGCTTCGACACGCTCGGCTGTGCGGGCAATCCGGTGGTGAAAACGCCCAACCTCGACCGACTGGCGGGCGAGGGGTTTCGCTTCACCCAAAACTGCGTCACCACCTCGATCTGCGGGGTGAGCCGGGCGAGCTTGTTCACCGGGCAATGGATGTCCCGACACGGCAATCCAGCGATGAAGGCCTTCAATACACCTTGGGCACAGACGTATCCCGGCCTGCTGCGGGCGAACGGCTATTACGTCGGGCACATCGGCAAGTGGCACAATGGCAAGTTCCCGGCCGAGAACTTCGACTTTGGCCGCGCCTACTCCGGCACTCATTGGATCAAGCAACCCGACGGCACCCAGATTCACGTCACCAAGAAGAACGAAAACGACGCACTGGAGTTTTTGCGCACGCGCCCGGTTGACAAACCGTTTTGCCTCACGCTTGCGTTCTTTGCGACGCACGCCGAGGACGGCAATCCCAAACAATTCCTGCCGCAACCGGAAAGCATGGCGCTCTATCGGGACATGGCCATTCCGGTGCCGAAGACCGCCACCGACGAGGCGTTCCACAAGTTGCCTGCCTTCATCGCCAACGAGAAAAACGAGAGCCGCGTGCGCTGGCATTGGCGCTTCGACACTCCGGAAAAATACCAGGAGATGATGAAGAACTACTATCGCCTTGCCAGCGAGGTGGACGCCACCTGCGGGCGTGTCATCGAGGAACTCAAGCGGCAGGGTGTGCTCGACAATACGCTGGTTATTTTCACCGGCGACAATGGCTACTTCCATGGAGAGCATGGCATCGCTGACAAATGGTATCCGCATCAAGAAAGCATCCGGGTGCCGCTCATCGTGCGCGACCCGCGCATGACAGCAAAGCAGCACGGTCGCACGAATGACGACTTCACCCTCAACGTCGATCTCGCGCCCACGATCCTCGCCGCCGTCGGCATCCCCGCGCCATCCACGATGCAAGGCCGTGACATCGCTCCGCTTTACCTGTTAGCCAATAAGCCGCCATGGCGCACCGAATTTTTCTACGAGCACGCCATGCTCCAGAGCAAGGACTTTATCCCAGCGTCCCAAGCGCTCGTGCGCAAGGACTGGAAGTATTTCTACTGGCCCGATTTCGGGTTGGAGCAACTCTTCCATGTCGCGGCCGACCCGTTCGAGGAAACCGATCTCGTCGGCGATCCCACCCAAGCTAAGCGCCTGGCGGATATGCGCTCCCGCTTCGCCGAACTCAAAGCCGCCGCACGCTGAGAAGTCCAACTCCACGAAAGAATACTCACATGCAAATTCCCCATGACGCGGTCCTGTTGCGCATCTTCATCGGTGAAAGCGACCGCTGGCATCACCAAGCGCTCTATGAAGCAATCGTTCTGAAAGCCCGCGAACTGCACATGGCCGGCGCAACGGTCCTGCGCGGGCCGATGGGCTTCGGCAAATCCAGCCGCCTGCATACCGCAAAAATCCTCCAACTCTCAATGGACCTGCCGTTGGTCATCGAAATAGTCGATGCGGAAGAGAAGATCGCGGAGCTTCTGCCACTGCTGGATGAAATGCTTCAGGGAGGACTTGTCACCACGGAAAAAGTGCGGGTCATTGAATACCGAGCCGCTGCCAACAATCCGCCTGAATCACAGACCTGATTGCTTTCCAACCATGGACAACATCTGGTTCATTGCCGCGTTTTGGATGGGGCTTGCGTTGCTGGCCAGCCTCATCTCCATCCGGCTCGGCATCTCGGTGGCACTCATTGAAATTCTGGTAGGGGTTGTGGTCGGGAATATCCATATCGGCAGCCAGGCACCGCTCCTCCACACTACCGAATGGACTAATTTTTTTGCGATGCTTGGCAGCGGTGTGCTGACGTTTCTGGCGGGCGCGGAAATCGACCCGGCCTCACTGCGCGCCAACCTGCGAGCGAGCATGAGCATCGGCGTGGCATCCTTCATGCTGCCATTTCTGGGCGTCTGGTTGTTCGCGCAATTCGCGCTGGGCTGGCCGATGCAACAGGCATGGATCGCGGGCATTGCGCTTTCCACTACCAGTGTAGCGGTCGTCTATGCAGTGATGATCGAAGGCGGCCTGAGCAGTACTGCCATGGGGAAGATGCTACTTGCCGCGTGTTTCATCACGGACTTCGGAACAGTGCTGGCACTGGGCATATTGTTTGCCGATTTCAATGTCTGGCTGGTCGTGTTTGTGGTGGTGACGGCGGTCCTGCTGTGGTACATGCCGAGGTGGACGCAATTCATCATCACGCGCTTGGGCGCAACGCGTGTCAGCGAACCGGAAGTTAAGTTTCTGTTTTTCGTGTTGTTTTTCCTTGGTGGGCTGGCCTCCACGGCGAAGAGCGAAGCCGTGTTGCCCGCCTATCTGTTGGGCCTGGTGGTGGCAGGCGTTTTTTTGCGCGACAAGACGCTGGTCCATCGCATGCGCAGCATCGCTTTTGCCATTTTCACGCCGTTTTACTTTATCAAGGCCGGCCTCTTGGTATCGCTGCCCGCGCTGGCATCGGCGGTGGGCGTTATCGCGCTGCTGCTGCTCCTCAAGATGGCCACGAAAATCGTTGGAGTTTGGCCACTTTCGCGCCACTTCTTCATGCGTCGCCGGGAGGCGAACTACACCGCGTTGCTGATGTCTACCGGCCTGACTTTTGGCACGATTTCCGCCATGTTCGGACTCCAGAACAAAATCATCAACCAGCAGCAATATTCGGTGCTGGTGTCGGTGGTGATTCTGAGCGCGTTCATTCCCACACTGATCGCGCAGAAGTTTTTCCAGCCCACCGTGCGGATGATGACCGCCTGGGGGCGTTTGTATCAGCAAAGGATCCATGGCAAACCGGCCACGATCCCCGAACCAACCACACCCAATGGAAAGTGAGTAAACCATGTTCAAGAAAATCCTAATCGGCTATGATGGATCGAAAGGTGGCAAGGCAGCCTTGGCGTGCGCCCTCGCCATGGCCAAGGGTTCCAACACACGGATCACTGCGTTGTGGATACGTGAACCGCTGCCCCGCTACACCGACCTGCCCGGTGAAGCCGAAGAAGCGGCCGAAGCGGCCGATGACTACTTCGAGGGCCGCCGCCAGGAGGTCGCCGCCGCCGCCGCACTACACGAAATGGAGGTCGCCTGCGAGACCCGTCGCGGTCATCCGGCCAAGGCAATAGTCCAGTTCGCGGACGAAGGCGGTTATGATCTCATTGTCGTGGGCCACAGCGATCACTCGGGGCTGTGGGGACGACTGTTAGGTGACACCGCCGACCGCATCGGTGACCATGCCCATTGCAGCGTGCTCATCGTCAAACAATAACTTTCCCGGATTCTTTACTAACATAATAACAGCCATGACAAAAATCAAGAACATCACCGCATTGGAAATCCTCGACTCACGAGGCAACCCGACGGTATCGGTAACGGTATCCCTCGACAACGGCATCACCGCCACGGCCGGCGTGCCGTCCGGCGCATCCACCGGCATCCGCGAAGCCGTCGAATTGCGCGACGGCGACGCCAAGAGATATGGCGGCAAAGGTGTACTCAACGCCGTGGCCAACGTAAACAAAATCATCGCGCCTAAGCTGAAGGGCAAGAGTCCGCATGCGCAGAAGGAGTTGGACGAACGGATGTGCAAGCTCGACGGCACCGATACCAAATCCGCACTCGGCGCAAACGCCATTCTCGGGGTGTCGATGGCCATTTGTCGGGCCGCCGCGCTGGACGACGGGATTCCGCTCTATCAATACATTCGCACGCTCCATGGCACCAAGGCCAAAACGCCGTATCTGCTACCGACACCGATGATGAACGTGATCAACGGCGGCGCACACGCTACCAACAACGTGGATTTCCAGGAATTCATGCTGTTTCCCGTCGGTGCGCCGAACTTTGCCGAAGCGCTGCGCTACGGCGCTGAGACATTCCATGCCTTGAAGAAACTCCTGCAAAAGCAGGGCCTTGTGACCTCGGTCGGCGACGAGGGCGGCTTTGCGCCCAACCTGACATCCAACACCGCAGCCGTGGACGTGATCGTGGAAGCCATCAAGGCCGCAGGATACACGCCCGGCAAGGACATCGCCATCGCGCTCGACCCGGCCGCCAGCGAATTCTTCGATTCCGGCAGTTATGTGATGAAGAAATCCGACGGTTCGCGCAAAACGCCGACTGAGATGATCAAGTTGTGGGGCGAGTGGGTGCGGAAGTATCCGATCGTCTCATTAGAAGACGGCATGGGTGAGGAAGATCGCGACGGGTGGCAGGCCTTAACCCAGGCACTTGGCAAAAAGATCCAACTCGTCGGCGACGACAACTTCGTGACCAACCCGGCGATTTTTGCCGAAGGCATTCGGGACGGCATTGCCAACGCTATTCTCATCAAACTGAATCAAATCGGCACTGTCAGCGAAACGTTGGAGACCGTGGCAATGGCACAGAAAGCGGGTTATGGAGCGGTGATCTCCCATCGTTCAGGTGAAACCGAGGATGCCTTCATTGCGGACCTTGCGGTTGGCACCGGTGCGGGACAAATCAAGACCGGCTCGCTCTGCCGCTCGGAACGGATCGCCAAATACAACCGCCTGCTCGCCATCGAACAGCAATTGGGCACGAAGGGTCGTTTCGGCGGGGTTCTCGGCAAAGGCATGACCCAATGAGCCTGAATTGTCGCAAATCTGCATGTGTGCTCTAAACTGGCGGATTAAGATCATCATCATTCTTGAAATATGAATTGGCTCATCTGGTCCCTTCTCTCCGCCCTATTCGCAGGTCTAACCGCCATCCTCGCTAAGATTGGCGTCAAAGATGTTGATTCGAACCTTGCCACCGCAGTTCGCACCACCGTGGTCCTGGTTTTTGCCTGGGCGGTTTGCTTCCTGACCAACAGGCCCACGGTCGTGCTCGGTCTGACTCAGCGGAACTGGCTGTTTCTCGGTCTTTCTGGCCTCGCAACCGGGCTGTCCTGGCTTTGCTATTTTCGTGCCCTACAGATGGGGGAAGCCTCAAAAGTGGCCCCCATCGACAAGCTCAGTGTGGTTTTCGTGCTCCTGTTCGCGGCGGTCTTCCTAGGCGAATCTCTTACATGGAAAACGGGCTTGGGCGGAGTGCTCATCGTGGCGGGCGCCATCGTCCTAACGCTCAAATAGGCTGGAAAAGCCCTGCTGATCAACAGCTATGGAACCCCACAGACATCGTCGTCGTCGGCTTTCCCACCGCAGCGGCGAGACGGAGGACATCTTCATCACCGACATCGCAGTGGCCACCGGATCTGGCCACATCAAGACCGGCTCCGGCTGCCGCAGCGAGCGCATCGCCAAGTTCAAGCGCCCGCTCGCCATCGAAAAAGAGCTCGGAAGCGCCGCCCGCTATGACAGGGATCAATTCTCCCGGCGGTAGTAACATTCCGCACCCGATCCATTCCAATGCGAATCCTTATCATTGAAGATGACCGGAAAACCGCCGCCCTGCTCAGTTCTACGCTGACGCAGGAAGGGTTTGATGTGGTGCTGGAGGTGGATGGTGAGGCAGGTCTCAAGGAAGCGCTGAAGGGCGGCTTTGAGGCGCTGGTCTTGGACATCATGCTGCCGAAGCTGGACGGCCTGAGTCTGATACGGGCATTGCGAGCGAAGGGAGACAGGACTCCAGTCCTCATGCTTTCCGCCCGCGGGGAGGTGCAGCAGCGCGTTGATGGGTTGGATGCAGGTGCGGACGACTACCTGCCCAAACCGTATGCGGCTTCCGAACTCCTCGCCCGGTTGCGTTCGCTGATGCGTCGGAACACGCATGTAAAGCCCACCGTAATCACAATCGCGGACTTCGCCTTTGATATGGCGACCCGCGAGGCTAGGCGCGGAGGCCGGCGAATCGACCTCTCCTCACGCGAAAGCCTGCTCCTGGAATGCCTGCTTCGCGCTGAAGGTGGCGTGGTCAGCCGCAGGGACATCATCCGTGCGGTTTGGGAGTATGATTTCGATCCGGGGACGAATCTGGTGGAAGTTTATATTCGGCGCCTGCGGGACAAGCTTGACCGCGACTCCGTGCCAGCCCTCATTCAGACCGTGCGTGGCTTGGGTTACGCGCTGCACATCCAGCCATGACCTTGTTCCGCCGCATTCTGCTTTATTACGTGCTCACCTTGGCAGGTTCGCTCGCCGTGGTGGGCTATTGCAGTTGGGTCGAATTTGGAAATCAAATTGAGAGGATACGTAACGGCGGGCTTGAAGCCATCGCCGTCCACAACGCCCCATTCGAGGAATCAATGGAAGTAGTGCTATACGCTGGACTGCCCGCCACTCTCCTCGGGGTGATTGGCGGCGTGGTGTTTGTCCGTCGCGCCCTTCGCCCGATCCAGCATCTCACGGAAGCCCTGGAGAAAACCGATGTCACCAATTTATCAGATCCCGTCGCCTGCAGCGGCAACGGCGACGAACTCGACCGCATGGCCGCCGTATTCAACCGGATGAAGAAGCGTCTCGACTTGTCCTTCACACAAGCAAGCGAGTTCACACTGCATGCTTCCCATGAACTGAAAACCCCCCTAACCGTCATGCACTCCACGCTGGAGCAGATGCTTGCCGGAAAAGGTTCTTCGGATCCAACCGGCGAGAGGATCGCGTCCCTGCTGGAGGAAGTCCAGCGGTTGTCGGAAATTGTCGGTCAGCTCACCTTGCTTGCCACAGCGGATGCTGGACTGATGAACACAGTCGATGATTCGGTGGCACTCCAAGAACTCGTTCGCGATTTGGCGGATGAAGCCGCGATTCTCGGGGCAGAAGGTGGAATCTCGGTTAAACTCGCAACATGTGAGCCTGTGACGATCCGGGGGGACCGGATGAGGCTGCGACAGTTGCTGCTCAATCTTGCCGACAATGCGGTGAAATACAATCAGCGTGGCGGCACGGTGGAGATGTCGCTTTGCGTGCGGGATGGCAGCGCTGCCTTTGTCATCTCCAATACGGGTCCGTCCCTGCCACCAGAACTGGCTGGGCGCGTCTTCGAACGCTTCTTCCGCGGCGACCCGTCACACAACCGTGCCGTCGAGGGCAGCGGGCTCGGCCTGAGCATCGCCCAGTCCATCGTGGAGGCCCATCGGGGTGACATCCGGTACGAAGTGCGAGTAGATGGGCGCACCCAAGTGACGGTAATCTTGCCTGTCGAGGCAGCGTTTTGAGGAGGCCTCGCCGCCGAGATTATGAAAGAAACGTCATTTTTGCGGTAGCGGTTGACTCGGATGGGGCCTCGCCCCCTAAAGTCCCGCAGGTCAATCTGTTGGATTGATCCAAACCCGTCTTGAGCGCACTCCATGAGAATCATCCGGCTGCTGTTTCCCATTATTTCACTGTATCTCGCCTCCTGCGTGGAGTTCAAATCGCGGTCGCTTTCGGCGGATGGCAGCAGCTCCGCCTTTGCCAATCGTTCTCTTACAGATTCAGGTCTGGACGGCTTTCTGGTGAAACAAAAATCCGGCCGCGGGGCGTGGAATCTGGATCGTCTGGCCTTAGTTGGGGCGTATTTCCAGGGTGATGTCGCCGTCGCCCGGGCTGAAGCGGAGCAAGCCGCCGCAGGCATCCAAACCGCCGGGCAGATGCCCAATCCGGTGTTGTCGTTTTCGCCGGGCTACAACTCCAGCAGCAAGGGAATCTCGCCGTGGATCATGTCACCAACACTGGATGTGACCATCGAAACCGCAGGCAAGCGCGGCCAACGGCTGGCCTCGGCAAGAGCGAAAGCGGAGGCGGCACAACTTCGCGTGGCGGCTGCGGCCTGGGATACACGCTCGAAAATTCGCAAGGCGATGCTGGAGCTTTATGCCGCAGGCGAAAACACCATGCTGCTCCAGGCGGAAGTGGCCCTGCATGAGGCGGCTGTTGGAAAACTGCAAGCTCAGGTGACTGTTGGTGAATCGCCCGGATTTGAACTGACCCAGGAACGACTCGGCCTCAGCCGGGCGATGCTCGCCTTGCACGATGCCGAAAAGCTGGCCGCCACCTCACAGGCGCAACTCGCGTCAGCCGTCGGGGTGTCCAGCGCGGCACTCAGTGCGGTGACCTTGGATTTTTCTGCTTTCAAAAGCCTGCCCTCCACACCCGGCACCGGCACCCGCCGCCGTGCCCTTACCCATCGTGCTGATCTGCTCGCCGCACTGGCGGACTATGCCGCAGCGGATGCCGACCTGCGGCTGGAAATAGCCAAACAATACCCGGACATCCACCTCAATCCCGGCTACGAATTCGATCAGGGCGATGACAAATGGCATCTGGGATTCGGCGTCGAGTTGCCTATTCTGAATCAAAACCGCGGCCCTATCGCCGAAGCAGAGGCCAAACGCAAGACGGCGGGTGCCAAGTTCGAGGCGAAGCAACAGGCGGTGTTCGGGGAAATTGAGACCGCCCTGGCATCGTATCGCGCTGGCAATGCCAAAGTGGCCACCGCCGCCAAGCTGGCCGATGAGGCGGCGCATGCCAGCGACACCACCGGGCGCATGGTCGAAGCTGGAGAACTCGCCCCGCTGGATCTCACTCGCCGCCGCATCGAAGCCAGTGCCGCCAAGCTTTCACTGCTGGAAGCACGCATCCAACGCCACCCGCACTGATGAGGCGCAGTCCCGTCGCCGCGTAGTCCGGCCCCCCGGGACTCAGCAGGGCGGCACCCGGTGATGCGACACCGCGGTATTCGATCTTCTTCGACCACAACGGCTGGCCGCCGCTTTCATTCCATGCGACTATGCGAGCGTAACGCAACCCGCGTTCGTAGAAATCACTCCGGGCTTCGGGAGCGAGGGCAGCGGCGAAAACCATCCCGCCTTCCACCACGAGCGCCGCAATCGACTCGTCTTTCGCGGTTTCCGCAGGCATTGCGAACGGCGGAGATTCCGCGCCGGTTTTGATGGAAGCCCGGCGCAGCGACCGGCTGTCCAAGATCTTCGCCTCCGCACCCGATTCCTTCGCCTTTCGCGTCCAGGTTTGGTAGAACACCGCCTCGTCCGATAGATGCACCGGCACTAGAGAGCAATCCTTCTCCGCCTTGAGCCGCCAGGCTTCGCGCTTGCCAGGCTCTTCGTTCGCGACCAGATTGCCATTTTTGTCCGTTCCAATGCGCAAACCGCCGCGCAGCACTCCTTCGGTCACCGGTGAAATGACGCTGCGGATCGGTGCGTCCTTTCCATCCACCGACCACTTCACGCTCTTTGGATCAAGCGTGATCGTGGTTTGGGCGGCAAGCGTTGCAGTCCACACAAGGTCGATTGACACTACAAAACACGCCAAACGGAAAAGTGATTTTTTCATCGGATTTCGGGATAAATCAGGCGGCTGACCGCAGGGTGCTTCTCAATGTCCGACAAGTAGTCGGCCATTGGGATGAGTGTCGTATTTTCAGATTTGGACATTGTAATTCAAATCGGCTGTTTTTCTCTTGAAATCGGATTGCAAGCAACCGCTTTCCAATAGTTTCCCGGCAAATTCGACACAAACCGCCTCTAACCCACCCCTTGATCGTGAAAGATCGCCAAAATAGTGGCAATTCTCCGCCTTTGGCTTCCCTTGACAGCATAAAGCCCCTCTTGCAGGCAGCCTCTGAGCATCCACGCGGCTCTTGCTGGGGGTGTGATTCCGCCAATCGAACCCAAACGGTGCAGGCAAGTGCATTCGCGACTGTTGAATATTTAGACCTCCATAGCGGATGGAGCCAGACCCATTCCCAGCCGAAGGGTGGTTGCGATTTTGTCACTAAAGGCATGACAAAATCGCCTACGGTGGTGCGGTTAGCGCTGCGCAGCAACCGGGGCCGCAGTGCGGCCGGTTAAATGCACCACGGGCGGCATAGCAGCCCGATCTTGTCGGTGGGCGGCCAGCGAGGCTACACGACACCGACTGATCCGCTTGGCTCGCACCAAGGCGACGGCAGCCAAGATTGAGCTTCGGATCGTATTTTGGTGCCATGCCAACGACCGGAGTCCACGCCCCTGCAGCACGGAACTCTAGTCCAGCCCTGTGTCTTTCTTTCTCATTGCTTGCGCGATGGCCACAGCGTGTGGATTTCCTCCTCGCTGTGGCCCAGTCGCCGCAGCACGGGGATGAACGGGCGTTGTTGTTCCTCGGTGAGAAGATATACATCATTGCGCCGCAACGCCTCCAACCGCTGCGCCGGAGTCATGGTTTCGAGCAGCAGGGCGCACACATGCACTTGTTCAATATGCTTGCCAAGCCATCCCCATGCATGGTCAAACAATCCATCGAGAATCGTTGCTCGCTCCCCCGGCGCGGCTTGGAGAAAACTTTCAAGCAATTCTGGCGACGGCCGCGCCCCTAGCGCCGCCCACACGTTGTCGTAGCACCTATCCGGGTCTGCCGTGGGCTCAAAAGTCGAAGCTAGCATGACTCCCAAATCCTTGGCCGTTCCCACTTCGGTTGAGGCGTATGCTTCAAAGAACTCCTTGGTTCCATTGAATACGATGATCTCGCCCTGTTGCAGCCAAGCCCAGGCAGCCTGCGGATCCCGCTGAGTCCACTCGCCGACCAAATTGGTCGGCAACAGGCTAAAACCAGCGTCTTTGCCGAATGCGGCTTTGGCCTCAGCCAAGCCATCGAGCACCCGTTTGAAGTCGAAGTCATCCGGGTAGGTCAGCGAAAGGCCGACGGTGCAGCTTCCGGGGTTGAGCCCAAGCCGACAGATTTCCATGAGTGTGTCCGCCC
>Ga0209697_10004596_pt1 | contig 17805 bp, 17 predicted proteins | sample AliMusrvi5mmetaG_FD_184115 | JGI IMG/M metagenome (GOLD analysis project Ga0209697, IMG submission 184115) | Freshwater lake bacterial and archeal communities from Alinen Mustajarvi, Finland, to study Microbial Dark Matter (Phase II) - Alinen... | ecosystem: Environmental > Aquatic > Freshwater...
GAAAATCGACGCGGTTTCTCATCTCCGCAAGTTGCAAAAAAGCCCTCATATTGTCAGAAGTTTCTTCCAATCTGAAACCACACGTTATGCGGCATAACATGTCCCTTCTATTATGGACTCATTAGTAAATTTCTCTTTAGTGTTGGGACCCTGCCGATATTGCCTCTCAAAATAGGTTGCAAGCCCACGGGATTACGCTTACCTGTCGCCACACCATGCTTTCTCCAGCAGCCAAACCTCGATGGATGCGCTTTATAGCGCCATTGGTCTGGCTGGCTGTGTTGCAAGTCTTTGTGGCATCCCTGATGGCGTGCTCCCCGGATTTGCATGATTGCTTTCACTCGGACGCGCATGAGTCCTCGCACCACTGCTTGTCCACCGACTTGCAGGCGGGGACCATCGAACAACCGGTGGTTATACCAGTGGTCGCGCCGGAATTTTCTCCAGTAGCCATTGGATATGTGGCGACTCCCACGGAAGCCCGCCACATGCTGCCCATCCATTTGTGCGGCAGTTTGCTAGAGCACGGGCCACCGGTGTTTGCCTGAATGATAGGAATCAATCCACAGGAGATGCGTTTTCCTGTGCGCATGACATACGTGGCGTTTAGCGGCGCCAAATTCCATTAACTCCAATCAGGCATCACCATGTACTTTTCTAGAACCGTACCCATTTTTATAAATACATTTATCATCTCCAACAGGCTTCGGGCTGAAGACCCTGTCAACCCGCCAACCACCCACGGACCTTCCGAGAAGCAATCGAGATCAAGCGGAAAGGCGAACTTTATTACCGACCTGCGGGCCCCCATCAGACCTAGGACAAATCCATCCGTCTCGATTTTCCGCCGGATGAGATGCCATTTCTTACACGTTGTGCTTCTGATGCTTGTCATTCCTTCGGCTCATGCGGGGGAGATGGTGGTCAGATGGCCTTCATTGAAGAAGTTGGACGATCTGGCCGAACGCTGCGAGGCCCTTGCTGAACAGAAAGACGTGGCCGGACTCAGAAAGATCGCGGCGAAGGTGAAGGATTCCGCCAAGATCGTGGCAAGCGACTCTGTTCCTGAAGGAGCGAAGCAGCCCAGCCAAGTGAAAATTCTGCAAGGCGATTTGAAGAGTCTGATAGATTCGATACACGATCCCATTAAGCAGGATGGTGAGGAACTCACCGCAATTCTCGCGGGGGTGCATCCCATTGTGGAAGCGCTCATGGAAGCGTCCGGCATGCCGCACGTTCACGAGAGTGACGAGAAGGAGGCGAAACCCAAATGACTTCAAACCCTGCGGCAGTTGAAATCAGGGATTGCGGGCTCCGTATGGGAGTTTCAGCCGGAGATGTGATCGCCTTTAGACTCGGATATTTCCGGCTGGAAGTGGGCGAACAAGTCGCATTAACCGGACCTAGCGGATGCGGCAAATCAACGCTACTCAATCTTGTGGCGGGTTTGCGCCGACCAGACATGGGAAGTATCTCCGTTCAGGGAGTAGATATGACAACCTTTTCGTCATATGGTCTTGATGCTTTCCGCGGCAGCACAATGGGGTTTGTTTTCCAAAGCTTCAATCTGTTGGAGGGCTTTACGGCGCTTGAAAACGTCCTTATCGGCATGCGCTTCGGACGTTCCTGCCCGCGTGGAAAACGCCATGCGCGGGCGGTTGCATTGTTGGAACGGGTGGGCCTGCGGCGCCATCTGGATTCGTCGCCGGGGCGGATGTCTGTCGGCGAACGGCAGCGTGTGGCAATCGCCCGGGCGCTGGCTAACCGGCCCGCCTTGCTGCTGGCGGATGAACCCACTGGTGCGCTTGATCCCACAACTGCGGAGGATGTCTTCGGATTGATCCGTGAGGTATGCGAGGAGGAGCATTGCGCGTTGATGTTAGTGACGCACGATCTCGATCTTGCGGGGCAATTGCCCACGCAGTTCGACTGCCGGGGCCTGATCCGTCATGTGTCTGGAACGGAGGTGGCACCGTGAGTCTCTTGCACATTGCATGGCGCTATCTTTGGGCGCGGGCGCTGGTCACCGTGTTGACGTTGACGGGAATCGCCTTGGGGACTTCCCTGATATGCAGCGTGCTGACCCTGCGGCGTGAAAGCGAAGCGGGTTTTCTGCAGGAAAGCGGCCAGTTCGATCTTGCAGTCGGTGCAAAAGGCAGCCCACTGCAACTCGTGTTGAGCAGTATCTATCAACTCGATGTCCCGACCGGAAACATCCCTTACACCCGTTATGAAGCCTTGCGCGATGACAAGCGTGTCGCAAGTGCTATTCCACTGGGACTTGGCGACAATTTCCACGGCTATCGTATCGTCGGGACCGAAGAGAAGATCTTCGCTCTCACCGACCGGAAGGATACCGGAAGAAAACTCTATCAACTGACTGGAGGCCGGTTTTATCAAACTGACTTCGAGGCAGTCGTCGGCGCGCAGGTCGCCAGGCAAACGGGTTTGAAACTCGGCGATACTTTCGTCGGAACCCACGGTCTAATGGTCACCGCAGGGTCGTCTGAGCACAAGGATTTTCCCTACAAAGTCGTTGGCATCTTGTCCCAAAGCGGTAGTTCCATTGACCATGCAATCTATGTCACTTTGCCCTCGGTATGGCGCATTCATGAGAAGGAAGCGGAGGTTCACAAGAAAATCGCTGGAGTGGAATCCACAGGAGGGCCTCCGGCCCGTCAGGATACCGAAGTGACTGCAGTCCTGATCCGGTTGAAATCTGTCGGTCTGCGGCTTTGGATGGCCCAGGAAATCCAAAAGCGCACCGAATCCATGGCGGCAATCCCGGTTAACGAAATGCTGCGTCTTTATCAGCAGGTGCTGGGGCCCATGCAGCGCGTTCTATTAGGTGTGGCTACTTTGGTGGTAGTGGTATCGGCGCTTAGCATCACCGCGACGCTCTATCAATCCGCCGAGCGACGTCGCCGTGATCTGGCGGTCATGCGTGCGCTCGGTGCCCATCCGCAGGAAATCCTTGCGCTGGTGGTGATTGAGGCGTTGTTGCTAAGCTTGCTTGGTCTTTCCGCCGGCTGGCTCATCGGTCACGGCGGCCTGGCATTGGCTGGCCCGTATTTGAACGACAGTTTCGGCATCAGCATTTCCTCATGGACGACCGATAGGATCGAAGAGATCGCCCTCGCGTCCGTGGCGGGGGGTGGTTTGTTGGCTGGCCTGCTGCCAGCGGTCTTGGCCTACCGCCGCGAACCGGTGAACGATCTCTCATCCACCTAACGACTCAGGTTGGCCATCAACATCATTTTAGCATAAATATTGCAGCATTAACCTCGAACCACCCATGAAATCACCTGGTATTTTTCCAAGAATAGCGTTTGCTGCCGGGCTATGTATGTTCACCGCGTTGGCCGCGCCTGCACCGGAAGTTCCCAAACCCCTCAGCTTCAGACTGCTGGCAAAGACGGTTTGCAAAGAGAATGCCGCCCCAGTATTTCCTGCGGAATTGCGCAAGTTGGATGGCAAATGGGTTACCATCTCCGGCTTTTCCTCGCCGTATGATGACCCGGAAAAGATGCAGAAAATCCTGCTGACTGGAATGTCCGTAGGATGTTTTTACTGCAACCCTCCGGAGGAAAACGGCGTCATCTTTGTCCGCCGTAAGTCGCATGAGAAGCCTCCCGAGATGGAAAACGACAGTGTAACCGTCGAAGGAATATTCCACTTGGTAAGCCCCGATTCCAAAGACGAGGAAGCCAATCAGTTCATCTTCATAATCGACAACGCCAAGATCATTCCGCGAAAGGGGTGAGATGTGCGGTACTCGGCATCGCGTAGGACAATAAAACAAACATGAAAACAACTATCATTCTAACGCAGGCGATTTTCTTCTTTGCTTCGGCTATGTCCGCGCAGGAAGCTACGCTGGAGAAACCGCAACCTCTCACTTTCGAACAGTTGGCAAAAACCACGGTGAAAAAGCCGCCATCATCCATGTTGCATAAGGCAATGGAGTCTGTTCGCGGAGCGGAAGCGGATGAGAACCCTATTCTCGAATTTCCCGAAGAACTGCGGAAACTCGATGGCAAGCGGGTCACTATCCCTGGCTTTCTCGCGCCCTATATGGATCCGGACAACATGACAAAACTGCTGCTAATCAAGGCTCCTGTTGGCTGCTTTTTCTGCAATCCTCCGCAGCAAAATGGCGTGGTGCTTGTCCGGCTTGCGGCAAAGGAGAAGCCGATCAATATGGACATTGTGACAATCACGGTTGAGGGCACGCTCCATTTGATCCAGCCAGATTGCAAAGACGAGGAGGCCCAGCAGTTCTTCTTCACCATCGACGACGCGAAGATCATTTTTCATCATTGAGAATGAAGGGCCGCGAAATAATCCATTACCTGCTGTATGGCGGGGTGATCATTGGTCTCGCTTACCTGACCCTGCCACGGCTACCGAAGGCCGCGTCCAGAGACTCAACCGCGATCCCTTTTTCGCTGTTGGCAGAGACGAAGCGCAATGAGGATGGAGTGCCTAGCTATCCAACTACTCTCATGGCTTTGAATGGCCGCCGGGTGACAATTTCCGGCTTCGCGACTCCCTACGATAACCCGGAGATCGCGGCCAAGCTGCTTCTCACCCAATGCGGTAGTGGTTGTTTTTTCTGCGCCCCGCCACGGGCAAACGGCGTGGTGCTGGTGAGGCGCACGTCGAATATGCCGCTGTTACTGTGGGGGAACGGACCACTGACTTTTGAAGGCACACTCCATCTGGCGCATGCGGATTCCACGGATGAGGAAGCGAGACAATTCCTGTTCACTCTGGATGAGGCTGGCGTAGTCGGGAACTAAGTCTAGCAAACTTCACCATCGCGGGCGAAATGTGTCCGCGATCAGTGAGGGGGCGTCGTCCGGACTATAGGCCGGTCAGCCCTCTTTCGACCATTCCGGGTATTTTTTTCGGTGTCCGCTTCAATGAGGCAACACGCCGGACGGAGTGTGTATTTGGTTGCCTTGACCGTTACCGCCGAATGATCAAGTAAAGCCTAGGAAATCAAGAAATGCGCGGAATGGCGGGAGCTCTCTCAAAATAGGTTGCAAGCCCACGGGATTACGCTTACCTGTCGCCACACCATGCTTTCTCCAGCAGCCAAACCCCGATGGATGCGCTTTATAGCGCCATTGGTCTGGCTGGCTGTGTTGCAAGTCTTTGTGGCATCGCTGATGGCGTGCTCCCCGGATTTGCATGATTGCTTTCACTCGGACGCGCATGAGTCCTCGCACCACTGCTTGTCCACCGACTTGCAGGCGGGGACCATCGAACAACCGGTGGTTATACCAGTGGTCGCGCCGGAATTTTCTCCAGTAGCCATTGGATATGTGGCGACTCCCACGGAAGTCCGCCACTTGCTGCCCATCCATTTGTGCGGCAGTTTGTTAGAGCACGGGCCACCGGTGTTTGCCTGAATGAATGATACGTATCCGGGGACGACGTTCGTCTCCGTCCTAGTCCGCGTGGCCATGCCACGTCCACACGAGTCATTAATCCCACAAAGCGTAGGCAATGTGAAGGCATATTGCCTGATTTGAGGGGGCTCGAGAAAGCAAAGGGTAACATAGACCCGCGCTCTCCCGTCAATTCTCATGATTCCATCGCCATGATCCGCCACTCGCTTGATTATCAGACACTAGGAGATGCCGTTGTGCGGCGGTTATGGTCCAAAAAAAACAAACAACTTATAACATTTTTATTCTTAGCCGTTTATGAAACACATATTCACTCATATTGCCATCACATCGCTGCTCGTGCTGCATATTGGCGCACAAACACCCGAAACTCCGGATAAATCCGCTCAACCCGCCGAGCCTGCCGCAGTCAAACAAATGACTGAGGTGGAAGTCACAGCCCACCTAAATGCAGTGCAGGAATCTATAGTTCCCAGTCTTGGGGCCACAACGTATACCATCGGCAGCGAGCGCCTGCAAACGCAATCCCAAGGGGACAATGCACCCTTCAATGAAACAATCCTGCGCATGCCCGGCGTGGCTCAGGATTCATTCGGCCAACTCCATGTGCGTGGCGACCATGCGAACCTTCAATACAGGATCAATAATGTCCTCATCCCCGAAGGGATCAGTGGATTCGGTCAGGAACTTGACACGCGATTCGTTGACAACGTTTCCCTCATCACTGGTGCGTTACCGGCACAGTTTGGCTACCGCACCGCAGGGATTGTTGACATTCAAACCAAGAGTGGCGAGGCGCTCAAGGGCGGCGAAATCTCCATGTATGGCGGGAGTTACAACACCTATAATCCCAGCATCGAGTATGGCGGTATAGATGGAAAACTAAGCTACTTCTTCACCGGAAGCTATCTGCAGAATGACATAGGCATTGAAAACCCGACCCCCAGTAAGTGGCCCATCCATGATCAAACGACCCAGGAGAAGTTCTTCGGATCCCTGACCTATCTAATAGATGAAACCAGCCGCCTCAACCTGCTGCTTAGTGCCTCCAACGCGCATTTCCAGATTCCAAACAACCCGAACCAAACCCCGCAATACAGTTTGACCGGTGTGCCTTCGTTTAACTCTAGCGACCTGAATGAGAACCAGCACGAACAAAACTATTATGCCATCCTGTCTTATCTAAAATCAGCAGGTGACCTGACTTATCAGGTTTCTGCCTTTACCCGTTACAGTGGGGTTCGCTTCGATCCAGATCCAGCCGGTGATCTGATCTACAATGGCGTTGCAAGCCAAATTGATCGGAGCATCTTTTCGGCTGGTCTGCAAGCCGACGGAAGTTATCTCATCAACGACCATCATACGCTGCGTGCGGGCATATCGTTTACCTCGGAATACGCAAAAGTAGACGCCACCAGTGCGGTTTTCCCCGCAGATGCCAGTGGCAATCAAACAAGCTTTGATCCGTTCACAATTGTCGATGACGGGCACAAGCTTGGTTATCTCTACGGCGCTTATCTTCAAGACGAATGGAAGCTTGGAAAGTTAACCATAAACTATGGGGCGCGCTTCGATATGCTGGACGCTTTTGTTAACGAAAACCAACTCAGTCCGCGCATTAATTTTGTCTATGAAGCGACCGACGCAACAACGCTTCATGCTGGCTATGCGCGGTACTTCACTCCACCGCCGCTGGAGTTGGTTCAACAGTCAACCCTTTCAAAATTTGCCAACACCACAAACGCCCCGGCCAACACTATGGACTCACCAGTGCTTTCGGAACGGGATCATTACTTTGATGTGGGAGTCAATGAGAAGATTAGCAAGAACTTCAATGTCGGCGTGGACAGTTACTACAAGAAAGCACAAGATATGCTTGATGAAGGACAGTTCGGCCAGGCTCTTATATTTTCACCGTTTAACTACTCACAGGGAGATGTCTATGGTGTGGAGCTTACCGCGAACTATCAGCAGGACAACTTCTCCGCTTACGCCAATCTCGCTTGTAGCAAAGCCACGGGCTCAGACATTGTTTCCGGGCAGTTTGCCTTTGACCCTGCTGAACTGGCTTACATTCAGACGCATCATGTTTATTTGGACCACGATGAGAGGATAGCGGCTTCGACCGGTGTTTCCTATACATGGAAAAATACGCGTTTTTCTGCGGACATTCTCTATGGCAGCGGCCTACGTTCCGGGTTTGCCAACACGGAAAAACTACCGTCCTACTGTCCGGTCAACATTGGCGCAGAGCATACATTTGACTGCGGCGGAAAGAATAAAATCAAGGCACGTCTGGATGTGGTGAACCTTTTTGATGAGTCCTATGAGATTCGATCCGGTACCGGAATCGGCGTAGGAGCTCCACAGTTTGGACAGCGACGCGGCATATACTGCGGTTTGTCCTATATGTTTTGATAGGATGATCAGGCATTCACCCTGTCCTAACTCTCAATATGATAATCGAACCACCGCAAGGTAACACCTATCTCGTCTCCGCATGGATGGCGGGCGTTGCGCTGGCCATGTGTCTCATCGGTGCTTATGGTGCGATGCAACCTCTTCTCCCCCTTGCGGATTTGCCTATGGGAAAGCCCGCCACTGGCGAGGATGTCATGCTTGAGAAGTTCACACCTCCCGCAACATCCGCAGCGGAGAAATCAGAAGAAGAAAAACCTGTGGAGGCGCCCGATCTGGAAATTCCTACTACGCCAGTCATTTTGGCTCCCTTGGCACCACCTGAAATGACTGAACTCGCTCCGCTGAATACGCCGCAGCCTCCGTCCGTAAAATCACCACTGCCCAAATCGAAGCCACCGACCAAAGTGAAAGCCCCAGACGCGCATGGCACCGCGAAGACCGGAAACGAAGGCGGCAGCGGCGCTGTGACGACATTCACGGGCGGTGGCAGCGGACGTTTTCCATCACCCGAGTATCCGGCATTTGCAAAATCCGTGCGTCAGCAGGGTAGCGTGCGCCTGCTAGTGACGGTCGAAGCCGACGGGACACCCAGTTCGGTTGTGGTTCAAACATCCAGCGGCTACGCTTTGCTGGACAGTGCTGCACGCGATCAAATCAGCCGTCGCTGGCGCTGGGCCGCAGGCGCGGTGCGGCGCTACATTGTACCCGTGCGATTCAGTCTCCAATAAAACAAACTTATGCAATTCATTCCACAACCAATTCTAGCCGATTACGTCGTCGATCTCATCCGCCATGGCGGGTTTATCATGTGGCCTATCGGAGTCGTGTTCTTCTTCGCTGTTGCCGTTATTTGCGAGCGCCTATGGTGGTGGCTGCAATACTCTCGCAACCGCAGACCGCATGATCTCGAGAGTGCACTTACTGCTATGGATGCAGGTGACATGACATTGGCTCAAAATATATGCGCTGATTCAACGGATGCAGTTCTGCGCGTGGTTCATGCAGGATTGACTCACCGCCATGCGAGTCTGCAGGGCGCACTGCAAGCTGCTGCAGGCATTGAGATCAGGCTTGCCGGGCGCTTCCTCACCGCGATGGACACGATCATCACGCTTGCACCATTGCTGGGACTGTTAGGAACGGTCACGGGGATCATGCGCAGTTTCACCAGTATCGGGGGCAGTGATCTCGCCGTAGAAAAAGTTAGCGGAGGTATTGGCGAGGCATTGATAGCGACCGCTTTTGGACTTGGTATCGCCATCGTAACTCTTATTCCTTACAACTGGTTCCACGCCAAAGTGGCCACCTTGCAGCATGACATCGAGACTGCGGCGAACAACGTCGAAGTCCTTACTGCGGCGAAGAGAGTGAGCTGAGAATGGACTGACCAAATCAGGAATCCCATCACTGAAATCCTCCTATAAAAAAATGAAAATACTTTCGCCACTTGACCGAAAGAAAGCGCGGATCGAGATTATCCCCTTGATCGACATCATGTTTTTCCTGCTGGCCAGCTTCATGATGGTGAGCCTCACGATGACGAAACAACGCATTGTGAGCGTGAATCTTCCCGCAGCTACCACTGCACAGACGAGTCTAAAGCCCGATACAATCAGCTTAGCAGTGGATGCACATGGCCAGCTTTTTTACGAAAAGAACGCCATCACTCTTGATGCTCTTGAAACACTCGTGAAACAACGTCTCTCAGCGAACAAAGACTTGCCCGTGTATATCAGCGGTGATGCGGCAACTCCACATGGCGCGATGATTGCCGTGCTGGATTACCTGCACCGATGCGGCGTGACGAAGGTCGCGTTCAATGTCAAACCACTTGCCTCCCAATAGACATGCGCCCTGTCCCTAACATTATTCTGATTTTGCTACTTCTCTTCCTTTGTGGACTTTGTTCTGTGCAATGGTGGCGTGAAAGCACCTTGCGCGAGATGGTTGTAGCGCAGCGTGTTGAACTCGCCAAAACCATCGCTGGGCATGAAGATCTTGAGGCCCGGATGAAAGAATCTGACGCTGAAATTCTTCGTCTCACCGCTGCGCTCGGCGAACTGCGTGCGAACTCCGTTTCCAAACACGATCTTGAGGAAGTCAAGGAGATCAACACCCAGCTTCGGGAAACCGTCGCAAAACAAAACCAAGCCATCAGGGATGAGAATGAAGCGGTAGCAAAACAAAACGCGGCGATCCAGCAGGCAAATGAAACCATCAAGAAACTCGCAGATGAACGTGATGCTCTTGCTAAACGAGTGAATGAAGTGACCGCAAAATATAACAAACTTGTTGGGGAAAAAATGCCAGATTAGTCACTTTGCGGTTCTTCGTGCGGTAATTGTATCAAAACTCAGCATGGACTCTGAAGCCGAAGATGGATGCCGGACCTCTGTCAACATTGTAAGCGGGATTGATAACATACTGGTAGTCCAATCCCACTGTCAGAAATTTTTCCAAGCGAGCTGCATAGTATGCTTCAAGAATCTTTTCTGGGCCGTATTGCAGGTTCCCGTCTCCTATTAAAATGCCGTTACCACCTTTGGCAAAGTAAGCGCGCGCGTCCTTTGATAAAACGTTACCGACCACAGCAACGCCGAAGGTGTCGTCTTTCCGGCCCCAAGATGTTCCCTTGACTGATACACCGGAGGCGATGGACTCGTTGATTTCGGTGAACTCATACGCCTCCTTATAACCTTGATTCGAGCTGAATCTGGCAAACAGTCCCGCGCTTTCGGTGATCCCCTGCTCAAGATTAACGGCAAATCCGGAGCTGGAGGCGTAATGCCTAACATTGGCCGTATTGGGAACGGTTGCTGTCAAATCTGACTGGCGGATAGCATCGATATAACTTCCCATGTAGCCGATGTTTGTAAAGGCGAGGAATTTGATTTTCCCTGGCCGATTAAACCAACTCTTTCTAAACTCCGCCTCTCCCAGCCATTCCTGCTGGTTAAAGCCTTGGTCGATCAGCTTTGAATTGGGCTCGGTTGACAGCGCGAAGAATCCCCCGCGGAGGCTCCAGAACGATTGGTTCCATTCAATGGCTCCTCCCTCCGTATATCCCCATGAGTCGGCCGCGTAATCAAAGGCCCCGGACTCTATGACAGACCAATTCATAAAATCAGCCCTAGGGTCATGGGCATATGTGTTAGTGTCGAAAATATCCACCGGTGAAAACTTGCCGATAGTGACGGTGATATTATCAACAGAATAGCTTCCAGCCAGTTGATTGGGTCCGGACTCGATATCCTGTGTGCCTCCACCAAGATCAAATACATGCCTTAAGAACGCGCGGGGCAGCCTGAGGTAGGGGTCGTGAGACCCGACTTTGTAGGCCTCGCCACTGGTGAAGCCCGCCACACCGAGTGTGTTGCTCAGGCCAAATCCTTGGTCAACTTCGGGATTAAGATAGAGCTGGGTTCCCTCAGGCAGACGGAACCCAAGAAATGCCGTCAAATCAATGGTTTCCGCCTCGGCGTTTCGTGGGCTTAGGCTGTTAGTTCCCTGGTAGGGGGAAGTGAAAGACGGGTGCCACTGGGTGACATTGGTCGCCTGCGTTTGCAGGTTCCACCACTCAGGAGACGCATGATCATTCAGTTTATCGGATGCTTGAGCAGAGCCCGTCTGTAACATGGTTCCAGTGTCTGCACCTGTTCCTGCAGAGATGTTTTCCCCGCCCCTCGCCAATCCTATTAGAGCTGCGAGGAAGGCACATGACAATAGACGGTGCAGTATTTGGAATGAGAAAAACATGATTCGATGAAGGTTGAAAGTTTTGTTAAGATCAGTTGCTTATTTATCAGGATGCATCGATTGCTTGCATTTGGTGCATCCTTCGGTAGCCGTGCTGTCTAATGTCACAAGGACGGTTTGGTACACGCGAAGTTTTGCAGGGTTAAGGTCCGACGATTACATGCCACGCTTCTTTCAGTGAATCCGGGAGGCCCCATAAATCCATAGCGGTGATCATAATAGCGCTTGCCCAACCTGCGATCAGAAGAAATCCGCCAAGTTTCCACGCACCCATCTTCTTCCTAGAGGAAGCGAAGTGCAATAAGGGAAACATGGCAAATGGGAGCTGAAGAGCGAGCACGACCTGGCTCAATATCAGGAGATCATTTACACTGCCATCCCCGCGCAGCCCAATTATCAACACCGCCGGAATAATGGCCAGGGTGCGTGTGATCAGTCGCCTAAACCACGGGGTGATCCTCCAGTGCATAAAGCCCTCCATCACCACCTGTCCAGCTAGGGTGCCAGTGACTGTGCTACTTTGTCCGCTTGCTAGCAATGCTATGACGAACAGTGTACTAGCAGCACCAGTCCCCAACAACGGCGCTAGGGTGAGATATGCGACGCGGATCCAATCGCTATCCGGGCAGAATGTGACAGATTGACCGCCAGCAACGATGACACTGGTTTTGCCGTAGAACACCAGGGCTGCCAGCACAAGAATCGCTGCGTTCACGAAAAATGCTATTGTCAGCGCCGTAATCGAATCCAATTCGTTGAATCGGATTGCACTTCTAATGGATGCTTCATCCTTTTGAACGCGCCTGCTCTGGACGAGAGCAGAGTGCAGGTAGAGATTATGAGGCATTACAGTCGCGCCAATGATCCCGATGGCGACAACTAACATTCCTTCCTGGTGCAGACTCGGAGCAAGAAACGAACGCCCCATTTCTAAAAAGTTCGGATGCGTTTGCGGGATTACGAATATTTCAATGAAATAACAAGTTCCGATTGTCAGGACCAGAAGCAGTACAACAGCCTCGATGGTACGCATACCGAATCGTTGCAGCGCCAGCAGCAACAAAACGTCTACTCCCGTAATGATTACCGCCCAAAGCATCGGAATGTGGAACATGAGGTTCAGCGCCACTGCGCTTCCCAACACCTCCGCAAGGTCACAGGCTCCAATGGCAATTTCGCAGAAAAGCCAGTTCGGCCAGCGGGTCCACTGCGGATACCAGTCACGGCAGCACTGCGCTAGATCCTTGCCGGTCACCACGCCGAGGCGTGCGGATATCATCTGCATGAAGATCGCCATCAAGCTGGCCACGCCTACGACCCAGAGTAATCCATACTTGAATTGGGCTCCAGCTGCTAAATCAGTGCCCCAATTACCAGGATCCATGTAGCCGACACTGATAAGAATAGCTGGCCCAACGAACGCCCGCCATTTCTGCCAAAATCCTGCTTTATAGTGAGGAACCTCTACAGTGCCATGCGTGCCCTCAAGTGAGATATGACCGGCAGGTGAGAAAGGGGTCCCATCACTCTCTGTCTGCGATTGAAATTCTGTATGGTGCCTATTTCGCATAAGTTCGATGCAGATAATAAACTTAGCCAAGGCTAAGTTCAATATGAATTTGAGAAAAAATGGTGCGCCAGAGTCATTTCATCATGAAATCCGATATTGAGGTGGCCGTAATTTGTAAAATTTTAGAAACGTTTTTGCTGTGTCGGTGTTCACCCCACACGCCGAAGTTGGATTGTAGGATTTCAACCTTTTGATAATGAGTAGTTTAAAGCGAAGATTCCCCGCGATTTTGAATTTAGAGATAATTCATCGATACCTGTGAATTGACTGAATGGCAAAATGCCATGGGTGAAGACTTCCTTCTCATGAGCATCATGAAGGCAACCCTGCGGTCGTCTTCTGCGGCTCTGGAATCACTGGGAATAGCTGCTCCTGCGCTATGTGGCCCCGGCGGCGTGGTGAAATTGATTGCCGTGACTGCTTCCTCAGATGATCAAGCAGAGCGCGGAAAATCAGGAAATGCGCGATGGCGGAGGCATCCCAAAATAGGTTGCAAGCCCACTGAATTATGTTTAGCAGTCGCCACGCCATGCCATCTCCAGCACCGAAACTCCGATGGATGCGCGTTATAGCGCCATTGGTCTGGCTGGCTGTGTTGCAAGTCTTTGTGGCCTCGCTGATGGCGTGCTCACAGGATGTGCATGATTGCTTTCACTCAGACGCGCATGAGTCCTCGCACCACTGCTTGTCCAACGACTTGCAGGCGGGGACCATTGAACAACCGGTGGTTGTACCTGTGGTTGCGCCGGAATTTTCCCCAGTAGCCATTGGATATGTGGCGACTCCCACGGAAGTCCGCCACTTGCTGCCCGTCCATTTGTGCGGCAGTTTGCTAGAGCATGGGCCACCGGTGTTTGCCTGAATGAATGATATGTATACGGGGACGGCGTTCGTCTCCGTCCTAATGCACGTGGATCAGCCACGTACAAACCAATCATCAAGCATGCAAACCAATGTCATTTTATCAATCCACAAAGCTGTTAGTCATTAGTCTTATATTCTCAGCCCCTCTTTTGGCGGAAGAACCCGCCGCTGTGCCTAGTTCCAATGAGGCAGTCCAAAAACAAATCCTTGAGATGCAAAAAAGCATCCAGGAACTCCAAAGCCGCCATCAGTCAGAACTCGATGCTTTGAAAAAACAAATCGCCGACCAACAGGTAGTGATCGACTCCTTGAAACAGGCTGCCCCTGTTTCGCCTCCTCAGCCCGCTGCGGCTCCAGCGGATGCTCTGCCGGCATTCCCGACATCTGACCCGGCGCTGGTGCCGGGGACTGCCGGGACTCCCGCGCCCACTCCACCACAAGCACCAGCAGGAAACCAGTTTCCCACGAGTGATCCCTCGGTTGTGACGAATAGTCCGGCCACCGGTCCCTCGCCGGGCCTGCTTTCTGCACCGGGATTGATCGGCGGTGGCGGCGGCGCGTCCAAAGGCAGCTACCTCAATATTTCCTTCGATGCCGTGTTCGTGGGGGCTGCATCCAGCTCGCCAGACCTGAGCAAACTCGAAGTGGGCGACCATGACCCGCAGCAAAACGGCTTCAATGCCCGCAATATCGAACTCACGCTGGACGGTGCGGTGGATCCGTATTTTGAAGGATCCGCTAACATTGTCTTCAAGCTGGATAACAACAATCAGACTACCGCAGAGGTGGAGGAGGCCTTCGGTCAGACCACATCGCTGCCTTACGGACTGCAGGTCAAGGCTGGCCAGTTTTTCTCCCCCTTCGGACGCATCAACCCTACGCATCCCCATACCTGGGATTTCATTGACGCGCCGCTGGTGCATGGAATGTTGTTAGGTCCTGACGGGCTTAGGGGAGTCGGTGCGCAGGTGGCGTGGGTCATCCCGGTGCCATTTTACGCGCAGGCTCTCGTGGCCTTGCAGAACGGCCAGGGTGGTACCGCCTATTCCTTCCGTAATCCCGGCGATACCGGCACATTCTTCGGCAGGACGACGATCGACCGCCAGACGGATGGCCTTTCGGATCTGGTGGTCACGCCGCGCTTGGAGGCGTCGTTCGACCTGACGCCCGAACAGACGATCCTGGCAGGAACTTCTGCGGCGTTCGGACAGAACGACACCGGCACTAACACTGGTACGCAAATTTACGGTGTCGATTTGTTTTACAAGTGGAAGCCTGCCAACGCAGAAGGGGGGTGGCCCTTTGTCAAGTGGCAGAGCGAGGCGATGTACCGCAGGTTCGATGCTGGCCGCGGTCTCAACGATTCCTTTCCTGTCGCGGAAACATTCAACGATTGGGGTGCTTATACCCAGATCGTATGGGGTTTCCAAAAGGGATGGGCTGCCGGAATCCGGGGAGACTACATGAAATTCGATAATTCCGCCGTCACCAATGACCCGCTGCGGCAGACCCGTTACCGCGTTTCCTCGGACATCACGTGGTATCCCTCCGAGTTTTCGAAACTGCGCCTGCAATACAATCACGACTTTCTCGAAGCCACTGACTTCCTGACACAGCGCAATGATGATTCCCTTTTCCTGATGTATGAAATCAGCCTGGGTGCCCACGGTGCGCACAAATATTGAAATTCTAGCAATACAACAACCATGAAAACCAAAATTACAATTCTGATAGCGGCCTTGGCTGCCCTGACATTGCCCGCAGGGGCCAAACTCAGCGTGGTCACCACCTTGTCCGATTACGCGGCCATCGCGCGCGAGATAGGCGGCGATCACGTGGACGTTACCGCCATGGCCAAACCCACGGAAGACCCGCACTTCGTGGACGCGCGCCCGAGCTTCATCGTCAAACTCCGCAGCGCGGATATCCTGATCGAGGGCGGGGCAGAGCTGGAGGTCGGTTGGCTGCCGCCACTGCTTCAGACGGCGCGCAACTCGAAACTGGAGGCCGGAGCGCCGGGACGGGTGCAGGCGTCTGAAGGCATCCACCTCTTGGATGTGCCCACCACGCTCAGCCGCGCGGCCGGGGATGTCCATGCTTCCGGTAACCCGCATTTCATGGTGGATCCGATTATTGCCAAGGCCGTGGCGGCTCACATCGCCCGCGCCTTTGCCAGTGCGGATCCCGCCAATGCAGGGGTTTATCAGGCCAATGAACGGAAATTCGAGGCCACCATCGACGCAAAACTCCAGGAATGGGGACGCGCGTTGCTGCCATACCATGGGCAGCATCTGGCGGCTTATCATGACGACTGGCTTTACTTCGCCCGCCGCTTCGGTTTTGAGTTAGAGGTTTTCCTCGAGCCCAAACCCGGTGTTCCGCCATCCCCGTCACATCTCGCAGAGGTGATAGGCAAGATCAAGGAGCAGCATATCAAGGCCATTCTGGTAGAACCTTATCACAACCGTAAAATCGCCGAGAAAGTCGCATCCCCTACGGGTGCGCATGTGGTGGAAACCGCACAATACCCGGGTGCTCTTCCTGACACCACGACGTATGTGCAGTTGATCGACGTCCTGGTTTCCCGCATTTCCGCAGCCCTTAAGAACTAACAATATGTGGGAAGTCATGATGTGGCCCCTCGCGGCCTGTGTGTTGTTGCCGGGACTGCTGGTCTATCTAGGTCTGCATGTCGTCCGGCGCGGGATTATTTTCATCGATATCGCAATGGCACAGATGGCCTCGCTGGGCGTTTGTTTCGCGGTGATGAAACACATGGACCCGGGTGGCCCCATGACATTCTGGATATCCCTGGGTTTCACGGTGTTGGCGGCGGCGCTGTTTGCCTTCACGGGCAAGCGGTCCGGCGAGGTTCCACAGGAGGCGATCATAGGAATCGCCTATGTGGTGGCTGCCGCAGCATCAGTGATCCTGCTGGGTTTCTCGACTGAGGGAGACGAGCAGATCAAGAATATGCTGGTGGGTAATATTCTGCTAGTGACCCGTGAGGAAATCATGAGGACGCTGGCGCTGTTTGTGGGCGTGGGGGTTTTCCATTGGCTCGCGCGCCGCAAGTTCATGTTGTTGTCATTTGATCCATCAAGGGCTGCCGCTGAAGGGATGCATGTCAGATTGTGGGATTTCCTGTTCTATGCCACCTTCGGTCTGGTAGTCACCAGTTTTGTGCAAATCGTCGGCGTGCTGCTAGTGTTCACCTATTTGATTGTTCCTGCTGTCTGCGGTATTCTCACCGTGCGCCGCTTCGGCGCGCGTCTGGCCGTGGGTGTTACGCTGTCATTGGCGGGAGGGGTAGCGGGGCTTTTTGTTTCGTTCTACAAGGACCTTCCATCCGGAGCCGCCATTGTGTGTGTTTTCGGAGTGTTGCTCGTGCTGGCGGGCGGCGTGGGATCTCTGACGTCTATACTGGTTGCCAAAAAGGATTGCCGAAAGGCCGCGCGCGGGAGCGCCGGGTCCAAGACGTGATGAGGGAGTGGCAGTCCGATTGCCAAAAGAAATTGCCGAAAGGCCGAGCTTGGAAGCGCCGGGCTCCATAGGTCCAAACCGCTCTTTTCCAAGGACGCTCGCCCATCACGCTGAGGAAACGCTGGGCCATTGCATCCAATGACAGCTATTAGAACACATATAGCGGTTACCGGATCGACAACAAAGGGACACTGGCGTGGACGGAGATAGCGCAGCACCGCTTCAAGGAGCGGGTTCGTGAAATCACCAGCCGCAACCGCGGGCACAAAGTTCAGGTCGTCATCGGCGAACTGG
>Ga0209697_10004599_pt1 | contig 17799 bp, 23 predicted proteins | sample AliMusrvi5mmetaG_FD_184115 | JGI IMG/M metagenome (GOLD analysis project Ga0209697, IMG submission 184115) | Freshwater lake bacterial and archeal communities from Alinen Mustajarvi, Finland, to study Microbial Dark Matter (Phase II) - Alinen... | ecosystem: Environmental > Aquatic > Freshwater...
CGAAAAACTGTCCGACTATTCGCCGGATCGCTGTCCGAATTAAATCGGCACCGCGTCCGAATTGAATCGGATTACTGTCCGACTAAAATCGGATCGCTGTCCGAAATGCGTCGGAATACGCAGCAGCACCAGAATTCAGACAACCCGCCGTTTGCCAAAGTCCGGCGGCTTATCGAAAAGGGTGTTGCGGGTCATAATGACTTGGTTGGCTGCGACACCACGCGATGAAGAACAGAGAGCAAACTGTTTCAGCGGGGTTCTTCCTCTGGATGGTCGTTGCGGCGACGTTGGCCGCGGCGCCTGTCGAAACCAAGAAACCAGACGGCACACCCAACCGTGCGGCTTGGATGGCTCAAGGAACCTTCGGCATGATGACGCACTATCTCATCACCCCGAAAGGCTACACGCCGCAGGAAAGAACCGCCGATCTCAACCGAATCGTGGATCAATTCGACCTGGCGCATTACATGAGCCAGGTCGACGAGACCGGAGCTGGATGGCTAGTTTTCACACTGGGACAGGGAACGGGATATCTCTCCAGCAGAAATGACTTTATCGACCGCTTGGAAGGTGGCTTCACGCCCCACCGCGACCTGATGGGCGAGCTCGGCAAGCAGTTGAAGCGCCGAGGCAAGCGGCTAATCGTCTATTTCCCTGGAGCGCACACGGCGGCCGATCCCATGGTGAAGCGGGTGTTAGGTCTCGGCACTGATAGCTACGCGGAGCGGCACAACCAGTTCATCCGCGACTATTCCGTCAAACTGGGCCGGCTGGGCAGCGGGTGGTGGTTTGACTCGTGCAACCGCCAGGACAATGCGGCGTGGCAGAAGGAGATGGATGCCTGCAGAGCGGGTAATCCGGATTCTGTCATTGCGTTCAGCGGGGCCGAGTTCTGCGCGTCTGGCGGCCAAATCCACCCCCAATGTCCCATTGAGGATTATCACGCCGGCGAAATCCATCTGCTCGAAGATGGCAAGATCAGAACCGATTTTATCTATCCACCCGGACAGGACGTCATGGTGAGTGCCGATCGCAAATTGCGAAAGAAAGGGCAGGAGGCGAAGTTCTACATGCCCAAATCGCAGTTCATCGACAATGTGCAGTGGCATTGTCTGCTGCCGATCGACTTGACGTTCAACCCAGCCGTGCCCAACCAGTACTGTCACTACACGGACAAAGAACTTTTTCAGTTTGTGGATGACATCAAGGCCGTGGGTGGGGCGATCACGATCAACGTTCCCATCGAAACGGCGAACGGCCATATCCCGGAAGATACCCACGCCCAGCTTGTCAGGCTCGGGAAGCATTTGCAGGCCAGCCGCAAGAAGTAATGCGTAGCGAATACGGCCGACGGAGGCGATTTCAAGACGGACGATAGAATAACGCAGAGAGCGCGTACTGTCTTGAGACGAGCCAGTTGAGGGCGCGGATCAGCGAATTTGAATGCCCAGTCGTCTCCAGGCTCTTTTTTAGCTGCGGGAGATGTTCGAGGGCAGCAACGGTGAGGATGTACGGGGGCAAACAAAACGGGCTGACATGAACTTCTGCAACTAACTTCCGTCAACTACCGCGTCCATGTCAGCCAACGCAACATCGCCCAGGTTTGCAGGATGTCAAATGGGCCGGGTGGTTTTCAGCTTGATGGTGGTGTGCCTGGATGTGGATGGAGGACTCGGTAGCCCGCTAAACCGCCACGCATCGCTAAAACAAAAAAGGCGAAGGAACTGAATTCTCCGCCTCATCGACAACAACACCGCCCCCGATTACTTGCTGCCCAGGATTGCGTCTTTGGCTGCTTTGGCGACGCGGAATTTGACCACCCGTTTGGCAGCGATCTTGATGGTCTCGCCGGTAGCTGGATTTCGGCCCATGCGAGCTTTGCGATTCACCAGAACAATCTTGCCCAGCCCAGGAATCGTGAAGGAGTTCTTGGCGTTCTTGTAAGCGAGGACCACCAGAGCTTCCAGGGTTTGCACGGCCTGTTTCTTGGTCAGGCCGACGGTTTCCGCAAGTGACGCGGCGATTTGTGATTTAGAAAGTGCTTTTGCCATGGGGGCAGGATGAGGGGCAAATGTTGGTCGGTTCAAGGGAAAACACATCGAACTGCCTGCCAACCCTGAGAACCAAGGAAATCCAGGTGCAGAGGGATGGCTGGGGAGAAAGAGAGAAGTTGATGCCGACCTCAGGAACCATCACGAGTAGCAATTTGGGCCACCTCGATTCTCATCCCTCAGCGACCATACCTGCAAATCAACCGACCAAGATTACGCTGGTCGATTTCTTGTCTGTCAACGTGAGGGCCGGCTTCCCTGATGGAGGCGAAGTCGTGCTACTCGGGACGGTGGCAGTCAAAGGCTCGGGACGGCGGTTCTTTACTTTGCACCGGCGTCGAACCGCCTCACCACCACCTCAGCAACATCGAGATTCTTCGGTTGGCGCAGGAGGAAGACCACCAGTTCGGCAATGTCCTCCCGGGCGATCATCGTTTGGCCTTTGAGGCGTTCGCCCAAAAGGGTGCCTTTGATCAAGTCGGTATCCACCCCGCCAGGACAAAGAGTATGGACGTGGATGTTGTGCGGCTTGACCTCGATCGCCAGGCTGCGGGCAAAGCCGAGCAGCCCGTGTTTGCTGGCGCAGTAGGCGGATTGGTGGAGATAGCCCTGCGTGCTGGCTGTGCTGGCGATGTTGATGATCCGCCCCTGCTGTCGGGCTATCATCCGGGGCAGCACCTCCCGCGTGATCAGGAACGGGGCGGTCAGGTTGACTCGCTGGATGCGCTCCCAATCAGACAATTGAATCCCGGGCGTCGGCTTTTCGAGAAACGTCCCGGCGTTGTTGATAAGGAAATCCACCGTCCCCAGCCGCTCGACCAGTTGGCCGACGGCAGCCGGAATCTGCTCCAATTCCGCGAAGTCGCACGAGACGAAATAGCCAGAAACAGCCGGCTTGGAGCGGGAGAGCAATCCCAGCCCCACCCCTTCGCGCACCAGGGCCTTTGCTATTGCCAGCCCGATGCCCCGGCTGGCACCTGTAACGATGGCGAGTTTGCCGGTCAATGAGGTCACGGGGGTGAGAATAGACGGGATCGGAGCACGACACAAAGCCCAATTGCAGAGTGTGATAAAGGCACTCCATGCCCCACAGCCCACTTCATTTGACCTGACGCCAGCCCCCAACTCCTTCGCGACGCTTTGCCATCAACAAGAGGGCCATTTACAATACGGACCCTGGCATCTGGGAGGGGGCTGACCACGTTTACCGTGCGCAGCCAGCGGCGGGCCGACCATAGGAGCGCTGGAGAGCAACTTGTGGGGCATCCCCGGGCTAGGCTCGGTTGTGCGGTATGGGTCTAATGAGGAGGCGGAGCGGGTGCTGGTGGCTGGGCATCTCTTGGCTGTGCTACTTTCGTGCTCTGTAACTAGGTCTGGCTCCCCGTGTCGCGCCCGACCCAGCGATATTGAAGCCTGGCCGAAAAAGACTGGCTCGATGCCGTGGGTAACCACACGCTGGAATTGTTAATCGCCCGGGATGTTTCGTGGGTTAACGCGGATTGAGCTCCGCTCCTCTGCCCCGCGCCGTCCAAGTGGAGCGGGCATGAATGAACATCTTGTCGGTCTAAGTAACGAAGCCCTGCTCTGTTGCATCGTCGGTCCCCAGGCCGCGCAGAGCCTCACACACACCTACCCAAGTCTAACTGCAATAGCGCAGGCCAGCCCTAATGCGCTCCTGTCGCTTCCTGGTATGGGAGGCTCGAAGTCGAAGGCCGTCCATGCCGCGCTGATGCTCGCCGAGCGACTCAGCCACGAAGCGTTGGGAGAATACCCACTGTGCGAAACACCAGATTCGGTAGCATCGCTACTACGCGAGGAAGCCAGGGTTGCCACGACCGAGAACTTCAAGGTTCTCTTGCTGAACACGCGCCGAAGGCTAATCAAGATCGTCGACGTAGCAACCGGCACGTTGGACACGATCCTTGTTCACCCCCGCGAGGTATTCCGGGCCGCTATCGAGGCAAACGCCGCCGCAATTTTACTAGTACATAATCATCCCTCGCGTTGCCCGGACGCGTCAGAAAGCGACGTGAAAGTAACCAGGGATCTCATCCGTGCTGCCCAGCTCTTGAAGATCGAAGTGCTGGACCACGTCATACTCGGCCGGGCCACGCAGGAGCGGCCCAAGGACTATGTGTCGTTGCGGGAGCTGGGCTACTTCTATTCCTGATCCTATGTCTCGCCCCGCCCTCGCTAAGCTCCTCACCGTCTATATCCTCGACCAGCTACGGGACCGCCACCCCGACTTGTCCCTTCTCCACCGCCTCGGCATCGCAGAGGCCGCCGTCACTCGCATGGTCTCCGAGCAACCCGATCCCGTCCCCGAGGACGTTGCCAACCGCGTGATGATGCTGATGAATGGCGCCTCGTGGGAGATCTAGTGCTCGTGGTCTTGCTCCGCCTTCCACCTACTTCCTCCCACCCAAGATCACCTTCGTTATGGAAAACAATACTACTTATCACACCATCACCGAAAAGATCACTACCATCCTCAAGACTGGCATCGTCCGATGGGCGCAGTCTTGGACCGCTCCAGCCCCCCGGAACTTCGCCACCGGCAAGCCATATCGCGGCGTCAACGCCCTGCTCCTGCGCGCCGCCGCCCGCACCTCGCCCTTCTGGCTCACCAAACACCAGCTCGAAGAGCATGCCTCCCAACCCATCAAAGGGCAACGGCCGGCCCTCGCGACCTTCTGGCGAAGGAACGACGGGCAAGACAAGAGTCTACTCCTCTTCTACCCACTGTGGAACCTCGACCAGCTCCAGAATGCCCCGGTTTCCCCACCCCTGCCTGGCCCCACCGTCCGTAGCTTAGAGGCCGCCGACGCCCTGATTAAGGCCATGCCGGCGAAGCCGAACACCACCAGAACCGGCGACACGGCCTACTACGATCCAGCCGAAGACCGAATCAACATGCCCCGCACCCAGAAGTTCAGCGATCTGAACCACTACTACTCGACGTGGTTCCATGAGTTGATCCACTCCACCCGCCACGCCTCTCGGCTCAATCGGATCTATCGGCAACAAACGGAAGCTCCGCTCAACTGCGGGCAATGCGATTACTCGCGCGAGGAACTGGTGGCCGAACTTGGAGCGGCGCTCCTCTGCGCCGAAACCGGGATCGTGCACCACTGCACCACTCAAGCCGCCGGCTGGCTCCAAGCCCTCGAAGCCGATGAGAAGCTTCTGGTCCACGCCGCCGCCGCCGCTCAACGGGCCGCTGACTTCGTGACCGCGCAAGTGGTAGTACGCGCCCAAAGTACTGCCAACGCGGGGGTCATGACACCATAGGATATCCGGGTCGCGATATGAGACAGCGCATGGAGAAAGGCGTAGCAGCCAAATTGCTAACGCGCCGGCTACTGGAGAAACTGGGACGTGAGCAACCAGAGCTAAGCTTCCTGCAACGCTTGAGCGTTGCAACTACGGCGTGCAACAGCATACTCGAATTGCAACCTGAGGAGCTCACAGAGGACTTCGAAACGAGGCTTTGTCGGCTGGTGCGGGGGGAACCGGTTGAGCCCGGCCCCCCGGAGCTAAAACCGGCAAAAAACTAGAATTGGTGCCACCCCTGGTGCCACCTCGGTAAGCTCCGGGAGGTAAAACTGGATTTTTCAGACCTTACCAAACTTCTGGGAAACACCGCTTTTATGCCTGATTCTAAAGGGCGAAGCTCCTGTTGGGTGGTGCCCCGGTTCGGACTTGAACCGAAAACCAATTGATTAAGAGTCAACTGCTCTACCAATTGAGCTACCGAGGCAACCAATTAACTATCAACGGCTCACGCGAATCGGTCTATCCTGCTGACTTCCGTTTGATGTTCACGTGCAAAGGACTAAGGCACAGCCAAACAAACGGCAGGTAGCGGGCGAAAACTTAATTCGCCGTAAACCATCGGGAACATACTACGCACGCGTAAGGGCGGGGAGCAAGTTGAATCTGCGAAGTTTGAAGACGCCGCCTTGGCTTCGCCGATCTCTTCGGTCGGTCAATCTCACAACTGCTTCACTCCGGTACCGCGCCCGGCACGCTGATCATCCAGCCGACGCCGAAACGGTCCACCACCATGCCGAAGCGCGGGGACCAGAACGTCTTCGTCAAAGGCATCCGAACCTGTCCGCCATCTGCCAGCGCGGCGAACGCGCGGTCTGCCTCCGCTTCACTGCGGACCGAGAGCGCCAGAGAAAACCCCTGGAAACTCGCCTTTTCGGCGGAGCAGCCGTCGGAAGCCATTACCGTGGTCTGGCCGACGCGGAAACTAGTGTGCATGATCTTGTTCTCGAAACCCGGCGGCACCATGCCGGGTTGGAGCGGTTCCGGGCTTTCTTTGTAGCGCATTGTAAACTGGACTACGGCGCCCAGGGCTTTGCGGTAAAACTCCAGGGCCTGTTCGCAACTGCCGTTGAAGAAGAGATAAGGTTCAATGACTCGATTGTCTTTTGACGTGCTCATAATATTCCATCCACTGTTCTTATCGCATTAACGTTTCACACTACCACACGAGCTAGAATGCGGCTAAGGTGATTTCCACCCAGAATACAAAACTCGATCCGAACGCATCGCCACGATCCGCTAGGACGAACATCAAATGCGGATGCGGGACAGCGAGCGGTGACGGGAGTTCACAGCAGCCGCTCCACGACAAATCCGTGCTTGTTACCGACGGACGTAGCCGCCGTGAAATCGATCAACTCGTCCGCGTGTTTGAATATCCCTGACTCCAGCAGCTCAGCGACGACTTTAAAGGGCTTCAATCCGAGGAGTTCGGCGAGTTCTCTCACCTCGATGAAATCGCACACATAGATCCTCTTGGCCGGTTCCCCCGGCTCCAGCAAATCTCTGCCCGTCAGCTTGGGCGGCCTTGGCGGCGGTTGTGGTGGCCCACCCGAGGAAGCCGGCTTCGTATCCGGGGCCGTTTCGGGAGACGGTGTGAATTCATAACCGCTCACGGCCATTCACGAGATCGAGAGCAACTCGACCTCAAAGACCAGCGTGGCGTTCGGTGGAATTGCGCCCGGGTATCCGTGTTCGCCATAGGCAAGCTCCGGTGGGATGGTCAGCCGCGCCTTGTCGCCCACGCGCATGCCGGCGACCCCTTGATCCCAGCCTTGGATAACCTGGCCCGTCCCCAGCTCGAAGGCGAACGGTTCGTCCCGGTCCACCGAGCTGTCGAATTTGCTCCCATCCATCAGCCACCCGGTGTAATGGACAGTGACGGTGTCACCCCGTTTTGGTGGAGCACCGGCCCCCGATATAAGCGTCTCAATTTTCATGCGAATGGCTGCCATGGTCTCAACCTAGATGCACCGAAACAATATGATATTTCATGGTCGAGCCGCCGAGCCTGGTTGGCCAACGTTAGCCCCGCCTTTTTACCCGTCAGATTCCATCCCTGCATGATAAAGGCAAGAGGTTCTAACGAGCCTCAGTGACAGGATGATCTCCCCTGCAGGGTCATTCCCGCCTAGCCTCAATCTGGAATATCGGCTTCGACAAGTTTGGCTAAAAGCGTGAGCGATTCCTGCCAGCCGAGATAGCAGGCCTCGGGCGGGATGACCTCTGGCACCCCTTCTTGCACGATGCTCAACTCAGTCCCGACCGAGACCTTCTTCAAGGTTATCGTGACCTGAAGCTCTCCCGGCAGATTCGGGTCGTCAAAACTGTCAGTGTAGCGAATGCGTTCGTGGGGCAGCAGTTCTAAGTATTTGCCACCAAACGAATGGCTCTGTCCCGTGGCGAAATTAGTAAAGGACATCTTGTGGGTGCCTCCGACCTTGGCATCCAAGTGGTGAACCTTGCCCGTGAAGCCGTTGGGCGGGAGCCATTTGGCCATTGCGTCGGCATCCAGGAAGGCTCGATAGACTTTCTCCGGGACGGCGCGCAGCACGCGATGGAGCCGGATGGTGTTCGTTGGCATGATGTCGTTTCCTTTCGATGTCTGCTGTTTTGATACAATGCTTAGCGCTTCGAACTCTCGGGGACCAGCATCGTCCATCCTGCCTTTCGATGCAAACTGCGCTTTCGAACCTGGCAAAGCAACGTCAAGAGATCGCTGTCCCTTCCATAGCAACCGCGAGTTGGGCGATCCCTCGAAGGGCGCGGCTAGGGTTCGCTGATCCACTCCGCTCCCTTGTTTGCTCATCATGCTCACGCTGCTGTTCTCCCACGAATTGGCCGAACCTGCTACTACAAAGAACGCCCGGTTTCCCAGTCGCAAGGGCGAGCAAATTCCTTTACACGCTCAAGCAGTCCAGGCTCCAATGAGCCGTTGCAAGAATGAACTCGAACATTCAAACCGAAACCTCAGCTCGACTCGCCGCCGCTTTCCCTGCGGCCGATCAGGTTCCACCCGAATTCCGGCTTGATACGAGTCATTACCAGCGACTCTACCTCTTGGACGGCCAGCTCCGTTCGTGGGAAGGACCGGTGACAGAGGTCGCCTCGCCCATTTGCCTGCGGGAGGATGGGAAGCTCAGCCGAACCGTCATTGGCCACGTGCCGCTCATGGACGAAGCCACCGGCTTGGCGGCTCTGGACGCGGCAACCCGGGCCTGGGACAACGGCCTGGGGCGCTGGCCAACGCTGAGTGTATCCGCGCGCATCGAAGCGGTGGAGGGCTTTGTGACGCGCATGGTCACGGTGCGGGATGAGGTGGTGAAGCTCCTGATGTGGGAGGTCGGGAAGAACCTCGAAGACAGCCGCAAAGAATTTGACCGCACCGTCGAATACATTCGTGGCACCATCGAGGCACTCAAGGAAATCGACCGTGCGGGTTCCCGATTCAGCCTGGCCGACGGCGTGATCGCGCAAACACGCCGCGCCCCGCTGGGGGTGGTCCTTTCGATGGGCCCATTCAACTACCCCCTGAACGAGATTTACACGACGCTGATCCCGGCGCTGATTATGGGAAATACGGTCGTGGTGAAGACGCCGAAGTTCGGCCGTCTCCTCCATCAGCCGCTCCTCCAGGCTTTTGCCCGGAGTTTCCCTGCCGGCGTGGTGAACTTCCTTTCCGGAGCAGGCTCGGAAATCATCGGTCCAATCATGAGCACGGGGCAAATCAATGCGTTGGCGTTCATTGGCTCCAGCCGGGTGGCCGACATCCTCAAACACCAGCACCCGCGCCCTCATCGCATGCGCTGCATCCTGGGTTTGGACGCCAAGAATCCGGCGCTGATCCTGCCCGACGCCGACCTCGACCTTGCAGTGAAGGAATGCACGACCGGTGCCTTGAGTTTTAATGGCCAGCGGTGCACCGCTCTCAAGATCATCTTCGTCCATGAATCGATCGCGGAGAGCTTCCTCGAGAAATTCTGCCTCTCGGTAAACTCGCTACCAATTGGAATGCCTTGGGACCGGGGCGTGAAGCTCACGCCGATGCCCGAGATCGACAAGGCCAAATCCATGAACGCCTACGTCGAGAACGCCGTGGCCAAGGGGGCCAATGTCGTGAATCCCGGAGGTGGTGCCGCCTGCGAGACTCTCTACTTCCCAGCGATCGTTTACCCGGTCTCCCCGGATTCGGAGCTCTACAACAAGGAGCAGTTCGGTCCGGTTGTTCCGGTGTGTACCTACCGAGAGGAGAAGGAGTTCCTGAGCTTCCTGGCTGCGAGCAACTTTGGGCAGCAAGTAAGCCTGTTCGGCAGAGATCACGAGCGCATAGCAGCCTTGATTGACCCCATAGCCAATCAGGTGTGCCGGATCAACCTCAACTGCCAGTGCCAGCGCGGACCCGACATGCTGCCATTTACCGGCAGGAAGGACTCGGCCGAGGCGACACTCTCGATAAGTGATGCCCTCAAGTGCTTTTCCATTCGTTCACTCGTGGCCGCCCAGTCAAACCCCGAAAGCCGCCAAATCATCCAGCAGATCGTCAGTGGACGCCATTCCAACTTCCTCCACACGGATTTTATCCTGTAACGCAGTGCGACGGCCACTTAGGACACTGGCTCACCCGCCACTCAATAGGGGTTTCCGGCGCTTTGGATATCGCGCCAGCGTCTTGGAGTGCGGCTGTCCTCTCTACCCGCACTCCCGCGGATGCCGCAGCCGAGCCGGGATGGGAGGAAACGCCGGAACTTGTCGCTGAACTGGAGCGCCGTCTCGCGGAATTCCGGGCCAATCCGGCCATTGCGGTTCCATTCGAACCGGACTATTTCGAGAATCTCAAGGGCCAGCTCCTGGATGAACGCGCTCAGAAGGCACCCGCTCGCTAAGGCAGACATTGAGCGCGAGGCCCGCTGGTATGGGGGGCAGAAGCCCGGAATGTCCGTAGTCCCGTGGTCAGTGGTCGTTAGCCATACGTAAAGTTATTTAAGCGACAGCACCCTAGGGACAATTTGCCACGACTGATGGATGCGGCGAGTGCAGGCAGAGAATGGTGGCGAGTACTGCCATTTTATAGGACGCACCGCCATTGGAAGGGCCACGGTTCGCGTGCTCGGCATGAATGACAGTGAACAGGTGGAGCTTCGCCTTCATTTGCCTGAATCAGGCACTTCGGCCTGATGAGTAGGCGCAGCACTGGCAAATGACGTGCTCCGTTGCGTGCGCGACCGGCAGCGCAGGTCGTTTGAAACTGCACCGCAGCTTGGAGCGTGGCTCCTGGAGTCGGCCGATCAGCCAGCCCCACCGCTCATCAAAGATAACTTTGACGGGATTCGGCGGCGGGCACGGAAGCGTAACCCTGCTTCCAAAGCATGAGCGTCCGGAGCGCGGACGATTTCATTGCGGATATTGAGCGCCAATTCGATTGGTACCTGACCCAGGCGGGGTGGGAGGTCCAAAGGTCGCTCGAAGCCCTCCGGCTGGGCCGCTACTTCGGCGGGTATTTCCGGAAGCTTGCTCTTCCGCTGCGAGATTCCTACATTCGGTCAGACTATGGCGCTACCCAAAGCATCCCGTCGACTGACCTGGGCGGAGTACCTTGAACTCGAGCGCGCCGCTGAGTTCAAGAGCGAATTCTTCGAGGGCGAAATGTTCGCGATGGCTGGCGGCACCCCGCAACACAGCCTCATTGCCACCAATCTCGCCCGCGAATTTGGGAACCGGCTCAAGGGGGGGCCCTGCGTGGCTTACAATGCCGATCTCCGCATCAAGATCGAGGCGACCGGGCTGTTCACCTACCCTGACCTGTCGGTCATTTGCGGCTCGCTCCAATTCGCGGACAGTACGGAGGATACCGCGGTGAATCCCACCGTCCTTGTCGAAGTGCTCTCCGATTCCACCGAGGCCTACGACCGTGGCCGCAAGTTCGAGCACTACCGCCAGATTCCGACGCTGCAGGCGTACCTGCTCGTTAGCCAACAGGCACCACGCGTCGAACAGTTCATCCGGCAGGCTGAGGGCCGCTGGCTGCTCGATGAAGCCGCCGGCGTGGACCGGCACCTCGACCTGCCTTCGTTGCAGACTTGCATTTCCCTTGCCGAGGTCTTTGCCAACGTCAGTTTCACCCCTGCTCGGATCCGGCCACCAATGCCGGCTTCTTAACCGAGGGTTCGCTTCTCCAAGTATAATACGGTGTGCCCCCTCCAGCTAAAGCCACAGGCAGGCGTGTAACCGCAGCATCTCCAGCAGTTTGCGGTGACGCGAAGCGCACACTGCCTCCATGGTCTGCTCAAGCCGGCCTAAACACTTGGCGAGTTGGACGGAGGCGCGCCCCATTGACACCCTTAAACTGAACCGCCGAGCGCTAGAACGACCCAAGCTATGGGCGGACCCCTTTTTCCTTTTTCAAATCGAGAAAAGTTTACGCGGGTGTTCATTCAAGCCCAGTCCTCAAACAACTGCACCCGGAATTGTCCCGTGTCAATGAGTTTGCCTGGGCGTCGGGAACATGGTAAGAGCCCCATGGTTTAGGTCGATCGTCTGGAAATGACTCATGGCAGAACGCGCAATACCTGGGGCTCAGACAACTCCTCGTTACGTCACGTGCCCGTGCCAGCACTGCAGCGGGAATATCGAATTTGACGCCAATTGTCTTCCCGAAGGCGAAACGCGCACCGTGCCTTGTCCGCATTGCGGAATCGAAACCACGCTCTTTCTGACGGATGAGCGAAGAATGCCGCCGCCCATTCCGCCAAAGTTAAGGCAAGGCGAAACACAGATGGACCCAGCAAGTATTGAAGTGCTGAAATGGTATCGGAAGGCAGCGGAACAGGGAGATGCCGAATATCAATTTCAATGGGCAACGGTTCTTGCTAGCGGGCTCTTTGGGGTTGCGAAGGATTTTGCTGAGGCGGCGAAATGGTTTCTCAAGGCAGCCGAGCAAGGACACCCCACAGCGCAATTCAATATCGGCGCATGCTACTGGAACGGGCAAGGGGTGACAAAAGACCACGCCGAGGGGGTGAGGTGGTTTCTCAAAGCAGCCGGACAGGGCGACCCTGAATCGCAGAAAGTCTTGAGCCAGTGTTATCAGCAAGGCGAGGGCGTGTCGCAAGATTTGGTTGAGGCTTACCGGTGGATGAAACTCGCGGCAGCCCAAAACTATGCAGGATCAAAAGAAAGGTGCCATCAAATAGCCTCACAATTGACCAAGGGACAACTTGAGGAAGCCAATCAACGTGGCGACTTAGCAACGGCAAATCCCAAGAAAGACAAGGAACCTGCACAAGGCAAGTCCGAGGGTACATTTCTGAGGCTGCTACGCAAGGTCGCGGAAAGCGGGGATAGCGAAGCGACAATGCTGTTGGCTTCGCTTCGCTCTGCACATATGACACCAGACACTTTTTCCTCCTTTGTCGGGCAAGAACGGCTGAAAGCCCGGCTCCAAATGGCTACAGCGGCAGCGAAACAAAGACACGAACCGATTGGCCATATTCTTCTCTTTGGCTCGCCGGGGTCTGGGAAATCCACACTTGCTCACATCGTCGCCAGAGCCATGGGTGCGAATCTAAAGAGCGCAAGCGGAACGACGATCGAAAAGGCTGGCGATCTCGTTGGCTTGCTCACGAACCTCGAAGAAGATGACGTGCTCTTCATTGACGAAGTGCATCGCCTGCGCCGGTATATGGGAGAGTATCTCTGCCCGGCGATGAAAGACTTCAAGTTCGACATGGTCTTTGACCAGGGGCCAAACGCTCGCAGCGTGCGACTTAATCTTCCAAGGTTTACGCTCATTGGGACGGCGCCGCGCAGAGAACCGTTGACCACGGCGTTACTGTCGTGTTTCCCGATAGTTGAAAAGATGGACGCTTATAGTGTCAGGGAACTCGCCGCTATTGCCGCTCGGTTCTCGGAATCGCTTGAAGTCGAGATTGATGCAGAGACCGCACAGCGAATCGCACGCTCGGCAGGCGGCACGCCGCTTGACGTCTGGAATCGTTTGCGACATATCCGAGATTACGCTCAAACCAAAGCCAATGGGAAGATCACGACGGAGGTTGCGGCGGAAGCCTTGAAATTGCTACCCGCAGCGGGAGAAGCGAACGAGGCGAGTGATGACCGCACGTCAATCCCGTCAGAGGTCCGCCGAGAGGTCTGGCGTCGGGACGGCGGAAGATGTGTGAGGTGCGGCAGTCGGGAGCGGTTGGAATACGACCACATCATCCCAGTGACAAAAGGCGGCAGTAACACGGCGCGGAATGTTGAGTTGCTCTGCGAGACCTGCAACCGGCGGAAATCAGATTTGATTCAGTGAGGGAAAGGACGCTCTGCGGCGTTATCCAAGCGGCGCTGGATTTTCGGCCGGTGCAGACGCACCTTCCGAGCCGCCCCGAGCACAAAGCAAGACGGGGGAGAACCTGGTAGGTTCGCGCCCGCAGACTACACTCGCCAGGCGCGCGGCCTGCAGCCAGCAAGCCCGCCTGTCCTTCTGTGTCAAACATTGAAAGCGAAGCTGGGCCGGACGAATCTACGGTCTGAGGCCTTCCTGTTGCCCAGCCTGAGCTGGTCATGTGAGCAAAGAGCGGAAGCATTCGGCAACCTCCACACGTAACGTTTTCACATCTAGGTCAGGGTTGCCGCTCGTTTTAACGATGAACGGTTCAACGTGTGTGCTCGAAATGCTCAGCACCGGACTCCAATCATGGGCTGGCGACACGGTGATTTGGACAATTTCGTCCTCTCCCGATTTTGGACTCAAGAACTTCATTGAGAAGCTCTCTGGCTGATTATTCACGTCGTCTCCAGTCGCGCGGTCTGGGCCAATTAGGTCAATCCCCCGCGTTATTTCGCAATTCTCAATCCAGTAGCGTTGCCTCTGTTCCTCCAGCAGACCGATGATCAATTTGCCGACCGTGCCGAGATAATCGTTGAAGGTTTGTTTGTCTTTCATGGGCGTGAGCTCTTGCACTTAGCATGGATTCTGGGACTACAGTGTCTCAGTGTCGAGCGGTTCTTTTCTGGTGCCAGCATGCGCTAAGGTCCTCCTCGGTTCTTCGCTCGCGGCTACCCAACTGCCGGAGGTGATAAAGGCTAGTCGGCCGCCGGGGCGCAGCGCTTGCACTCCCCGCTCAAAGAAACACACAAGCACCTCCGCCATGCAGTGGTAGGTCTTCGTTCTTTGCTCCCGGAACGGCTCGTAGGGCGCCAGCAATTCCTGCCGGTTGTAGGGCGGGTTGCCGCCGATGACATCGAAGCCGCCCTGGGCGAAGACTTCGGGGAAGGCGGCCTCCCAATCAAATGCCTTGGGATGGACCGCCGGGTCGTTGATGACGCTGTCGCCCTCGCGGATGGTGTGGTCGAGGCTGGTCAACAGTTTGCCGCGGGCGGCGGTCTTGATCCAGAGGCCGAGCTGTCAGATTTGGACGGCCTCCCCGTTCAGGTCCACGCCGTAGAGATTGTTTTGCAGGATCTGACGATCGAGGTCGAAGAGGGTGCGCTTCAGGGTCAAGGTTTCGGCGGCGAGGGCGGGCGCGCTGAGAAGCTGAAATTGGGAAAACTGAAAGCAGAAATCGCAACGCAGAGGGCACGTCGTTCAGCGGCTGCTTTTTGCCGCGGATGCGCTTGGAAGGCTATGGCGCCGAATGCTCCGACAGGTTGGTTAGTAGTCGGCGGTGTCGCTCCTCCGAGATGGCGCCCATCCTGCCCATGATAGCGGATAGCGGAACCGAATGGAGGAAGCTCAGCCGGATGAGCGAAGGCCCAGTCAGTCCACTGAGACCGAAGTCCGGGTCAGCGGCGGAGACTTGCTCATCGAACCCGCCCACGAACTAATGGAGTTGCCTGCTTACACCGCACACCAGCCAGTCTCCGAAGCCCGGCAGTTGACGCAACGCCACTGCCGGACGCAGCTTAATTTTCCCATCGGCCTGCCTGAGCGCCAGCAGAACAACGGCTCCCTCTCTCATGGCCGATAGTGCGGATTGGGCTCAGTGATTGCTGCGGCACTATAGTCCGGTTCGTCGAAAAGGCGTCGGGACAGCTTATTTTCACTGTCCCGATCGCCACCTTCGGCATCGTCTCTTTCTTTCCGATTGTGCAAGCGCAAGACACGGCCCGCGGGCAGAGGCAACGGCTGGGAGGCACCCGATGCACCTAGTGCAGTTACAATGTTAAATCGTTGCATGAGTTACATGGGCAGGCAGCGGCGTGGGCCTTTTTTGACTATGTAAGCCTTGTAACTTATTTAACCTGTCGGGCCACTAGTCAATCTCAGCCCCGTAAAAGGCGTAACCCCGGGAAAACGCAATTGAATAGCCGAGGAACGAAGACCTCCCTTGCCAAAGACGCTCCGAAGCGTAACTTAACACCTGTCCGTTTAAACCAAGAAATCCATGAACAAATTTAGACTCTTCATCCTGGCCGCTTCAGCCTCGCTCAGCCTGTCCGTCACCGCCGCCTCTCTGTCAGTCGGGGATGCCGCTCCTGCGTTAAAGGCATCCAAATGGGTAAAGGGCGGGGCCGTCGCCAAGCTGGAAGCCGACAAGACCTATGTCGTGGAGTTTTGGGCGACCTGGTGCGGCCCCTGTCGGGTGAGCATTCCGCACCTCACCGAGATGGCGCAGAAGTATACCCAGGTGGCCCTCATCGGTATGGACGTCTGGGAACGGGGTGGGGACATCGACACTGCCGTCTCGAAGTTCGTGGAGAAGATGGGCGATAAGATGGATTACCATGTGGCGATGGACACGGAAGACACCTTCATGGCTAATAGCTGGATGAAGGCCGCCGACCAGAACAGCATCCCCACCGCGTTTTTGGTGCAGCAGGGCAAGATTGTCTGGGTCGGCCACCCGATGGGCGGCTTGGAGCGGGCGCTGGAGGAAGTCGTGGCGGGGAAGTACGACATTGAACAGGCTAAAGCCAACCAACAAGCCGGGACGGTCTTTAAACAATACGTCGCAGCCGTCAGCGCCAACGGAGACGAAGAGAAGGCTGCTTCATTGGCCAAACAGCTTCGGGGACTGAAGATTAACGACCCACAGGTACTGAATGAGATCGCCTGGGCGATTCTTACCGACCGACGCATCGGGCAACGCGATATCCCTCTCGCAACTGAGTTAGCGAAAGCTGGGGTGGACGCTTCCGAGGGCAAAGATGCCTCTATCCTGGACACCTATGCCAACGCGCTCTTCACCTCCGGCAAGACCGCCGAAGCCATCGAATACCAGCGGAAGGCCATCGCGGTGTGTCAGAGTGACGAACTTAAGCCCCAGCTCGAAACCGCACTTAAGAAATACGAAGAATCGGCCGCTAAACCAAAGTAGCGGCGGCGGTACCTGCCCAGGCGTTGACGATGGTGCGGCCAACTTCTCACTAGGCTGAATCAACTTGTTCAGTTACTTGGCTCGCGAGGTGAATTTGGAGAAGCGGATGGACCTCGCCCAAAATTGCGCACGGAAAGCCAATCCACGCTATTCCCAAATCATACGCGCAGCGATAGAATCGGACTCCTATGAAAAACAAGGTTCTGCTCGGACCTCCAAATTCAGCATACCCCGGGAGCTTAGGTTAACGATCGGGCACTTCGGCGTTCTCATCGCCCTGTGCGCCTGGCTGCTGAGCGCGTCGGCGGCCCAAGCCGTCACCAACATATTCTTCACCGGCTCGCAGACCGCCACGCCGGTGGTTTCAAACCTCAACTCGGTCACCATCCAGAGCGGCGATTATCGTTTCACGTACTCGGCGGATGGCTATTGGTCATCCGGCGGGGGCGCGCCAACCGGGCGATTTTTCAGCATCATGTGGCCGACCGGCGTGCAGGCCCAGGCCATCACCACCGGGCCATCGCTGGGCACGGGCGCAAACATTACCCTCCAGCGCGCAGACGGAAAGCTGTTTGATCTGCAAGCCTTCACGGGGAAGATCCTCCTGAACACCGCCGGCGCCGGCGGCGCGTTCGAGATCATGCCGCAGTTGAACGGCAATGACGCCTTCAACAACCCGCTGCAGTACGACTGCACCGGCTACGGCGGCGCGAGCTTTCCCTATACAACCGCGCTGGCGGGCTACGACACCTACCAGATTCACATGTGGGGCGATTTCGCGCTGACTGCGCTCACATTGATTGACACCAACCCGCCGGTGCCGCCCGCGCCCAGTTTCACAATCGTGGCCAACGCTTTGCCCGCCAGCGCGGGCACGGCCGGCGGCGCCGGTAGTTTTCCGAGTAACTCCCCCTGCGCGCTCGTGGCGTCGGCAAATCCGGGTTGGGGGTTTCAGCGCTGGACCGAAAACGGCGCGCAGGTCAGCACCTCTGCCAACTACAATTTCACGGTGCGAACCAATCGCGCGCTCGTGGCGAATTTCGTTCCGGCCTTCACCGTCGCGACCGGCGTCTCGCCGAGTTACGGCGGAACGGCGT
>Ga0209697_10004600_pt1 | contig 17799 bp, 14 predicted proteins | sample AliMusrvi5mmetaG_FD_184115 | JGI IMG/M metagenome (GOLD analysis project Ga0209697, IMG submission 184115) | Freshwater lake bacterial and archeal communities from Alinen Mustajarvi, Finland, to study Microbial Dark Matter (Phase II) - Alinen... | ecosystem: Environmental > Aquatic > Freshwater...
GGGAAAAGCCCCTCTTACTTTGCAGTTCTCCTGAGCACCCCACTTGCGTAATGGCACAGTGAAAGGGTATACTGTTTTCCAATCAATGGACGGCGATTATTCGGCTATCACAAGCCGGGCGGCGTCAAATCAACCAAACAGACGGGAAATGTGCAAATGGCCGAAGGTACTATTAAGAAGTTGACGGACAAGGGCTTCGGGTTCATCAACACGGGGAAGGAAAAAGACCTGTTCTTCCACTCATCGAGCCTCCAAGGGGTCAGTTTCGAGGAACTGCGTGAAGGCCAAAAGGTCTCCTACACGGAAGGCCGTGGTCCGAAAGGCCCATGTGCCGAGAACGTCACGCCGGTATAGTACCGCCGAGACTTGCCGTGTATCGTCGGTCATGAGGTCTTGAATCTAGCCTTGCCCGACGACGATTACAACGAAGCCGTTCGCATTGGCTGAGCCGAGTTCGACCAGCAGCACCCGGATGCTGCTTGTCGAATTTGGTCGTTGTGGGAGTGTGGTCGTAAATATCCGTGGCGGCGAGATGCCAATCGTTCCTCGCCGCGCGAAGGTCTGCTTCGCGCATCCGCTTCATGGAGTGCCAATGCTTCCAGAAGCATATTCCGGCAGACCCCGAGTGGAATTGAGAAGCTATCCAGGCAGGTTTTAAGGTGCCGTGACCTCCGCCCAGGCCAGGGGATGATCGGAAGCTCCGTCGTCGCGTAGACCGGCATCCAGCACCCGCAGGCCGCGGACGAAAACAAAATCGATTCGCGGCGGGGCGAGGGGGCCAAGCTTCTGTCCCACGGCGTCGATCACGCCCGGCACGGCCAGTAGGCGGACGATCTCTGGCTCGGCGGCCTCGCTGTTGAGATCGCCGAGGAAGATCGCCGGCTCGGGGAGTGCGAGATAGAGGTCGATGGTCTGGCGAAGCTGTTGCCGCCGGGTGAGGTCGTCACTGCGGGCGATGTGGGTCAAGAGCAGGCTGATCGTCTGCTCGCCTTGCCGCAAGCGCACGAGCACGGCGTTGCGATAACCGCGACCGTTGCTGGCCGCAAGCGGGATCCGCTGCCAAACCTCCACCGGCAGCGACGTCAGCAGGCCGTTGCCGAAATTGATGTGATGCCAATCGCGCGTGGCCGGGGCAAAGAGCCATTGCACGCCTAGTCGCTGGCCCAGCAACGCGGCCTGGTCGTCGCTCTCCCACAACCGTGGCCCATGAACTTCATTGAGGGCAACAACATCGAAACCCTTCAGACAATTGGCCACGCGATCGACGTCTCGACGGCCATCGGCGCCCGTGCAGCCGTGGATATTGAAGGTGCCGACACGGAAGGAATCTCGCGGGGGATCCGCAATCCGCGCGACCTGGCCGTCGAGGGTTGTTCCCACCAGCGGTCCCGTCGGTTCCGGCCGCGAAGCTAGCCAGATGAGGCCGGCAAGCGCCAGCAGTACGACGAGAGCGGAAATGGAACGACGATACATGGAAGTGCTTTCTAACCCGTCGTGACGATATGGGAGCGAAACCCACGTAGGACAGGTTTTCAACCTGTCCTACGAGACATCATACGATCGCACGCCTCAAATACCAGTCCCGCATCGATGGCTTCCATGTAGAGAGACGGTGCGCGTCGCCGCTGGTGTGTTGTGCCTTCCAGCAACATCTTTTGCAGGTTGATGTGCTGTGGTCCGTAAGGGCCATGCTTGTCGGCCGGCCAGGGACCGTAGAGGCCGATGCAGGGCGTGCCGACGGCCGCCGCCAGGTGCAGCGGCCCAGTGTCGGAGCCGATCGCAAAGCGGGCCAGGCGGGCAACCGCAGCCAACGGCAAGAGCGCGATCTTCGGGCAGAGCCGAGCATGGCCCTTGGCGGCGGCGATGATTTGATCCGCCCGAGCACGTTCGGCGTCGTTTCCCCAGATCAGCAGCGAAGGCAGGTTCCAGCGATGTCCCATGTATGCGGCCACGGCGGCATGGCGATCCACCGGCCAAAGCTTTGACGGCCAGCCGGCGCCCGATGCGACCAGGACAAAACCATCGTCCAGCCCCAGTCCATGGATAATCTCCTTTGCCACATTCTGATCCGCTGTGAGAGCAGGCAGATCAAAACGCACGGCGGGCGACTGGATTCCCAGCGGTTCGAGCAGTTTCAGCCCGCGCTCGATGGCATGTAGGCCATCGGTATCAACGAGTTCATTATTCAGCCAGCGGCTGATCTCGCGACCCCAGCGTCCGCCCATGCCGATCCGCTGCTTTGCCCCCGAGAGCCAGGCGACGACCGCCGATTTGGTCAGTCCCTGGGCGTCGATCGCCGTGTCGAAAGCCAGGTTTTTCAATAGCTTTCGCAATCGCCATGCGTGGGCAGGCGAGCGGAGCCAACCGCGCGGCAGCACGATCCGCCGGTCGATCGTCGGGTGGTTTTCGATCAGTTCGCCCGCGCGTTGCTCGACGGCCCAGGCGAGGTAAGCACGAGGAAAATGCTCGCGCAGCGCGCAGGCGATAGGCATGGCGTGGATCACGTCGCCGATGGCGCTGAGGCGAACCAAGAGGATGCGCGGGGATTTTTCCAGAATAGACATCGAGCCGAATTATAGCCCTTCGTTCGATGGCGCGGAAGATCGGAACGCTCACCAAGTACCTGTCCAACATTAACTCCGATTTTTTGTGGTGCGGCCGTCCCTGCTGCATGTGCAAGCGAGACGCCCGCACCACAAGTCGTTTTTGGACGCTCACCAACAACCGCTCATGGCTGGCGTCGACGTCCAGCCGTCGCGGGGGCACTGATCGCCGGGTCGGCCGCGCCGTCCAGCGGATCGCCCTCCGAGGTCTGCTTCAAGCGGGCTTGAATCCGCTCGACGTAGTCTTTTGATAGCTCGAATCCGAGCCACCGCCGCCCCAGTTTCTTCGCCACGCTGAACGTCGTGCCACTACCGCCGAAGGGATCGAGCACAATATTCGTCGGATTGGAACAACAACGGATAATCCGGCCCAGCAACTGCTCCGGCATCTGGCAACCATGAAATCCTTCGCGCTCCTTGAACGTGCCTGCGACGCGAGGAAAATGCCAGGTGTCGTGATCGGATTGAAAGCCACTGGGAGGAAGGTCTTGTGGCCGCAGAACCCAGGTATTGTCCGGCAAGCGGCCCTTGGGGTTCGCCCGTGCATCGTTATAGACCAACTGCCGCGCCGAGGGCACCCGCACGGCCGGATCGTCGGCGTTGAAAGTGAAATCCGTCGGGTCGCGGACGAAGTGGAAGAGATGCGTGTGCGAGCGGCTGAATCCGCGGACACAATTCACGCCGAACGTGTAGTACCAAATCACCCAACTACGGCAGACAAAGCCGAATTTTTTCTGGGCGATCAATTTCAACTCGGCCGCGTATTCGTCGCCAATCGCCAGCCAGAACGTACCGTTGGGCTTGAGAACCCGCTTCACGCCGCCGATCCATTTCTGCGTCCAGTCGAGATACTCATCTGCCTCACGCGCATCGTGGTAGACGTCGTACTTGTAGCCGATGTTGAACGGCGGATCGGCGAAAACAAGATCGACGCTGCTCGGAGCCACTTGTTGAAGCCCCTCAATGCAACTGCCTTCGTAGATATTGTTGGGTGTGAACATATTTGATTTATTGAGTGCGGCGATTTATCGCTGATATTCAAGTGAGCACAAGACAGTCGGCATTCATCCACCCCCCCCCGCATCATACCGACTTTATCATAACGGATACTGGCCTACCAGCAAGAGGGGCAGGCAAAAACAGCAGGCTGATCATCCCTTGACGGCAACCTTTCAGGTGGTTTAGAGTATGGAAACCATGCGTCTCATCAAATCTCATCAAGCCAAAACGGCAGAGGCTCCTGCTTGCTGCGCGGCAACGACCGTGCAGAGCGAGGCACAGGACAGCGTGGACCTCATGTTTCGTGCGTTTTCCGACCGGACGCGGCTGCGAATACTTCACGTTTTACGCGGTGGAGAACTCTGCGTGGGTGATATCGTGGCGAGCCTTCGCGCTCCGCAACCGCGCATCTCACGTCATCTGGCCTATCTGCGGAAGGCCCATCTGGTGGTAGTTCGCAAGTCGGGTCTTTGGAGTCACTATTCCTTGGCGCCAGCCAAGACTCCGTTTCACCGAAAGCTACTCGATTGTCTGGGGAAATGCTTTACCGAGGTACCTGAGCTTCAGGCGGACGAAGTCCAATCCAAGAAGATCAGAAATTCCGGCGGCTGCTGTCCCTTGAGTTAAATGTTTCGCCGGGAGAATTGCTGTCCATTCAGGACACGAACCTAAAATGGCGGGCATGGCGTTGCAAAATCCTGTGCCAAATAGGACTGTTGACTGTTTTTTCCGTCCACGTTCCATCGCGGGACATGGAAAACGCCTTGGGTGAAATCGTAACATATTGATATTATAGAACTTAAGGAAATTGTCGCGCAATGGCTTTCCAGCCCTGGCACTCGATGACAGCTCCCCTGGATTATTGGAATTTTTTCAGATTGGCTTGCTACAAACTATTGACATGGAGACGACGATATGGCACACTACGGGAGTGGAATTTCTCCCGAGTTAGTGGACGATAGGTCTCTCGGGACCAAGCAAACCCAAATAAGAGGCAGCGGCGGTCAGGCACGGCAATGAGCACGTTCTCTTCCAGGAGATCGTGTTGACCCTTGGGTGTGGCCTGACAAAGGGAGCGAGGTCGGTTTTTGGCCGCGAGCATGGCTCGTTCGGCCCGATCGTCTTTTGTTCCCATCTTTATCGCCGGCTTCGTATCTCCTCACTAGGCGCGCTGCGCCTGCTCAAGCGATCCTTTGCTGGCCTTCGATGGTATTCATTTGATATTTGCGCCCCGAAAACGCATGTCATAGAGAACAGAGAAGAAGTTGCAACCATGAAACGAAACATCCTACACATCCTATTTCTGGCCGTCGGTATATCGATGGCCCTCCTATCCACGACCGCCGTCGCCGGCTTAATAACCCTGGCGGACGGAAATTCCGTGGTTAATATCAATCCGGGTCCATCCAGTTTGGCGGATGGCGTGAATGGCGTGAATTTTTGGTCGGTGAACGGTGCAGGCGGAACCAATCAACTGCAACAGCAGTGGTTTTGGTATCGGATTGGCGATAGCGGCCCCGAGTTATCGATTGATACGTTGGCCGTGGGTGGCAGCGTGAGTGCGGTGCAGTTCGACACCGGAATTGCTTCTGTCACTTATTCCAACCCAACCAAAGGTCTGAGTGTCAAAGTACTCTACACCTTAACCGGCGGTTCGTCGCTTGACGGACACTCCGACCTCGGCGAAAGCATCACGATTAAGAACACCAGCAACTCCGCCAAGACGATCCATTTCTTCCAGTATTCCAACTTCGATTTGCAGGGCACTCCCGGCGGAGATAACCTCCATTTCTCTTTGAATACTCAGTCGGGCAAGGTGAACGCCGTGACACAAACGAAGGGGCTTTCGTCTCTCACGGAAACGGTGGTGACTCCCTCGGCGGACCATTATGAAGGTAATACCTTTTCCAACACACTAAGTAGCCTTAACGATTCTGGCCCGACTACGCTTGCGGACGCGCCTCCCGTTGGAACTATTTGGCCGTTTCCTGGGACTGGGGACATGACTTGGGCGTTCCAGTGGGATCCGGTGATTCAGCCTGGTGGCACCTTCATCATCAGCAAGGATAAACGGTTGGATATCGACCCCTTGACCATCGTACCCGAGCCATCGACGTTCGCACTGCTCCTCTGCGGTGGTCTCGGTTTGCTCGGCTGGCGTCGCCGGCGGGCCTGATTTTAGCACGCAGGCAATTGTAGGGTGGGCCGAGCGCAGCGAGTCCCGCCACGAACGAAATTAAGGAATTCATTCGTGAAAACATTACGCAGTTCCCGTTCTTGTTGAATGGTTCAGGTCTCGTAACGCCGGAATCTGAGTAGGTAAGGAACCGAATAGCGTTACATTTCCAATTCCCAGCCTTTGCGATACTCGGTTTGCAGATAGCGGTTGGCCTCGGGCAGGTTGGTTACCTTGCCGGCGATGCCGTCCCAGAGGAGTTTCACCGGATGCCCGTTCTCTCCGGACCGCTGCCGCCCGAAGCGGATCGCGACATTGCCCAACTGCACGATTTCTGCGAGGACGGCCGCATGTTCAAAGTGCGAACCCGGCTTCGGGCCGCCTTTGCATGCGCTAAGCCACTCCTGATAATGGCCGAGTGAGCGGGGGAGCCGCTGCCGAGGTCGGCCAATCGACTGCATCTTCGACTCGGGGATGATCCGCGGGCTTTGGCCGTAGCAGCAGCAAACGATCTTCCCCAGTTCGCCCACGAAGAGGCACCCCTCGTTATCGCCCATGCGCCGGTAATCCTCCAGCTCCGGCGGCCGCGGAGGCATCAGCCCTCCCTCGTACCAAGTGAGCCGCACAGGAGGCATCTCGCCCCGAGCGGGAAACTCAAAGTAGACCATCGCGGCCAGCGGCCCGGTCTCGTCATTGCAGCCCGTGGAATAGGCTTCAATGCTCGTGGGCCGGCCGAGTTGCAGCGGCCGCCAGGCATTGTTGATCACGTGGCAACCCATATCGCCTAGCGAGCTGGAGCCGAAGTCCCACCAGGATCGCCACTTGAACGGCAGGTAGGCGGGGTGGTAGGGACGTAGTGGCGCGGGACCGAGCCAGAGATCCCAGTCGAGCGAAGCGGGCACCGGGGGCGTTTCCTTGGGGCGTGCAATGCCCGACGGACATTCGGGCTTGTTCGTCCAGCAGTGGACCTCGCGGACCTTGCCGATAGCGCCGTCCTCGATCCACTCCTGGATCAGCCGCACGCCCTCGCCGGCGTTTCCCTGGTTGCCCATCTGCGTGGCCACCTTCGACTGGCTGGCCGCCAGGGCCAGCGCACGGGCCTCGGCGATGGTGTGCGTGAGCGGTTTCTGGCAATAGACGTGTTTGCCGAGTTTGATGGCTCCCATCGCAATGAGAAAGTGCAGGTGGTCGGGCGTGGCCACCATGACGGCGTCGATGTCCTTCTGCGATTCCAACATGCGGCGGAAGTCGCGGTGCCGCTTGGCGCGCGGCCATTGCCGGTAGGCATGGGAGGCGTAGCGGTCGTCAACATCGCACAAGGCGACGATGTTCTCGGAACTGACGCTCATCAAATCGTTGTGGCCCTGCCCGCCAATCCCTATTCCGGCGATGTTCAGCTTTTCGCTGGGCGGGGTCTGGCCGCTACGTGCCACGACGTGACGGGGTACGATTGAAATTGCCGTTGCGGCAGCGCCCATGCCGAGGAAGCGGCGACGTGTGAGGTTCATGTTTTATACCCCTTGCAGCATCGGAGGTGAGAGTTTTCAAGGGATGCATTATACCGTTTCCCGCGAGGCAGAACAATTGACAGGCAGAACAATTGATGCGGAGAGGTGTGGGCGGCGAGAAAGGTGATGCGGCGAGAAAGGTGAGAAAGTGAGAAAGGTGGGCCGGCACTCGCAAGTGTGCTGGTCCCACCTTACATCGTGTGCCTCCGAAAATCAGGCGACTCTATTTAAAACCGCTCGCCTTCGTCGGCGCCGGTCAATTCGATAATCCGCTTCTCGACAATTTCCTTGCGATTCTTCGCCCGCTGTTCGATCTTGTCGCGAAGTAGCTTCATCTGCTGCTCGATGCGTTTCACTTCCAGGTTCCGCAACTGCTGCCGGACCTCGAAATGCTTGCTAACGATCTCGACCAGCTTCTCCTTGATGTTGGCCTGCTCGTCCTTGCTTGCCCGGCGATACTGCTCGGCCTGGTCGTGGGTCTGACGCTCCAGGTCGTGGTCGGCCTGAATGGCCTTGAACAATTCCGGATCGCGTGTTTTTAGCATTTCAAAGTCCTCGCGGCCGCGCATCGGGGAACCCGGCTGCATCCCGGAAGGCTGCGGCCGATCACCTTCAGGACCGCCCGGTGGCGGACCATTCTCGCCTGGGCCGCCGGGACCTTCCTGCGGAGGTCGCCGATCGCGATCTTCCCCAGGCCGGAGCGGGCGTCGCTCGCCACGTGGCGGCTGGGGCCGGTCGCCATCGGGTCCACCGCGCATTTCCGGCGGGCCAGGAGGGCCATCTTCATTGCCGCGCGGGGGCATGGCACGTCGCTCACCGCCTTGTGGACGTGGCGGACGGCCTTGCTCCGGGCCGCCGGTCGGTGGTCCGTCGTTCCATGCGATATCGCAATCGCGAGGTGGTGGCGCGTCTTGCGACATCGCTATCCTGCTAGAAATCCCCACAAGCAAAACGCCTGTGGAGAGCACGAGGGAAAACTTCAACCAAGACATCTTTCAACTCCTTACAAAGGGCAGAGGGGGGTAACAAAACTACAAGGGATCGTTCTGCAGCGAATCCGCGACATCGTCGATGCGGTACTGCACCAGGTCCACATCATCCACGCGGTGTTGCCAATTCTGTTCGACGGCGCGGATTTGCCGGGACACCGAGGCGAGCTGCGTTTCCAGCGGATCATCCCACGTCGAGGTCTTTGCCGTGGTGGCAGTCGGTTTTTTATTCGTCGCGTTGTTCGTCCCGGCGACCGCATTCTTGTTGGTCGCAATCTCGGGCTGTGGTATTGCTTGTTGCGGCGCAGCCGTTTGCGCCAGCGACGGTTCGCGGTTATCCTGCTTGCCGTCGTGACGGATCCACCATCCCAAGGTGACCGCGGCCAGCAACAGAGCGGCCGCGGCAGCGATCGGGCCAGGCCATCGACTGCGGCACGGCTTTTGCGGCGCGACCGAGAGGGCGACGTTGGGCATCGCCGGCAGGGACGCATCGGCCGCACGGATCAACTGCCCGAAGGCCAGCCACGCCTCGTGCAGGGAGGCGGTTTCCGCATCGCCCGCGACCGAGGTATCCGCCGCGGTGGCTTCTTCCAACATCTGCTTCAGCCGCTGGATATCTTGATTGGTTGCATCGTTCATGGCAGACATCATTCAAAACTGTGAAGCCGGTTCAAAACTGTGAAACCGCAAGCGGTTAAGGAATGAATCGCTTTAATTATTCGTCCTTCGTCGCGCTCGTCACGAGCATTCGCCGCAGTGTTTCCAGTCCTCGGCGGCAATGGCTGAGGGCGGTGTTCAACGGCATTTGTAGCGTGTCGGCAATCTCCTGAAAATCCATTTGTCCGTAGTACCTTAACAGCAATACCCTCTGCTGCATGGGGGCGAGCCTGTCCAAGGCTGAGTGCAGCAATCCGATTTGTTCGTTCATGATGGCCGCCTGCGATGGCTCGGGCGCCAGGCTAGGCGGCTCGCAAATCTTCCACGTCTCGTCGGCGAGGTTCGTTTGCGGCTCACTGCGGCGGCTGCGATCGCAAACCAGGCGGTTGGCGATTTGCAGCAGGTAGGCCCGCGTCTTGCCTTGCTCGCTATAACGGTCGCGTGCTTGCCATGCTCGACAGAAGACCTCCTGGCACAAGTCGTCGGCCACATCGCCGCGGCGCACCAAGGCCAACAGGAACCCACGCACGGCCTTGCCGTGGTCGCGGACCCATTCGGTAAAACATTGTTGTTGCCCCTGGTCAAGGTCCACTGCCATCATCCAGAACTCCTTCCGCAAGCAAAGTCGCAAAAACCAGTTGGTCGGAATGTTTGCGGTTGTCAGCGGGGTTCTATCATTGTAAACGCACCTGCCCATCTTTTATTGCAATTGAAAACTTCGTCTTGCCCAATTCTCGTCGGTTGCGATAATGATACAGAGCGTCCACAAGATGACTGCGCATGGGCATGTCCCACGGCAGTGTCAAGGCCCGAAGAACGGCTGGAAAGAATGTCGCAAGTTGTTCTCCATGAACAGGTTGCTATTATTTGCCTGCCCACTCCCGCAGTATCGGCATCCGATTTGCATAGTTCTCAGTTCGTAAGTAGTTTCTGTTGCGGAAGGTTCCAATTTGTAGGGTGGGCCGAGCGCAGCGAGTCCCACCATCTGGGATTCGTGGTGATTTTGGTGGGACTCGCTGCGCTCGGCCCACCCTACGGCGTTTTCCCCAACAGAAACTAAGTATTCGCCGGGCAATCCGGTTTGTCGATTTAGACGAAACCAGGTTCGGCGCGGGTCTCCTGACCCCGCCGAAACGTCAGACCGAAGGTCTCCCGATAAAGGAGACCTTCGGTCGGCGGTGTGGCTCGGTCAGGAGACCGGCCATAACGACAAGGTTATTATCACTTCTTTTGTTCGAGAGAGGATAGGTTCATGAAACCGCAGAAATTATCCGTTGCTTTCCGTTGCTTGAGGAGTCTAGGCTGGCTTGCACTGCTTGGCCCGCTGATGTCGCTGGCGCGCGCCGACGATATTCCGCCTCCGCCGCCTGCCGATCCCAACGGGGCAGCCGCCGGCCAATCCGATCCGAATGTCGAGGTCTTGACCCGCGGGCCGGTGCATGAGGCATTTGCCGTTCCCGTAACGGCGGGCCAAACGGCTGGCATGATCGTTCCCAAGCAGCCGGCCGGGCCGATCGAAGAAGTCCCACCCGACATGAAGCCGGAGGGCGAGAACTCGGTTTGGATCCCCGGCTATTGGAGTTGGGACGACGACCGCAAGGATTTTATCTGGGTCAGTGGTGTGTGGCGCGTGCCGCCGCCGGGCTTTCGTTGGATGCCTGGCTACTGGCAAGAAGCAGCGGGTCAGGGGTATCAATGGATTTCCGGCTATTGGATGCCCGCCCAGACTCAAGAAACGACGTTCATGCCCCAGCCGCCGCAAAGCGTCGAGGCCGGGCCGAACAGTGATCCACCGAGCGAAAACCACTTCTGGGTTCCCGGCAACTGGCAATGGCATGAAACGCGTTATGCCTGGCAAGCGGGCTATTGGTCGCGGTGTCAGCCCGATTGGATCTGGGTGCCGGCAACTTACTATTGGTGCCCACGCGGCTGGGTCTACGTGCCTGGCTACTGGGATTATCCGTTGGCCCGTCGCGGACTGGTCTTTTCGCCGGTCTATTTTGTTCGGCCGGTGGCCTTTTACCGGCCGGCCGTTTGCCTGGACGTGGGCGCGTTCGGCATCTCGTTCTTTTGTCGTCCCAGCTATTGCCACTACTACTTTGGCGATTACTATGACGACCGCTATGTAGCGATGGGCATTCGGCCTTGGTTCTATTACAATTCGCCGCGTCATGGCTACGATCCCCTGTACAGCTACTATCGCTGGTATCACGTCGATCATTTGGGTGAAAGGCAGTGGGACCAGCATCTGCATGGCTGGCACGACTACTACCGCGGCCATCCCGATATGCGTCCGCCCCACACGCTGGCGGCCCAGCAGATGCTCTTTGCCAACCATGCAACGCAGTCGCGGCCTGACTTTCAACAGCTCCATACGACCCACGACATCCATCAATTTGGCGGGCGGACAAATGCCTTTGTCAAGCTTCAGCCGGTCTCCCAGGTGCAGCGCACGCAGTTCAATCTGGCGGCCAAGGAGACATCCCGCTTTGGGCAAGAACGGCAGCAATTCGAGAAGAAGCCGCTAGGCACCGCCGGCCTGGCGGCCGGAGTTGGTGTCCGCGGTCCTACCCAACCCGAAAAGGTAAGCCTTGCAAAAATTCCCAACTTCAATTCGACGCAGCTCCCAGGCGCTGCTGCCAGCAATTTCAAGCCGTTGCTGGGCCAGCCAACTGGCGGCAACAGGGTAACCGGTGCCGCGGTCGGAGGACAACCGACGTTGACCGGCAATCCAGATCGCAAGACAACGTGGAAGCCTGGCGGCAACGTCAACACCGCTGCCGGCAATACGACCACGGGCAATGCGGCTACCGGAAGTACGAGCGGCAGCAACCCCGGAACGCCCGGCGGCAGTTCTGGCAACCCTGCGGGCCGCCTGCCGCTGAGGCCGGGGAACGCGATTCCCGGCGGCACGATTCCTAATACCGGCGCCGGTATCGGCCCTGGTCCTGGACGTGGCACGCCGTCCGGCGGCGGCAACCCCGGTTCCGGCAATCGCGGGCGAGACAAGGAACGCGAGAAAAAGCCGCAGGCTTCGTTCGCGCCCGCAGTCGCGCCGACGTTCACTCCGGCGACAGCTCCAGCGGTCATGTCGCATTCCTTGCCGAACCGGAAGGTCGAGCACTTGACGCCCTCCAATACGGTGAGTTCAAGCATTGCCGTTCCGAAGCCACAGCCACAACCCCAGGTGCGGACGGTTACCGCACCGCCACCTCCGCCGGTGCGGAATTTTACTCCGCCGCCTCCGCCGGTGCGAACCGTTGCCCCACCCAGCCGACCGCAGCCGCCGGCGAACAACAATCCAGGCGGCCGCAGCGAGGACACCCGCCGCCGGGATCGCGAGAAGGATAAGAAATAACGGCTCTCCGCCGGGTTTGCGGATAATTGTGGTGCGGGCATCCCGTCTGCCCAAGATGTTGTGGTTGAACCAGGCAGGCGGGACGCCCGGACCACAAATTTGGCACTGAGCCAAAATAACTCTGAGTTCGGCGCGTGTCTTTCGACCCCGCCACTACGGGGGTTGGAATGTGAGCAGAAATTACCGAGCACATCCAAAAGGCTTTGTCCATAATGAGTTGCAACTTCGACCGCAATACACACCCATCTTTCGGGTTGTAAATCACTGTCTATCTAATGCATTTCTAACAAAAAACTAACACAATCGCTAATGGTGCCTTATAGTGCCATTTCCTTGGGCTTTTTGGCACTTTGGGCCAAAAAGTCGCAACATTCCTCTCTCTGCGATTTCCCACAGGCTAGGCAGCCACGCTTCGATAGATACAATGAAGGAAGTTCTTAACACCAACTGGCCGCTCTCGTGCGGCTTGGTTGGAAGCTGCCGACTGTTATAGGGAGGCTCAGGAATGGACATTCGCGAGGGTGATCATTTGCTCGTCAACGTGGCGCCGTTTATCGGTTCGTTGCGGCGGAATAGTCAGACGGTTATCTGCGAGGTACTTGCGGTCCATGGCGATGAGGTCGAGATCCGCACGCTTCCCCCTTGTCGGGAATTCACCTTGCGCGTCGAGCGCTACTGGATCGATCGCAAGCTTGAGTCTGCGGGCGTCTAGTTCGCGACGTCTCGTTTCATCCCGTGGGGACTTGTGATAATAGCCCAGCAATTGATCGCTGGGTTGAAAGGCAAATAAGATCGACAGTCCCTGTCGCAAGTAGTTTCCGTTCCGAGTGGCCGATCATGGCCATTTATGGTCATTCCCGGCGCAGCCGGTATTAGGCCCGTTGCTTTAGCACTGGTTCATTGCAACGCGCGCGTTTCTTCCGATCCGCCCTCTGCCTCGCCGCAGGCGGCGAGGCAGAGGGCGGATCGGGATGGTTTGGGATGCCGGATCTTGGACCCGTGCTAAAGCACGGGGCAAATACCGCTTCGCGGAAAAGGAGCAAAAATGCCCCTCCCCATCGGACCCACCGATCACTTCATTCGCTGGGCCTAATCAGGCTGCAAACAGGAACCCGAGCAATCCGGATACTCCAAAAATCTTTTCTGGGGTTGATCGTGATCCGACCAACCGACCTGCTAGCATGACTATTGGCGTGTGCTAGAATGGTTCGTGCCGTTAGCTTGGATCGGTTCTTGGCTAAGCGGCAAACGGTGAGTTCGCATCTGGTGGTGAACTTCCGGCAAGTGGGAAATGTCCCGTTGAAGCAGGGATAGTAGGTTGAGCCCTCGTAGCTCAGTTGGATAGAGCATGGGATTTCTAATCCCAGGGTCGCAGGTTCGAGTCCTGCCGGGGGTATTACTTTGGTGGCACTTTGAAGTCGGACGCAGGCCCTATTCCCGGTCGGCGCAAAGGACCGAGATGAAGGCTTTCTGGGGTATTTGGACCTGTCCGAACTGCTTCATTTTCGCCTTGCCCTTTTTCTGTTTGTCGAGGAGCTTGTTCTTCCGTGAAACATCGCCTCCATAGCACTTTGCGGTCACATCCTTGCGGTAAGCCTGGATCGTCGATCGCGCGATGACCTTGCCGCCAATGACGCCCTGGATCGGAATCTTGAACTGGTGGCGAGGAATCGCTTCGGCCAGTTGCTCGCAGTAGTGCAACGCCCGACTTCGCGCCTTGTCGCGATGGACCAGGTAGGAAAGCGTGTCAACCGGCTCCTGGTTGACTAGAATATCGACTTTCACCACGTCGGTACCTCGATACTCGATCGGGACGTAGTCGAACGATCCGTAGCCGCGCGTGATGGTCTTGAGCTTGCCGTAGAAATCGAAGAGCACCTCTCCCAGCGGCATCTCGCTAAGTACTTCGACCCGGCCCACGGAGAGGTAATTCATCGCCTGACTCTCCGAGCGATGCTCGCGGCACAGATCCATGACGGGACCGACATACTCTTCGGGCGTGAGAATCGAAGCCTTGATGTAAGGCTCGGAGACCGAGTCGATCTTCATCGGATCGGGCCAGTAGCTGGGATTGTCGACATCGATCGTCGTGCCATCCCTCAAAGCCACTTTGTACTTAACCGAAGGGGCCGAGATGACCAGTCCGATGTCATATTCTCGCTGCAAACGCTCTTGAATCACGTCCAGGTGAAGCAGGCCGAGAAACCCGCAACGGAATCCGAAACCAAGGGCCGCCGAACTATCTTTTTCGTAGGTCAGCGACGCATCGTTGATGGCCAGCTTGTCCATCGCCTTGCTAAGATCCTTGTACTCATTGGTGTCCATCGGATAGATTGAGGAAAAGACGACCTGTTTCGCCTTCTTATAGCCTGGAACCGGTTCGGTCGCCTGGCGCTCCAGGTCCAGGTGCGTGATCGTATCGCCGATCTCGATATCCCGCACGCTCTTGATTCCGGCGACGATGTAACCCACCTCCCCGGCGCTGAGTTGCTCCTTGGGATTGAGCCGCAACTGATTGTAGCCCAACTCCTCCACGGTATAATCGCAACCCATGTGCATGAAATGGATGGTGTCGCGCGGTTTCACCGTGCCATCCATGATGCGGCACTGGAGAATCACTCCCCGATACCGATCGAAATGGGCGTCGAAAACCAACGCTTTCAGCGGCGCGTCCGGGTCGCCCTTGGGACAAGGCAACTTCCGGACGATTCCCGCGAGCACGTCTTCGACACCGACGCCGGTCTTTGCGGAAACGGGGATCGCCTCGAATGGATCCAGCCCCAAATCCGCATCAATCTCCTCGCGCACGCGCTCGACGTCCGCGGCTGGCAGATCGATCTTGTTGATCACCGGCAGAAGCTCCAGATTATTATCGAGGGCCAGATAGAGGTTGGCGACCGTCTGCGCCTCGACCCCCTGTGAAGCATCGATAACAATCAACGCACCTTCGCAAGCCAGGAGGGAACGCCGCACTTCGTGCGAAAAATCGACATGCCCTGGAGTGTCGATGAGATTCAGCAGATAGTCTTGACCGTCCGGGGCACGGTAGGAGAGCGTGATGGAATTGCTCTTAATCGTAATCCCCCGCTCGCGCTCGATATCCATCGAATCGAGCAGTTGATTGCGAAACTCGCGTTGCGTAACGCCACCACAAGCCTGGATCAGTCGATCGGCCAGCGTCGACTTACCATGATCAATGTGGGCGATAATGCAAAAGTTCCGGATATGTTTCATGCGTGGGGTTCTTATAAAAAATGTCGTGTGCTTCGCTCGCACTTTCAATTCTAGTTAATGACGCTGGCAACTGATATGCCAGATATCAAGGCATAATGGCTAACTGCAACCCACCTTATCGAGTGGCTTCTCGTCGATAAGACTAAGTTTTAGGACCGGCGAATCGAGAACGGGATGCCAAAGTGTCCTATCGCGACGACGAACTTCTATTCAGTGTGCAAGTTCATATTCAGTAATCAGATAGCGATCTTCTCATGCCATTGAACTGGACATTTTCTCAGCGGACGCTAACAATTCCCCAATACTCGGTAATATAACAGCAATAGTTGGTTTTAATAGGGCAAGAGTCGGCGGACCACCTAGTCGCGAAACTCGGCGTCTATTCATTTTGTTTCCTGGAGGATCAGAAAAATGCAAGCGGACACCCATCGGAGCGGCGCGGGAGTCGTGGGAATTGTTGGGGCATCTGCCTGGACGCGTAGCATCCGGGCGCAAGTTTGCGCCGCCGCGGCCTGTCCGTCCAACGTGCTGGTCACGGGACCCACGGGAACGGGCAAGGAAGTCATCGCCCGGGCGATTCACGCTCAAAGTCCCCGCGCGAGCAAGCCGTTCATTCCCGTCGATTGCGGCGCCATCCCCGCGGCGTTGTTTTCGAGCCATATTTTTGGACACCTCAAAGGCGCATTCACAGGCGCCGAATATGCCGCTCTCGGTTGTTTTCGGGCAGCGGACGGAGGAACGATCCTCCTCGACGAGATCGGCGAACTGGGGTCTGACATGCAAACCAAATTGCTCCGTGTTCTCCAGCAGCGCACCGTCTGTCCGGTTGGCAGTCACCAGGAGACTGCCGTCGATGTGCGAGTGATTGCGGCCACGAACCGCGATCTCGAGCGCGAAGTGAGCTCCGGTCGCTTTCGGGAAGACCTTTTCTACCGTCTGAACGTGGTTGCGCTGCGGACGGTGCCCTTGTGCGAACGGCCGGAGGACATCGCGGAACTCGCCCACCACTTCCTGAGCAAGCTGGCGGTCAACTACGGACTGCCGACAAAACATCTTTCCGAGGCGGCTCTCTTGCAATTGTATCGCTGCGATTGGCCGGGCAATGTTCGGCAACTGGAGAATGTGCTGGAACGCGCGGCCTTTTCGAGTCGCGATGAATCGATCGGCGTTGACGACGTTTTCGATGGGGAATGCCGGGCTGTACACGCGGTAGTTGACCCAAGTTCGATTCTTCCGCGTGTTTCCCTCGTATCCGACCCTGCGGGAAACTGCACCGCGGAATATTCTGAGCACTGCTGCCTTGCTGCCGCCGAGGGCCGCTGTCCCACCATGGCGGAAATGGAACGCGAGCACATCCGCAGAACTTTAAGACGCACCAACGGCAATCAAAGCGAGGCCGCTCGACTACTCCGTATCGAGCGTCATCAACTCGCCCGCAAGCTCCGCAAGTACGGACTGGACGTTTCCTTCCCAAAGCTCGTGCGGGCATCCAAGCGGGCAGCTTAGGGCTTGCAAAAGTCAAGCAAGGTCAACGATATTCTGCTCAATCTGCAACTTTGTACGTGTTCGCGTAACGCACCAATCCTGCTTCACCTACCCTACGGGGAGAAATGTGGGCGCAGCAGTGAGAGCAGTTCGCCGCTTTACGATCAAGGCTCGCGGATCATGGTGATATCATCGGAGTTATAAATGGTTAGCTCATTACCTTCTTTGGTGGGTACAGATACAGGTCGATGGAGGCATTGACTGGTGCCAAGAAGGCCAGAAACTGCCCAGAGACGGCCAGAATCGACGTGAAACAGGGGCGGCAATTCGCCTCGCACTCCACTCCCCCTTATGTTCAAACTATAAAAAGCTACACTAGTATGAGGCTGTAATATGTGGAGTAGTAATGCTTAGCCTCCATATTGCGTTTGTCTCACCCCGCCCCGATTGCTAGAATCTACGGTTGCAACATTTGTGTTGACCGGAGCCCCACACTCCATTGGGGAGTGCGTAGCAGGTCGTGGTGTGTGGTGTTTGTCAGGCTGGCGTTAAGCAAAGGAGTTTTCTCGGTGCAGATCAAGATTTCCGCTCGGCATGGGCATCTCAGTGACGAGACACAGGCCAAAATCAAAGAGAAGTTGGAGAAGTTGTCTCGTTTTTTTGAACGCTTGACGGCGATCGATGTAACCGTTGACCTCGAGCATCGCGACGCGCCCGACGTTGATCTTCTGGTATCGGCCGAACATAAACACGACTTTGTAGCCGAGTGCCGTTCGCAGGAACTGATGGC
>Ga0209697_10004606_pt1 | contig 17776 bp, 16 predicted proteins | sample AliMusrvi5mmetaG_FD_184115 | JGI IMG/M metagenome (GOLD analysis project Ga0209697, IMG submission 184115) | Freshwater lake bacterial and archeal communities from Alinen Mustajarvi, Finland, to study Microbial Dark Matter (Phase II) - Alinen... | ecosystem: Environmental > Aquatic > Freshwater...
GCGCTCTACCTGCAAACGCTCAAACAACGCGGGTCCGAACTCGCCAACCTGATCGCTCAACGACCCCAGGAGGCGTAGAAAGAAAACTCAGAAAAATCGTTGACGGATTACCTCAGATGTCTGCTTGGAAAATCCGACGGAATACGGCAGAATCCACCTTGCTTATGAAAATCGCGTTTCTTGGCGCCGTGCCGGTCCATCCCTGGCTGACGGGCGCCCCGGCTCAAAAATGGGAACATCCGGCTCCTTGGGTGATGGGCACCGTCCGGCCCCTGCTTACCTTGGGCGCACAAGGCCGGCTGTTTACATGCAGCCGGTCCACGAGCCTGCGGCAGACCATCACGTCCAACAATCTGCCGGTTGAAATCCTGCCGCGCCGGGTTCCCTTGCGGCTCGACCGCCTCATGGATTACCGCGGCGCAAGCATGCAGTTCCGGCCGCGCATCCGCGCATACGCACCGGATGTGGTGCTCGCATATGGCACGGAAACCGGTTACGCATCCATCGGCGTTCATTCGGAAATTCCCTGCGTCATCTTCGTGCAGGGGATTGTTGAAAAGCTGGCGCCATGGCTGGATGTGAGTCCCTTTGCCTGCCGGCGGATGCAGGTGGCGGAACGGCGCGCCGTAACCAAGGCAGCGGCGCTGCTGGCGGAAACCCGTTTTGCCGCGGACTGGATTAAATCCATATCACCCGGCTCGCCGGTGCGCGTGGTTCCACACCCATTGACCTTTGATCCCCAACCCTGGTTTGGCCGGGCCAAGCATCTCAACAAGGTGGTTTGCGTGGCGTCGCTGGCGCGCTATAAAGGGGTGGACACGGTGATCCGGGCCTTCGCGCCGCTGGCGCGCGGCAACATGGAGCTGGCCATCATCGGATCGGGCCCCGAGCTCGAATCCTTGCAAAGGCTCGCGGTTGAGCTCGGCGCCACGGGACACATCCACTTCCGCGGCTACCTGCCGCGCGAAGCGGTGCTGGAGGAACTGGCCAACGCGTCCGTCTGCGTGCTCGGCTCCCGCATGGACACCGCGCCCAATGTCATCACCGAAGCGCATGCGCTGGGAACCCCCGTGGTTGGCACGGCGGCGGGCGGCATTCCGGAAATGATCATCAGCGGCACGGACGGATTTATTGTGCCGATGGACCAGCCCGCAGTCATGCAGGACCGTCTTCAAGAGCTGCTGCATCATCCGCAAAAAGCGGCCGCCATGGGCGAAGCCGGCCGCGTCAAAGTCCTGCGCATCAACGATCCCGCGGCGGTGGCGCGCGCCATTCTGGAATTTTTAACGGAAATCACGGCGCACCCATGACCTTAAAACAGCCCCCCGCCATCTGGTTGATCCTGCTTTTCAGCATCATGCTGTGGGGTGGTGAATATGCATTGCGCCATCTCTGGGAGCCGGATGAGGCGCGCTATGCATATATTGCCACGGAGATGCAGACGCAGGGGGTATGGTCCTATCTCACCCGCCACGGCGAATGGTACACCGACAAGCCGCCGCTCATGTTCTGGCTGATGCGGATAGGCTCAACCGTCACTGGCGGCACCATCAACAGCATCTCCGCGCGCCTGCCCAGCTTGCTTGGAATGGTTCTTTGCCTGTGGGCTGTCACCCGCTTGGCCGCACGCTGGCTGGGCATCTCCACAGCGTGGCGGGTGCTCTTCATTTTACCCACCACCTACCTGTGCTGGCGGCAGGGCGGGTGGGGCCAGATCGATGCGCTCCTGTGCGGGCTGGAAATGATGGCGCTGTATTTCCTGTTCACCCATGACGAGCAGCCGTGCGTCTGGCGGGCGCTTGCCGCCTATGCTTGCATGGGGCTGGCCATCCTCGCCAAAGGGCCTGTGGGGCTGATCATTCCCATCGGCGCGTATCTGTGCGCCCGCTGGGCCGCGGGTGAAAAGGCCATGCTGCGCAAGCGGCACTGGATGTGGGGGTCATTTGTCGCGCTGCTCTTTCCCGCTTTGTGGCTGCTGGCCGCATGGCTGGCAAACGCCCCGGCCGGCTATTTCCGTGAGCTGCTGTTTGACCAGAGCATCAAACGCGTGGCCGACGGCACGGCCGGACACCGCAATCCGTTCTATTATTATCTCCTGTATTTCCCGCTGGAATTCATGCCATGGACGCTCCTGCTGCCTGCCGCGTTCCTCGCACAGGCATTGTCCAAGGCGCACCGCCGGCTGCTGGGCTGGTTCGTTTTTGTGCTGGTTTTCTTCAGCATCGTCAGGGACAAGCGCCCTTTGTATATCCTGCTCTGCTGGCCGGCAGCGGCTATGTTCCTGGCCGCAAATTGGGAAACCCAAAATATCCGTGCGCTGCGCTGGCGGCGCACAGGCGGCCTGATCATGGCGGGGTTCCTGATTTTCACCGCATCCGCATTGATGGCCCTACCTTTTGTCAGGCCGTTTGCCGCATGGTTGCCGTTTTCGCCGTTCCTGCTCCTGCCGATGGGGCTTCTGGCCCTGGCCGGCGGCGTGATGCTCGCGCGGCAGGCATCCGTTTCTGTAAACCATCCGGATGGCCGCGCGTTTTTCATCGCGTTCCTTGCGGCTATCCTGTCGCTGGAGCTTTATGCCGCGCTGGTGGTTTTCCCGGCGCTCAATCCGGTCAAGACGCCGGTCGCGCTGGCGGCTGCCGCGCAGCAAAAGCTGGCGCCCGGCCAGCCGCTGTTGATTTACGCCGTCAAGGGCGAAATCCTCGCGTTCTACTGCCGGCGCCCGGGCAAAAACGTCTATGAGATCCGGCAGCTTTTTGAAGCCATGCGCGGCCAGAAACAGGGCATTGCCGTGATGGACGCCAAAGACTGGCCTGCAATCCGGGCGGTTTATCGCAATGCCTGCGTTGCACATCCCTTTGCCATGGGCAATAAACATCTGGTTTGGATTGAATTTGACACAACACGGGGAGTACCCTGACATGGACCAGTGGGTGGACATACGCGATTTGAAAGATCATGCGGACCAGGCGGTGCGCTGGCGCGGCTGGCTCTACAGCAAGCGCAGCAGCGGCAAAATCATCTTCCTCCAGCTTCGCGACGGCACCGGCATCTGCCAGGCCATCGTGGAGACCTCACAGGCGGATGCCTTTGCCGCCGCCGCTACGCTAACCCAGGAAGCGGCGCTGGAGCTGGAAGGCCGGGTCCGGCAGGACGACCGCGCGCCCGGCGGGGTGGAGATCACGATCACCGGGCTCGTGCCCGTCGGCGCCTCGCAGGACTACCCGATCTCGCGCAAGGCGCATGGCATAGACTTCCTGATGGAGCACCGCCATCTCTGGCTGCGGTCGCGTCGTCCGGCATCCATCCTGCGCGTGCGGCATACGTTGATCCATGCCTGCCGCGAGTTTTTCCACCAGCGCGGATTCACGCTGATCGACACGCCCATTCTTGTGGAGGGGGCGGGCGAAGACGCCCAGACGCTCTTCCCGGTCGAATATTTCGATCGCAAGGCTTTCCTCTCGCAGACCGGCCAGCTCTATCTGGAAAGCGCCTGCATGGCGCTGGGGAAAGTCTATTGCTTCGGGCCGACCTTCCGCGCGGAAAAATCCAAAACCCGGCGACACCTGACTGAATTTTGGATGCTGGAGCCGGAAGTGGCTTTTGCACAGCTGGAGGATGTCATGGCGCTGGCCGAGGATATGATCGTCCATCTGGTGCAGGCCGTGCTGGCGCGGCACGAGCAGGATCTGGCCTTTCTCGGCCGGGATCTCGAGCCGCTGCGCCGCGTGCAGAAACCGTTCCCGCACCTGACCTACAGCGAAGCGGTCGACCGGCTCCACAGCCCCGATCTGCGCGCCTGGGCGGACCGCGAGAATGAAAGCGACCGCGTCCTGCTGCAGGAAAAGACCGGGCAGCTCGGCAGCCTTGAACAGCAGTGCGCCGACGCCCGTAAAGAACACCAGCGCGATGCGCTGATGCTCCAGATCCACGCCGTCAAGGAGGATATCCAGGAGCTGGAAACAACGCTCGCGCACCGGCCGGAACACGTGAAGCTGGCGCAGACCTTCAAATGGGGCGAAGACCTGGGGGGCAGCGATGAGACGTTCATCTCCCGCCAGTTCGACCGCCCGGTGTTTGTCACGCACTATCCGCGCGAGGCCAAGGCGTTTTACATGAAACGGGATCCAGCCGACCCGCGCGTGGTGCGCAACATGGACCTGCTGGCCCCGGAAGGCTATGGGGAGATCATTGGCGGCAGCCAGCGGGAAGACAATCTGGACACCCTGACCGTCGCCATGCGGGAAAAAGGACTGCGTCCCGGGGATTATGATTGGTACCTCGACCTGCGCCGCTACGGCAGCGTGCCGCATGGCGGATTCGGGCTGGGGATCGAGCGGGCCATTTCGTGGATTTGCGGCCTCAAGCATGTGAGGGAGGCGATCCCGTTCCCGCGCACCATGGGCCGCATGACGCCGTAGAAAGGACGGAGCAATGAACAAAACCTGTAACCGTTCTTTCGGACAAGCAGTCATCCGTTACCTGTGCATCCTTGCAGATTATTGCGCACTGAAACTGTTGCGGTTGACGGGGAATCGTGTGGTTAAATCCTTCGATGCCTGTTTTTTATATCCCGCCGTCCCCGGCATCCGCTTGAAAATACCGTTTTTGAAGCAGTGTTGCGCCGGCAGGAACGTCGTCCACTTCGGCTTTGCCGATGCCCCGTTCACCGAAAAAACCCTGGCCACGGATACATTCCTGCATCTACAGCTGAAAACCGTCGCCCGGGAGTTGCTGGGTGTGGATTGTGACGAAAAAGCGGTTGCGCTATACAAAAAAACAACCGGCGACACGAATGTTGAAGTCGCGGATATCTACCAGTTGCAGTCCTGCGCGGAAAAACTCAAGGATGCCGAGGTTTTTGTATTGGGTGAAATCATCGAGCATCTCGACAATCCGGGGCTGGCCCTGAAATCGATCCATGCGGTGATGCCGGATACGGCGATTCTCGTCGTCACCGTGCCCAATGCCCTGAATTTTTACGTGCTGAAAGGCGCGTTGAACGATGTGGAGATCGGACACCCCGATCATAAAGCCCTGTATTCCATGAACACCCTGTCCGGCCTGATGAAAGCCTCCGGCTTTTCCTCGCGGGAAATGTGCTGTTATATTTCCGGAAATGGTGAAACCGTCAGCTGGCTGCAAAAAAGGTTCCCCGCGCTCGGCGAGGGGATCATCGGAATATTTAAAAAACAAGGGCCCGACGCAGGCGGGTAGAGGGCTGGCTTCGCCTTGTGCTTTCTTCTTGCCCGCCATCCATACAGATGTTTCAATGTGCCTATCTCTAAAAGGAGGGATAGCGATGAACACATTGTTGCGTGGCGGCGTGGCGGCTCTGCTCCTAGTTTCGACACCTTTGGTGACCTTCGCCTTCGGCCCAAGGCAGGGAAGTGACCCGACGTCCGATGCCATGGGAAAGCTGGCAAATATCTTTGCCCGGAAAGCGTTTTCGGCAACCGCCGTCATGACCACTCCGGGCGGCGCAAGCGGGAGGGGGATGAACATGGAGTTCGCCATGTTCATGAGCGGGGGCAAAACCCGTGTTGAAATGGATATGGCCAAGATGATGGGCGCCACGGGCGGCGCCGGCATGCCCCCGGGTATGGATAAAATCATCAACATCACCATTCCCGCCAAGAAGGTCATCTACCAGATCATTCCCGGCATGAAAGGCTATTACGAGATGCCGATTCCCGACGGAACGGCCTCGGCCCCGGGCGCGGAAGCCAAGGTCGTGCGCAAGTCCCAAGGCGTGGATACGGTCGAGGGCTATGTATGTGAAAAAATGCTCACCACGATCACTTCCGCCGATGGCACCAAAACTGAAATCACGACCTGGGAGGCCAAAGCCCTGAACGGGATTCCCGTCAAGACGGAAATCCCCACATCGGACGGGAAAATGACCATGCTCTACAAGGACATCAAAACCAGCAAGCCGGCCGACTCGCTGTTCGAAGTTCCCGCCGGACTGAAGAAGTACGGATCCATGCAGGAATTGATGATGAGCGGCATGATGCAGATGATACCCCAAAGCCCGTAACCGCTCCCTGTTTTCGGGAGATTTGCCGCGGACGGTGGTCACGCAACATGAACCTTGTCATGACCACGGATAAAAAAATGGATTATACACTTCTGGTTCCCGCAATTCTGGCCGGCACCCCGTTGACCCGCCATCAGGCGCTGGCGGTCCTGCGCACCTCGGACGCGGAGGCGCTGGCGCTGTTTGCCGCCGCTTGGCAGCTCCGCCGCCGCTTCCACGGGATGCGTGTGCAGGTGCAGGTGCTCAGCAATGCCAAGAGCGGGCTGTGCAGCGAGGATTGCCATTATTGTTCGCAGTCGTGTGTGTCCCATGCCGAGATCGCCCGGCACCCGCTCAAGGCGCTGGATGTTATGCTGGCGGATGCCCGGCATGCCCGCCAACTCCAAGCGCGGCGCTTCTGCATGGGGCTGAGCGGACGCACGTTGACGGACGGCGAGGTGGATGCCCTGTGCAACATCATCCGCGCCATCAAAGCCGAGGTGGGCATCGCCATCTGCTGCTCGCTGGGGTTCCTCACCCCCGCACAGACCCGGCGACTGCGTGACGCCGGACTGGACCGGATCAACCACAACCTGAATTCCAGCGAACGCCACTATCCGTCCATCTGCACCACGCACACCTGGGCCGAGCGCGTGCGGAACCTGGAAACCTGCCGCGCCGCCGGGCTAGAAATCTGTTCGGGCGGCATCATCGGACAGGGGGAAACCGATGAAGATATCGTGGACATGCTGCTGGCGTTGCAACGCCTCGGGCCGGATTCCATCCCGGTCAATTTTCTCATCCCGGTGCCCGGCACGCCCTTTGAAAAAATGGAAACAGGCCTGACGCCCATGCGGTGCCTCAAAGTGCTAGCGTTGGCGCGGCTGTTGCATCCCTCCGCCGACATCCGCGTGGCCGGCGGCCGCGAGGTGCATCTGCGCAGTCTGCAGCCCATGGCGCTCTATCTGGCCAATTCCATTTTTGTCAACGGCTACCTGACTGAAGCCGGACAGCCGCAGGATGAGGCCTTGCGCATGATCGCGGATCTGGGATTCGAAGTTGAAATCGAGGGCGCCGCGCAGGCCGGAGGGTGAGCGAACCATGGATTTTCGCAAGCAGAAACTGGCGCAGCTGGATCGGGATGGCCTGCGCCGCCGCACGGAGGCCTGGCCCGAAACCGGGGCGCATGTGCATGCCGCCGGCGGGCACATGCTGCTGAACTTTTCCTCCAATGACTATCTGGGCCTGGCGCAGGACCCTCATGTGAAGGCGCGCGCCATGGCCGCCGTCTCGCAGTGGGGATGCGGCGCGACCGCATCACGCCTGATGTGCGGCACGCTGGCCCTGCACGAGGAGCTGGAAGCCGCGTTGGCGCAGCTGGCCGGCACGGAAGCCGCTCTGGTCTTCAGCAGCGGCTTCGGCATGAATGTCGGCTTGGTGCCGGCGCTGGCCGGACGTGGCGATGTTGTTTTCACCGACCGCCTGATCCACGCCAGCCTGGTGGATGGCGCGCGGCTGAGCGGCGCCACGGTGAAACGCTTTACGCATAACGATGCATCCGATCTGGCGCGCTTGCTGGGACAGACGCCCTGCGAAGGGCGTCGCCTCATCATCACCGAGTCGGTGTTCAGCATGGACGGCGATCTGGCGCCGCTGGAAAAAATACACGACCTGTCCCGCGCACATGGTGCCTCTTTGCTGGTGGATGAAGCGCACGCCATCGGCGTCTGGGGCAGGGGCGGGGGAATGGCACGAATGCTTCCTGCAGCCTCGCGGCCCGACTTCATGGCCGGTACGCTGGGCAAAGCCCTGGGCAGCCTCGGTGGATTCATCGCCTGCACCGCTGAAAGCCGGGATTTTTTGATCAATTGCGCGCGCAGCTTCATCTTTGCCACCGCACTGCCGCCGGCGTGCCTGGGTGCGGCGCTGGGCGCCGTGGAGCGGATCACGCAGGATCCGGACATGGGGGGGCGTCTGCTGAAACATGCGCAGTTTTTCCATGCCTGGCTTATGGCCGAAGGCGTACCATTACCGGCTTTTGCCTCGCAGATAATTCCCGTGCCCGTCGGCACCAACGATGCTGCGGTCGCCATGGCACGCCGGCTGCGCGAGTGCGGCCTGCTGGTGGCGGCCGTGCGGCCGCCCACCGTGCCGCAAGGCACCGCACGCCTGCGCCTCTCGGTCACGTTGTCGCATTCGGAAGCGGATTTGGAACAGGCGGCCGTGCAAATCGGCGCCACCTTCCGGAAAATGGAGCCCCGGTGAACACCAACACACCCATCATTTTTGTGCCGGGCTGGGGGGCCACCGCCCAAAGCTGGGAGGGGGTGTGCAACGAATTCCCGGACACATCAACGCATGTGCTGGACTGGGCCGGGCTCCTGCAGGATTTTTCACCCGTCAACGCGCTGCTGGCCAACCTGTCCGTCACGCCGCTGCTGGTGGGGTGGTCGCTGGGGGCGCTGCTGGCGCTCAATATGGCGCTGGAATTTCCCGGCCGGTTCAAAGGCCTAGTCCTGGTCTCCGGCACGGCGCGCATGTGCGGGGAAGGCGATTATCCCGGCGCCAATCCGCGCGCATTGAAAGCCATGCAGCTGCGTCTCCCAAAAAACCCCGACGGGGTGCTGGCCGACTTCGCCGCCTTATGTGCAACCCCCGACGGCACGGATGCTATACAGAAAAACTGGCGAGAACAGGCGGCCACCTTTTCAACCGGCACGCTGGCGCAGGGATTGCATGCGTTGGCCACCATGGATTTGCGCGCACGTGCTCCAGAGCTGACGACGCCCGTCCGGCTGATCCATGGCGAATGCGACGGCGTCATTCCAGCCGCCAGCGCTCGGGCGCTGGCGGCCCGGCTGCCGCAGGCGCGTGTTGAGATCATTGCCGGCCGCGGCCATGCGCTGCCGCTGACCATGCCCGCCGAGCTTGCCCGCCACATACGGAGCCTTGACGCATGAAACACCCGGCCTCAGACAAGCTGTTGATTGCGCGTGGTTTCTCGGCGGCGGCCGCCCATTACAACATCTGGGCCAAGGCCCAGGCCGACATCGCCGCCGGGCTGGTGCGCCGGCTCCCGGAACGGATTCACACGCCGCTGATCGTTGAGCTTGGCTGTGGGACAGGTTTGCTCAGCGCGCCTCTGATGGCGCGCTACCCCGCGTGTGCTTTTATCGGCCTGGACCTGGCGGATGGCATGATTGCCGAATGTTGCACCCGCTGGCGTCGGCGGCCGCGCACACGGTTCATCGCCGCCGACGCTGAAGAGCCCGCCCAGGTCGTCTCGCAGGCCGGGTTGGTGGCGTGCAGCAGCACCGCGCAATGGTTCACACGCCCGGTTGACACGCTGCACATGTGGTCTGAAGCCCTGGCATATGGCGGAGTTCTGGCGTGCTCATTCCTCATCAGCGGTTCGTTTGCGGAACTGGCGACCGCGTATCGTGATGCGCTGCAAACGGAGTTCACCAGCCTGCCGCTCTGGACTCCTGACGCCGCGCCCGCCCTGGCGGAAAAATTCGGATTGCGGGTTCTATGCTGTGAAGATGAATTTATCCGTGTCAATTATGAGTCCGCCCGCGCTGCGCTGTCTTCCTTCCGCCAGATCGGGGCGGTTTTCAAAGGCCAGCCGGATTACCAGCCGCTGTCACCGGCCCGGACGCGGCGGTTGCTGGACCATTATGAGGCGGCGGCCGACCCGCAAGGGCGCGTGCCGATGACATACCGCGCACAATATCTGGTCACGGAGAAACCTTTATGAACTCCGGCATCTTTATCACCGGCACCGGCACGGACGTGGGCAAAACCATGATGGCAGCGGGTATCCTGCGCCGGTTGCGCCACGCGGGTAAAAATGCCATGGTCATGAAGCCGGTTCAAACCGGCGGCGTGCCGGATGCGTCCGGCCATCTAAGCGCCCCGGACATTGATGCGGTGCTGCGCGCGGCTGAAACGGCGGTGGATGCGGCAACCCGTCTTCTCTTGTCGCCTTATGTATACGCACCGGCATGCTCCCCTCATCTGGCCGGCCGGCTGGCCGGCCGGCCGGTTTGCATTGAAACGATTGCCGCAACTGCAAAACAACTCTTGGCCCGTTACCCGTTTCTGGTGGTCGAGGGGGCGGGCGGGGTAATGGCGCCCTTGAATGAAACCGAAACCATGCTCGACCTGTCGGCAAAACTTGCCCTGCCTGTTGTGCTGGTGAGCCATGGCGGGCTGGGTGCCATCAATCATGTTCTGCTGTCGCTGGATGCGCTTCGCAGCCGCAACCTGCCCATCGTCGGGGTTATCCTCAACGAAACGCAGCCTGTGACGGAAGCCGCGCGCTTTATCCATGATGACAATGCGCGCGCCATTGAGGCCTTTGGCCGTATCCGCGTGCTGGCCCGCGTTCCCTGGTTGGGCGCGCCGCCTGATTTTTCACGGCTGGACGCCGCGCTGGCGGCATGTGATTTCCAAGGAGGTTTTTAATGAACTCTGGTGATTGGCGGCGGCGCTCCATCCGGTCCGTCTGGCATCCTTACACCGAGATCACCTCCTTTGAGCAGATGGATTTCCCGGTGATCGACCATGCGGAAGGCAGCACGCTTTACGATGTGGACGGCCGGGCTTTGCTGGACGGGATTTCCTCCTGGTGGTGCGTCAACCTCGGCCATGGCCATCCGCGTCTGGTCAAAGCCATCCGGGATCAGGCCGGCCGCCTGCAGCACACATTGCTGGGAGGCATGTCGCACCCTGCGGCCATCCAGCTGGCGGAGCAGCTCGCCCGCATTGCGCCGGCGGGGCTGGGCCATGCCATGTTCGGTGGCGACGGCTCCCTGGCCGTCGAGGCGGCGCTTAAGATCGCGCTGCAATACCGGGACAACCGCGGCGAAGCCGACCGCACCCTGTTCATTGCGCTGGATGACGGCTATCATGGCGACACGCTGGGCGCCATCGGGGTGGGGTATATTGAATCGTTCCATCGTCCATTCCGCGCGGCCGTGCAGCCCGCGCTCAGGGCCATGTCCCCCCATTGCGCCTGCTGCCCGTTCGGGCTGCGCCCGGCATCGTGCGGCGTGAAATGCTTTGATTCCATGAACGATCTGATCGCCGCGCACCATGCCCGGTGCACGGCGGTCATAGTTGAGCCGCTCTGCCAAGCCGCCGCCGGCATGCGGGTCTATCCCGCCGCCTATCTGCAGCGCCTGCGCGAGGCGTGCGACCGGTACGGGCTGCTGCTGATTGCCGACGAGATCGCCGTGGGTTTCGGCCGGACCGGCGCCATGTTCGCCTGCGGATTGGCCGGGATCCGCCCGGATATCATGGCGGTCGGCAAGGGGCTCACCGGCGGCCTGCTGCCCATGAGCGCCACGCTGGTTACCGATGCCGTTTACGATACGTTCCGTGCAGACGCGCGGGGCGCACACACCCTGCACCATGGCACCACCTTCTGCGGCAACCCCATCACCAGCGCCTGCGCGCTGGCCGCCCTGGCGGTTTATGAGGAAGAACACATTATCGCGCAGCTGGCAACGCCGGCCCGGAGCCTGCAGCAAGGGATGGCGCGTGTCGCCGCCCTGCTGGATGATTCGCCGGTGTCGTCGGTCGGGATGATCGCGGCGGTTGAAATCAAGGCATCCTGCGGCGGGGCCGGGCGCGCACGTAAAATGGTGAGCCATGCCCGCAACGCTGGATTGTTGATCCGCCCGCTGGGAGCCACGATTTATCTCTGGCCGCCTTTGAATGTTGCGGCCTCCGATCTGGCGCGCATGCTGGATATCCTGCATGAATCCACGCACGCGACAAGCGGGTAGCCGGACATAAAAAAGCCCGGCGTTGCCGCCGGGCTTGATGAAACCACGACCTTATTTCTTGCCTTGAATCAGCACTTCCGCAATCTGCACCGCATTGAGCGCCGCGCCTTTGAGGAGCTGGTCGCCGCTGATGAAGAGATCAACGCCGCGGCCGTCCGTGCGGGAACAGTCCTGGCGGATGCGGCCCACGCGCACGTCATATTCGCCGGATGCATCAATCGGCATCGGGTAGCGCTTGTTGGCGGGCTCGTCCACCACCTGCACGCCGGGGGCTTTGGACAGGATGGCCCGGACTTCCGCCGCCGTCATGGGGAGCTCAAACTCGATATTCACGGATTCGCTGTGGGCGCGGTAGACCGGGACCCGCACGCAGGTTGCGCTGACCATCAGGCCGGGCGCATGCATGATCTTGCGGGACTCGTTCACGAACTTCATCTCTTCCTTGGTGTAGCCGTTGTCCATAAAGGCATCCACCTGCGGGAAAAGGTTGAAGGCGATGCGCTGCGGCAGAGCTTCGATCTTCAGCTTCTTTTCGCCCTTCAGAACCTGTTGAGTCTGCGCTTCTAGTTCCGCCATGGCCTTGGCGCCCGCGCCGCTGGCCGCCTGGTAGGTGGCCACCACCATGCGGCGGATCGGATTGGCCTTGTGGAGCGGATAAGCCGCCACCAGCAGGATGGCGGTGCAGCAGTTGGGGTTGGCGATCACGCCCTTATGCGTGAAGACATCCGCCGCATTGACTTCCGGCACCACCAGCGGCACATCTGCATCCATGCGGAACGCCGAAGAGTTGTCAATCACGACCGCGCCGGCCTTGACCGCCGCCTGCGCAAATTCCTTGGAGCGCGCCGCGCCCGCGCTGAAAAGGGCGATATCCACGCCTTTAAACGCATCCTTCGTCAGCAGCTCAACAGGGATGGATTTTCCACGGAAGCTCATTTTTTTGCCGACAGACCGTTCCGAGGCCAGCAGCTTCAATGCACCGACGGGGAAATTGCGCTTGTCCAGGGTCTCCATCATTTCCACACCCACGGCTCCGGTGGCGCCGACAATCGCGATATTATAAGTTTTGTTCACTGCTCGATCCTCCGGTTTCTCTTTCGGGGCAACAAACTACAACAAACAATCCGCCCCCTGCAAGCGGGTTTATAATTTATATGAAAAGCCGACGGTGGTCGTCATATCGTTCTTTGACCGGTCCGACGCCGCGTCGCCGTCGTAGGTGTCTTTAAACACCACCTGCAGGCTCAGGCGCCTGTAAAGCAGGGATTCAACGCCGGCATCCGCATTGAACAGCGCGCGGGCCAGGTCGTCCACATTGGGCAGGTACTCCAGGTTGCTCCACATCTTGACGCTGTCCGACACTTTGTGCTCAAGGCGGCCGGCAAACCGCGGGGCAAACCGGTCCTCCTGGACATCCTCGCCGTTTTTCGTCTGCTGCCGACTGATATAGGACAACCCGCATTCCATGCTGGCCAGCCAGCGCTTGCTCCGCAAAAGGTACTGGCCCAGGCCGGGCCCGATGACCAGCCGGTATTTCAGGTTGGCGATGGTGTCGTGCTCAAGCTCGGAATAAAGATAGCCGTAATACGATCCGTCAAACAGCCGCCGGTAGCCGGTCTTTGCCTTCCAGTTGTCAACGTTGGTCTGTTTTTCGTACACCCCGTTTTCCTCAACCTCGGTTTCGCCATAATTGACCGTCAGATTCGCCAGCGCTTCATGTTCGGTCGCCATATATTCGGAGCGCAGTCCGATATTGGACAGGAACGTCCGGCTGTTGCCGCGCGTCCAGTTCATCCCCACCGTGACCGAGGAGTCCAGTCCCGCCGGCGTGTATTTCTCGTCAGCCCCGGCGGAAACGGAAAGCCCGCAGGCCCCCAGGGCCAAAGCGAGTATAATCCCCCGCGTCAAAAGGGCTGGGGGAGATGGCGGTCTGGGCGTCAGGTTCATTTTTAAATAAAGAAACCCCGCCTGCTTGCATGACAAGACGAGGTCATTCCTGTTTGGTTGCCGGACTAGGATTTGAACCTAGACAAACAGATTCAGAGTCTGTTGTGCTACCATTACACCATCCGGCAATATTCCTTCAAATGCACGGCGTAGAGAAATACGGCAAGCGTCGGCCGGATTCAAGTGAATTTTTACGGTTGTTTTGAGCCGGGACTAATTCACCCGCATCGGCATAATGACATACAGGAAGGGCATATCGCCCTTGATGACGCCGGGGCTGAGCTCGTCGGTCAGTTCTAGATACACTTCATCATTGGTCAGGCTCCGCAGCGGATCCATCATGAATTCGGGATTGAAGGCCACCGTCAGATCCTTGCCGCTGTATTTGACCGGGATGGTTTCCCGCGCCTCGCCCACATCCGGCGTGGTCATCACTATCGTCAGCGTGTTTTTGGTGAAGCTCAAGGTCATGGGGTTGGCCTTGTCCGTGGTGACCAGCGATACGCGTTTGATCGCGGCCAGCAATCCTTCGCGCTCCATGGTAATCCGTTCATCGCACTGGGAGGGGATGACCTGCCGGTAGTTGGGATAGCTTCCTTCTATCAGCTTTGATGCCATCAGGATGTCGCCAAATTCAAAGATAATCTGGGTTTCCCGGATGAAAATCTTCAATTCGCCTTCATCGCCAAGGATGTGGGTCAATTCATTGACGGCCTTGTTGGGCAGGATGATTTCCAGTTCCGCGCCCTTTGGAAAATCCACTTCGCTTTCAGTCAGCGCCAGCCGGCGCCCATCGGTCGCCACCATGGTCAGTTTTTCATTTTTAAAGCTCAGGAATACGCCGCTCAGCACATAGCGGGTTTCATCTGTGGACACCGCATAGGCCGTGCGTTTGAGCATGTCCTTGAATACGCCTTGCCCTATATGATAGGAGTGTTTGCCTTCGGCTTCCGGCATGGGTGGAAATTCTTCTTCCGACAGCCCCATGATTTTGAAAAAAGACGTGTTGCACGTGACGCTGGCCACATCTTTTTCATCCACATCAAATTCAATTTCCGCGGAAGGAAGTTCCCGGACAATGCTCGATAGACGCCTGGCCGGCAGGGTAGTCCCTCCTGCTTTTCCCACCGTGGCATCAATTCGGCGCCGGATGGTCATATCCAGGTCGGATGTCGTCAGCCACACATTGTTTTTTTCAGCTGAAATCAAAACATTGGACAAAATGGGAAGTGTGCTGCGTGTCCCCACTACATTTTGAACGGATTGCAATCCTTGAAGGATCGCTTCCTTGGTCACTTTGAATTTCATATATGATGTCCCCTTCGCTTTACTTATTCACAATCCTATATCATAAGACTTAATTAACTATATATAAACTATCCGTATTATGCGGATTCATAATGATGATAAAAGAAAAAATGTGAGGATTGGCTTGAGAAAAGAGGCAAACCCGGATGCATACAACGTGTGGATAAACAACCCGCCGGATACACGGTTATCGACAGGGGTGCTTTAATCAACATGGATTCACAGGAAGTAATCATGAAATCATCAGCTTATAAATGTTCCAGCTTTGTCGAAAGCGTTTCCACGGAATTGCGCAAATCCTGGTCCACGCCCATGCGTGTTTCAATCAGTCGGCAGGCGTGCAGGACGGTTGCGTGGGTTTTGCCGAACACGTTGGCGATATCCGGCAGCGAGGCGCGCGTCAGGCGGCGGCACAAATACATGGCCACATGCCGGGGAACGGCCACCGCCCGGTTGCGGCGGACGCTGGTCATGTCGGACAGGCGCACATCATAGTGTTCGGCCACCATTTTCTGGATGTCCGCGTAGGTCAGCTCCTTCTGTTTTTCCTGTTCCAGCGTGTCGCGCAGCAGGGAGCGTACGGAGTCCACCGAGGGCGGCTGTTTGGTCAGCGAGGCAAAAGAAACCACCCGCACCAGCGCGCCTTCCAGCCGGCGTATATTGGAACGGACGTTTTCCGCGATGAAGGATACGACTTCGGCGGGAAGATGGTTGCTCATTTGCGCCTGCTTGTGCCGCAAAATCGCCAGGCGTGTTTCAAAATCGGGGGGCTCCATCTCGGTGACCAGTCCCCATTCAAAACGCGACACCAGCCGCTGTTCCAGGCCGGTGATTTCGGCGGCCGGCCGGTCGCTGGTCATCACAATCTGTTTGTGGGAATGGAAGAGCGTGTTGAACGTGTGGAAGAACTCCTCCTGCAGCCGCTCCTTGCTGGCAAGGAAATGGATGTCGTCAATCAGCAGTACGTCCGTGTGCCGGTATTTGCGGCGGAAATTCATCAGGCTTTTGTTCTGGATGGCGTCGATATATTCATTAAGGAAGTCTTCTAGCGTCAGATAACATACAGTGGCCTTTGGATTGACGGTCTGGACCTGGTGTCCGATCGCCTCCATCAGATGGGTTTTCCCCAGGCCGGTGCCGCCGTAGATAAACAGCGGATTGTAGGCACGGCCCGGCGATTGCGCCACCGCCATGGCGGAAGCATGGGCAAAATTGTTTGATGAGCCGATGATGAAATCGCTGAATGTGAACTTCGGGTTGAGGTTGGCGGCCGATGCGGCCTGTGCGCTGGTCCGCGGGCGGACGACTTTGCGGGGTTCCGCGGGTTCCGCCGGAACCGTGGGTTTAGGCGCGATGTTTTCCTGGACTGAAAAACGGATTTTGCAGTCCTGCCCCGTCACCAGCTCAACGGCGGAGGTGATGACGGGAAGGTAGTGTTCTTCCAGCCACATTTGGTAGAAATCGTTGTCTACCGCGAGGGTCAGCGCGTCTGCAGTTTTTTCCACCGCCGAAATTCCGGAAATCCACCGCACATAGACATCGGGATTCAGCGTGGTCTGCAAATGCCTGCAAGCTGCCGACCAAACTTCGGAAGCTGCCGCGTTCATGTCTTCACTCCAAAAAAAGGTTCTGCCCGGGCGCATGAACCGTAAGGGTTCGCATTCACAATTCGTTCTCTAAAAACAGTGTCAGTCCACACCAAACAGCGCAACGAAACAAGGAAAAAAAATTAAAATCATATCAACAGGTTGTTAACAGGCATGGAAACCGGAAAAACTGTGGATTTGTTAGGGTTTTGTAAAAAACAAAAAAGTTTTGTTGACGTGGTTTTTTTCGAAAAAAAGTTTTTATTTTACGCTGGGTCTGTCGGCGAAGGAAAACTGCGCTGTGCAAAAGACACATTCGTTTGGTGGCAATTACATCGCAACCTGTTTTAAACCAACATGTTGCACGGTGCGAAATTTTGTGCTGTTTTGCCGCATCGAAAAAAAGATATGCGGAACGCTGTGGAAACGTTACAAAAACACGCGATAACCCTTGAAAATGCCTGTGGAGGCGCATGATCATGTAGCGAACATATGGCGAAAAAGGCGAAGACGCGTGAAATGGGGAAAACATGAAGCAATTAACAGTGCCGATTTTGCTGGTTGGAGCCCCTGTGGACCTGCCGGATTTGGAGTATGGCAGTGGGTTTCGTGCGTCTGATCCGGTAGTGTATTTGCACGGTCGGGGCCGACCCTCTTTGGTGGTCTCCACGCTTGAGTACAACCGGGCCCGCCGGCAGAGCTGGTGCCGGGTGTGGACGCCGGAGCTGTTGGGCGTGCCGCCTGATAAACGGCGGCGGCTCAGCGAATGGGTTCTGGCGCTTCTGGCGCGGGAAAAAGTGCGGAAAGTCCTGGTGCCTGCGCAATTTCCGCTGGGAATAGCGCGCCGGCTGGAGGAACAGGGTGTCCGCGTGCAGGTCTGCGATGCCGAGATTTTTCCCGGCCGGCAAATCAAGCGGCCCGGGGAAATCCGCCACATCTGCCGGGCGCAACAGGCGGCGGTGGCGGCCATGAGGGCGGCCACGCGGCGCCTGTCGCAGGCAACCGTTGATAAGCGCGGGTATCTGGTGTTTCAAAAACGGCGCCTGACTGCGGAAAGCATCCGCCGTTTGATCGCGCAGGTGCTGCTGGAAAAAAACAGCCTTTGCCGGGACATCATCGTGGCGGGC
>Ga0209697_10004608_pt1 | contig 17772 bp, 15 predicted proteins | sample AliMusrvi5mmetaG_FD_184115 | JGI IMG/M metagenome (GOLD analysis project Ga0209697, IMG submission 184115) | Freshwater lake bacterial and archeal communities from Alinen Mustajarvi, Finland, to study Microbial Dark Matter (Phase II) - Alinen... | ecosystem: Environmental > Aquatic > Freshwater...
CCTGCGATCCTGGCAACAATCATCAGGGCGGCCATACTTAGATAGAACAAAACCACCGGGGAGAAATGAATGGTTGGAATCATTTTTAGGGAGCCTTCCCTGGTAAAAATAAAGATAGCAACACCGACCCCAATCAAGATGGGCAAAATAATTTTCCCGGGATGAACCGAGTGAACAATTTTGGATGGATTGAGCTTCATTATTTGCTTCCCGACAATTGGACCAAGATAAATATTCAGGTAAATCTAAAGAATTAATTCCTATTTTTGATATCGTTACCGATCTACAGCATACTGCTGAATCAGGAACAGCAAATACAGGTTAAGCCTCAAATTTCAATGTACCCTGTTTGTCTTTCGTGAAATGAGAGATTAAAACCTGTAAATGAGTAAATTAATATTTCGAAAGCCGAGAGCCCTGGTTTTCGGGAAGTACAGTACCAGACCGGAATGGCCCGATTTAAATTCTTCAAGAGAGACCCTAAATAATTTTCATCATGAGCGAAAATAATGGAACAAAAATCTTGCTGGCATTCGTCGCCGGAGCAGCCATAGGGGCTGCCATCGGCTATTTTCTCAACTCCGATAAAAAGGACGAATTGCTCACCGACCTGAAGGAGGGAGCCTCCAAGCTCAAACAGGATATTGAAACGAACCTCCACAGTGCCAAGGATATTGTGGAGCATTTTAGCAAGGGAACATCCGGTTCCTCAACAGAAAATCCTGCCTGACCATGGAACGAGAACCTGTCGATTTTTTTCAGGAACTAAGAGTGCTGGTAGCCGATTACCTGACGGCCAGAATTCAACTTCTCAAATTGGAAATCTTTGAAAAGACGGCCAAGATTTCTGCACTGCTCTTCTCCTCCCTGGTAATTGCGATGCTCGGATCCATGGTGATTTTCTTCCTGAGCATTGCCCTTGGGTTTTACCTTGGATCCCTGTTTAATAGCTACGGAACCGGTTTTCTGGTAGTCACGGGATTTTATGTGTTGTTGCTGCTGCCATTCATCCTCTTCAGAAAAAATTGGATTGAAAAAACAATTGTCAACAAAGTCATCGAACAGCTGATGGAGAAAGAGGAGGACGAACCATGAGCCAGCATACGACACAAAAAATGGATGGACTGACGAGACTCAGATTGGAAAAGAACAAGCTACAGACCTTTTGTACCTATCAGGAAAAATTGATTGGCTTAAAAACAGATTATTTCAGGAACAATTATTCGGAATTACTTGGAGAGGTGATGCTTCCCTACGATCGGGTCAAAAACAGGAGAACCAGTCAGCTGCTTGACAACGTCAATAACCTGATCACCTCTTTACTGCCTGAAGTCTTTGAAGGTAAATTCCTACCGGGATTTCTGTTGAAACTGGTGCAAATTCTTTCGATATGGACCTTCAGGAAGGCGAAAAGCTAATGTGCTAATATGCTAAAAGGCTAAAGGCTAATGGCAGTCTTCATTTCATCGCAAAAAAAAGAGGCATCTTGCGAGACCTCTGTTTTAGTATACTTTTTCTGATCGATCAGTCAGGGAAATAACCCTTGATAATTCCTCTTTTGGAATCACGTATGAAGAGCAGGATTTCGTCTCTTTCGCGTGAGGCGGGCATCTCCGTCTCGACTACTTCGAGTGCCTGAGAGTTGTTGTATCCTTTTTGGTAGATGATCCGGTAGATATCCTGAATCTGGGTAATCATTTCGTTGGTGAACTCCCTGCGACGCAAACCGATGGAGTTGACACCGGCATAGGAGAGCGGTTCGCGGCCGGCCTTGATGTAGGGGGGAACATCTTTCCTGACCAGGGATCCTCCCGAAAGCATCACATGTTTCCCGATGTGGCAGAACTGGTGAATTCCGGTATGTCCGCCGATAATGGCAAAATCATCCACAACGACCTCCCCGGCAAGGGAGGTAGAGTTGACAAGAATCACATTGTCTCCCACCACGCAATCGTGTGCTACGTGTACATAAGCCATGATCAGGCAATTGCTGCCAATCACCGTTTTGCCCTTGGCAGAAGTACCCCTGTTGATGGTCACACACTCCCGGATGGTGGTGTTGTTCCCAATTTCAACCGTCGAATATTCGCCTTTGAATTTCAGATCCTGTGGTTCTCCGCCAACCACTGCACCCGGAAAAATCTTGCAGTTTTTCCCGATACGGGTACCCGGAAGGATGGTTGCATGAGGGCCGATATTGGTTCCTTCGCCAATGATAACATCGTCACCAATCGTGGCAAATGGCTCAACGACAACCCCTGCTGCCAGTTTTGCGTTGGGGTGAATATGGGCAAGTAATTGGTTCATGAGAAGATTTTATTATTTGTTTTTAACGATCTGGGCCATAAATTCACCTTCGCACACGACGGTGTCGCCAACGAAAGCAAGTCCGCGCATGTGGGCAATCCCTCTTCTGATCGGACCCGTCAGCTTGATTTTATAAATCAGGGTATCTCCTGGCACCACCTTTTTGCGGAACTTGATGTTATCCATTGTCATGAAATAGGTAGAATAATCACCATCCGCGTGCATGGAGCTGATCACAAAAACACCTCCGCATTGTGCCATGGATTCCACAATCAGGACACCGGGCATGACCGGCTCGTCGGGGAAGTGTCCTACAAAAAAAGGTTCGTTCATCGTGACGTTCTTTACCCCGATGATGTAGTCACTTCCCTTTTCAATCACTTTATCCAGCAAGAGGAAGGGATTGCGGTGCGGCAACATCCTTTTGATGGCATTGACGTCGTAGAGTGGTTCCTTGTTGGGATTGTATTCCGGCGGAGCCGACTCGGCCTGACTCCTTTGAACCTCTTTCTGCAACATCTTGGTAAATTCCGTATTCGCCAGGTGGCCCGGTCTTTTTGCAATGATCCTTCCTTTGATCCGCTTGCCAAGCAGGGCCATATCTCCGATGAGATCAAGCAACTTGTGCCTGGCGCATTCGTTGTCGAAATGAAGTTTCAGGTTGTTGAGAATTCCAATTTCATTGACCTGGATGTGCTCGTGGTTGAACAAATCGGCAATTCTGTTCAACTCGTCCTGTGGCATCTCCTGATCCATGATGACAATGGCGTTGTCCAGGTCTCCACCCTTCACCAGATTATTTTTCAGCAGTGCCTCCAGTTCCCTCACAAAAACGAAGGTACGGCAGGGTGCTATCTCGGTAGTAAATTCTGTGGAACTGTCGTAGGAAGCAAACTGGTTGCCCAATACCTTGGAGTTGTAAGAAACCAGCACATCGATCGAGAAATGTTCGTCCGGAAGAATGGTCAGCTCCGATCCGGTCGACTGGTTCCTATAGCTTATTTTTTTCTTAACGACAAAATATTCGCGTTCGGCATTTTGTTCCACTACACCGGCCTCCTGAAGTGCTTCCACAAAGGCAAGTGCGCTGCCATCCATGATGGGCACTTCGGAGCCGTTGATCTCCATCAGCACATTGTCGATGTCTGAGGTAATCAGGGCAGCCATGGCGTGCTCAATAGTACTGATGGAAACTTCTCCGTCCTGCAAAACCGTTCCCCTGGCGGTTCCCCTTACTTTGGAAACATTGGCCTCGATAACAGGCTCACCTTCAAGATCCACTCTCTTAAACCGAAAACCGAAATTCTCGGGAGCTGGTTTGAAGGTCAGGGAAACTTCCACTCCTGTATGAAGGCCTTTCCCGGTAACGGTGACCGGATAGGCTATCGTATTTTGTTTAACTATCATCCTCAACTGACTAAATTAGACTTCTTATTTATCTGAAAATATTAAACGTCTGACATATTGCTACTCCATGCTTTTTTTCCACTTCTTCAAATCAGAAACATCCCCGGATAACTGCGGCAATTTTCTGAAGATCGCCATGGAACGCATAAAATCCTTGTGATCCTGAACCGGTGATCCGATCATCGTCGAATTGTCCGGGATATTGGTCATCACTCCGGCCTGCCCTCCGATTTTCACATTATCACCCAGTGCAATGTGGCCGGAAACGCCTACCTGGGCGCCGATCATGCAATTTTTTCCGACCTTTGATGAACCGGCAACGCCTGATTGTCCAGCGATTACTGTATTCTCGCCAATATCTGCATTGTGGGCAATCTGTATCAAATTGTCCAATTTGACTCCCCTGCGAACGATGGTGGATCCCATCGTAGCACGATCAATGGCGGTATTGGCTCCTATTTCAACAAAGTCTTCAACGATGACGTTTCCAACCTGGGCGATCTTTGTAAATGGTCCTTCTGCACTTGGGGCAAATCCAAAACCATCGGCTCCTATGACTGCGCCCGAATGGATGATGCAGTCGGTGCCTATCTTGCAATCTGCATAAATTTTCACGCCCGCATAGAGGATGGTATTGTCACCCACGACTACATTGTCACCAATGTATACCTGCGGATAAATCCGGACGTTGTTTCCAATCACCACGTTATCAGAAACATAGGCAAAAGCACCGAGGTAAATATCTGTTCCCACTTTTGCACTTGCGCTCACAAAGGAGGGCTGTTCTATTCCTTTCTTAACCGGCTTGAATTGTTGATACATATTCAGTAGTTCGGCAAGCGCAGTATAAGGATCATCCACCCGAATTAGGGTGCAGTCAAGGGTTCCCTCTGGAGCAAAATCACGTGAGACGATGACGGCCGAAGCTAGCGTATTGTAAATGTATTTTGTGTAGGCTGGATTGGAAAGAAAGGTGAGCGTACCAGGAACACCCTGATCAATTTTGGAGATATTATGTAACATAACTTCTCCGTCACCTTCAACGGTTCCCTTGAGAATCATTGCAATGTCACTGGCCTTAAACTCCATTCAATTACTTTTAAAAATTCGCTGCAAAAATAATCAATATTAGTTACCTTGAGAGATTTTCGCCGGATAACAGACAAAATGTTTGCGAACCGTCTTCGACAATACCTCCAGATTAATGTCCGATGCATCTCTGATATCCTTCAGTTTGCCATTTTTATAGAGGATCAAAATGGCCTCCCCATCAGGCTGATAGGCGTTGTTGGTCATTTCACCAACGGAGATGAAGTAGTCCGTTTCATCATTTGGAATTGCCAATTTTTCCTGAACCTTCCACACAATTTCCTGCACCTGGGCTTCGCTGAAAGGGTGTTGGGAAATTTTTATTTTCATCAGTTTTCTGTTGATGATCCGGGCCGAGAGATCCGATAAAACCGGATCAGAATAGTTGATCCAATCCTTGATGGTGCACAAAATATCTGAATCATCGATGCCTGCAAATTGATTCAGGGCTTCGCGTCTCACCTCCCGCTCGGGAGACCTGAAATCGGCAGCAGTCACCTCTCCCTGCAGGAAACTGGCAAATGCACCTGAAGAGCTGACAGTCCGCCCGGAGGCCACCAGATCGGATGCGCGCCGGAGCAGGTTGACCAGCGTTCGCTCGGCAGAAACAACCGTTTTGTGCAGGTACACCTGCCAGTACATCATCCTTCGGGCAATCAAAAATTTCTCCACGGAATAGATCCCCTTGGCTTCCACCACCAGCTGATCATTCCTGACGTCCAGCATCTTGATGATGCGGTCGGAAGAGACTACCCCTTCGGAAACACCACAATAGAAACTATCGCGTTTCAGAAAATCCAGCCGGTCCATATCCAGCTGACTGCTTACCAGAAGGTGCAAAAAATGTTTGGGGTATTGATCCAAAAAAATCCGGATGGCCAGATCCAGTTTCCCATCAAACTCCTCGTTGAGCTCCTGCATAAAGAGCAGCGACAACTCCTCGTGCGAAATTCCTTTTACAATACTCTCTTCCAGCGCATGAGAAAATGGACCATGGCCCAAATCGTGCAACAGAATCGCAGCAGTCACCCCTTCAGCTTCCTCATCCGTGATTTCCACCCCCTTCTCCCGCAAAACCTGCAGGGCAGACTGAACCAGGTACATGCTTCCAATGCTGTGTTCAAAACGGGTATGGTTGGCACCTGAATAGACCAGCGAGGTGAGACCCAGCTGCCGGATCCGCCTGAGCCGTTGAAAGTAGGGATGTTCGATCAGGTCGAAAAGCAAACCCGAATCTAAATCGATGAAACCCCAAACCGGATCGTTGACAATTTTATGTTTGTTTTGCTTCACGCAGAAATTATTATTATCAATTTGAATCCTAATTATTTACCTTATCAGTCCACATCCTGTCCAATTTTTCGGTTTTCTACCTCCATTTTTAACTTCACCACCCTTCAAACCCAGATAAATCGTTCAAAATTAGAAATAAATATTTGTTTAATTCAAACATTAATAGTAATTTCGCACCGGAGATTAATCGCAGGATTAGGGGACGCATTGTCCCCTATTTTATTAAGTTATAAAATGATATCGAAGGGAGTTATTCAGAGGATGGTGGAAGAAAAGTTGTCGGACACGATGTTTATCGTCGATGTTTCGGTTGGCTTGGGCAATGCCATTTCGGTCATTATTGACAGCGATGAAGGATTGAGTATCGACAAATGCATTGAAATGAGTCGCCACGTCGAACATCAGTTCGACCGTGAGGTAGAGGATTTTTCGCTGGAAGTCTCCTCTCCAGGGCTGACACAGCCATTCAAAGTACTTCGTCAGTATCTGAAAAACCTCGAAAAAGAGGTTGAAGTAGTGACCACCAAGGGGGATAAAGTTACAGGCGTTCTCAAGTCCGCCAATGAAAATAGTTTTATCATAGAGAGATCAATCAATACAAAAGTGGATGGGAAAAAGGCGGTTGAGCACAAGACGGTCGAATTCACCTTCCCTGAAATAAAAACAGTTAAACCAGTTATTACTTTTAAATAAAAATCCTGAAGATATGGACAACCTCAATTTGATTGACACGTTTTCGGAATTTAAAGACCTGAAAAACATCGATCGTGCCACGATGATGAGTGTATTGGAAGATGCGTTCAGAAGTGTGATTCAAAAGCAGTTTGGCTCGGACGAGAATTTTGACGTCATTATAAACCCCGACAAAGGAGACTTCGAGATCTATCGGAACCGTACAGTGGTGGAAGATGGAGCACTTACTGATCTAAATACTGAAATCACCATTTCGGCAGCCAATGCCAACAACGGGGATTATGAATTGGGCGAAGAGTTGACAGACACGATCCGCTTCAGTGATTTCGGCAGAAGGGCCATCCTCAATCTGCGCCAGAATCTGGCATCCAGAATTCTGGAACTTGAGAAAGACAACATTTATCAAAAATACAAATCCAGGATTGGGGAGGTCGTCACAGGCGAAGTATACCAAATCTGGAAAAAAGAACTTTTGCTGCTTGATGATGAAGGAAATGAATTAATCCTTCCAAAGACCGAACAAATTCCCTCCGATTTTTTCAGAAAAGGAGACAGTGTGCGTGCAGTGGTCATCAAGGTGGAGATGAGGAACAACAGCCCCTACATCATTTTGTCGCGTACCTCACCGGTCTTCCTGGAAAGGCTCTTCGAACTGGAGGTTCCTGAAATTTCGGACGGATTGATTACCATCAAGAAAATTGTCCGCATTCCCGGTGAACGTGCAAAAGTTGCTGTTGAATCGTACGACGACAGAATTGATCCAGTAGGTGCCTGTGTCGGAATGAAAGGCTCCAGGATCCATGGCATCGTGCGGGAACTGCGCAACGAAAACATCGACGTCATCAATTTTACAAACAACAATCAACTTTATATACAAAGGGCACTCAACCCCGCAAAAATCTCCTCCATCAAGATTTATGGGAACGAGAACAGGGTTGAAGTTTTCCTGAAACCAGAAGAAGTTTCGCTGGCTATCGGGAAAGGCGGTTTGAATATCAAACTTGCCAGCCAACTCACCGGCTACGACATAGATGTCTACCGCGATCGTGAAATTGCTGACGAAGAGGATGTTTCACTGGAAGAATTTGCAGATGAGATTGATGATTGGGTTCTCGACGGACTCAAGTCCATCGGTTGCGATACTGCCAGAAATGTACTGAACCTCTCCAGGGAGGAGCTTATTAAACGTACCGACTTCGAAGAAGAAACCATCGACGAGGTGCTACGCATACTGAAGTCCGAATTTGAACAATAACTGTCAGACGTTCAATCAACCGGAAGAGATAAAGCAAATTAAACTGTTTGGCAAACTATGGATACAGGGAACAAAGTATCAACAAGGTTAAGTAAAATAGCACGTGATCTGAACGTGGGGATTGCTACAATTGTAGAATTTCTGAATAAACAGGGGATCAAATTGACTCCTGATCCCAACGCAAAGATTGATGCGGATGCCCAGATGCTTCTCGAAAAACAGTTTCGAAAGGATCATGATGCCAAAGTTGAGGCCGACATGCATCGTCCGGGACGTCTGAAAAGAGATACGATCACCATCGAGGATGTTCATACTGGTGACCACAAGCCGGCGGCAGATGATTTTGAAGACGATTCCGTGAACATTACGGACAACAGTCTTCACCACTCCAAAGAGATGAAGCACCACGAACCTCAGGTTAAGGCTGCGAAACCTGAGATTCTGCATACCCCCATTGCGGAGAAACCTGCTATCAAAGTTGTAGGTTCCGTTGATTTGGATAATCTTTCTGCCAAAACAAAATCGACAGAACAGCCTGCCAAACCTGCCGCAACGGAACCGGCAACCATGGCACACGAAGAGATAAAAGCCGAAACTGCAGCAGCTCCCAAGCCCGTTGTTTCCACTGCCGTCATTTCTGAACCTGAATACCAGGAACATGTTGCCCCCGTTGCACCTCCTGCTGAAAAAGAGGAAACTGCTCCGGAAATGATCTCCAATGTTACCCAGTTGGAATCCAATATCAACATCGTTGGAAAGATCGATCTGGATGTACCCAGGGCGACGGATAAAAACCGCAAGGAGCTCACCCTTACCAAGAAGAAACACGTTTCGCCCAAAACGGTCGAAGGTAAACCCGTAAAACCAAGCCGCGAAGGGAAACACCGTGAAGATCCGCTGGAAGAGATTTTCCCTGATCTGGTCGACGTTCCGGAAGAAATTTTCAAACATGCCAGGGAAATCCTCTCCGGACCAAAGGTGGTTGGAAAAATCGACCTTCCGGTTGAAGGGCTGAAAAAAGGCCTTGTTGTTCGCGACGAAGACCGTACCCTGCGCAAGAAAAAACGCAAACGCGTCTCCAAGGATGCCAAAGAACGTGTTCCTCTCAACATAGAGAAGAAGACGGACGATCCAAAAGATAAAAAAGAGCCTGGGAAAGAGAAGAGTACTATCAAGAAAAAAAGCTCCCTGGTCGTAAAGAAAAAATTACCGCTCAAGAAAGAGGTAAACGAAGAGGATGTCCAGAAACAGGTCAAGGAGACCCTGGCCCGTCTGACCACCAAAAGCCAAAAAACCCGCGGCTCCAAGCACCGCCGCGACAAGCGTCTCGCCTATACTGAAAAGATGGCGGAAGAGGGAGCGCAGGCCGATATCGACAGAAACATCATCAAAATCACCGAGTTTGTATCTGTCAGTGAATTGGCTAGCATGATGGACGTCAACCCAACACAGGTTATCGCAACCTGTATGTCACTGGGTCTTTTCGTCTCAATCAACCAACGCCTCGATGCAGAGACGATGTCTGTGGTTGCCGATGAGTTTGGTTACAAGGTCGAATTCATCTCGGTCGAAGTACAGGAAGCCATCGAAGAGGAAAAAGATGCGGAAGCAGATCTCAAACCACGTCCGCCGATCGTTACCGTCATGGGTCACGTTGACCACGGTAAAACCTCCCTGCTCGACTACATCCGTAAGGCCAATGTTATTGCAGGAGAAGCCGGAGGTATCACCCAACACATCGGGGCATACAATGTCCGCCTCGAAGACGGTCGCAAGATCACTTTCCTGGATACACCGGGTCACGAAGCGTTCACCGCCATGCGTGCCCGTGGTGCACAGGTTACCGACATCGCCATCATCATTGTGGCTGCCGACGATGACGTGATGCCCCAAACCATTGAGGCTATCAACCACGCATCCGCTGCAGGCGTTCCCATCGTATTCGCTATCAATAAAGTAGATAAACATACCGCAGATCCGGAAAAAATAAAGCACCAGCTCGCCAACATGAATTACATGGTCGAAAGCTGGGGTGGAAAATACCAGTCGCACGATATCTCTGCCAAATCTGGACAGGGAGTTCCCGAACTGCTGGAAAAAGTATTGCTGGAGGCTGAAATGCTCGACCTGAAGGCCAATCCAAATAAAAGGGCCAATGGTTCGGTCATCGAATCTACCCTCGACAAGGGTCGTGGCTATGTCGCTACCATCCTGGTTCATTCCGGAACCCTGAAAGTGGGCGATGTTCTGCTTGCCGGTCCACACTTCGGCCACATCAAGGCCATGTTCAACGAACGAAACCAACGCGTCGAAAGTGTCGGTCCTGCAGAGCCGGTTCTGATCCTCGGACTGAACGGAGCCCCGCAGGCCGGCGATAAATTCAACGTCATGGAGAGTGAGCGCGAAGCCCGTCAGATTGCCAACAAGCGCGAGCAGTTGCAACGTGAGCAGGGTCTCCGTACCCAGAAACACATCACCCTCGACGAAATCGGCCGAAGAATTGCCATTGGAAACTTCCAGGAACTGAATATCATTGTCAAGGGAGACGTAGACGGATCGATCGAAGCCCTCTCCGACTCACTGATCAAACTCTCTACCACAGAGATCCAGGTCAACGTGATCCACAAGGCGGTCGGTCAGATTACGGAGTCAGACATCATGCTGGCCTCCGCTTCCAACGCGATCATCGTCGGATTCCAGGTCCGTCCGTCCATGAGTGCCAGGAAACTTGCAGAGAAGGAAGAGATCGATATCCGGCTCTATTCCATCATCTACGACGCGATCAACGAGATCAAGTCGGCGATGGAGGGGATGCTTGCCCCCGAGATCAAGGAGGAGATCAAGGGAACTGCCGAAGTGCTCACCGCCTTCAAAATCACCAAGGTGGGAACCATTGCCGGCTGTATCGTCCGCGACGGAAAAATTGTGCGCAACTCCAAGGTGCGCCTGATCCGCGACGGCATCGTGGTCTTTACCGGAGAACTCGAGTCACTCAAACGATTCAAGGATGACGTGAAAGAGGTTGCCAAGGGTTACGAATGCGGTCTTAACATCCAGAATTACAACGATGTACACGAAGGAGACTTCATCGAGGCATTCGAACAGGTGGAAGTAGCTAAAACGCTCTAAAAGGCTAAAGGATAAATTGTGGGACTCCGGAGAGTTGGAGTCGAAAAATAGGAACGCCCGAATGAAAATTCGGGCGTTCCTATTTTAAACTTATACGGTACCATTTTTGGCCTGAACAAATCCCACTTTATCCTTTAGCCTTTAGTCTTCCTTAGTTTGCTCCTTCAAACTGGTTGAGGAACCTGACATCGTTCTCGAAATAGAGCCTCAGGTCGTTGATGCCGTATTTGAGCATCGCGATTCGTTCGATCCCCATCCCGAAGGCGAAACCTGTATATTTTTTGCTGTCGATACCCGATGCCTCCAACACATTGGGGTCAACCATCCCGCAACCCAGGATTTCCAGCCAACCACTGTATTTACAGACGTTACAGCCCTTTCCTCCGCAGATGGAACACGAGACATCCACTTCAGCAGAGGGTTCGGTAAACGGGAAGTAAGAGGGGCGCATCCGGATTTCGGATTTTTCGCCAAAAAGCTCCCTTGCAAAATAAAGGAGGGTCTGCTTCAAATCGGCAAATGAAACATTCTCATCAATGTACAGCCCTTCGATCTGGTGAAACATGCAATGTGCCCGGTAGGAGATGGCCTCGTTCCGGAATACCCTTCCTGGTGTGACCGTACGAATCGGCGGTTGCATCGTCTCCATGTCGTGAACCTGGACGGAAGAGGTATGTGTTCGCAATAAAATATCGGGGTTTCTAGTGATGAAGAAGGTGTCCTGCATATCCCTGGCAGGATGCTCTTCGGGAAAATTAAGGGCCGAAAAGACATGCCAGTCATCTTCTATCTCCGGCCCTTCAGATATAACAAACCCCAATCTCTTGAAAATCTCCAGGATTTCGTTTTTTATGATTGAGATGGGATGACGGGTTCCTGCCTTCATCGGATCCCCGGGAAGGGTAAGATCCAGTTTTTTGGTTTCTGCTGTTTGCTCCGCGAGACCCTCCTTCAGCAAACTGATCTTATCCAGGGCAAAATTCTTAAGGGTATTGATGGCCGCACCAATCTCCTTTTTCTGGTCGGCAGAAACATTTCTGAAATCATCCATCAACCTGGAAATCTCACCTTTTTTGCTGAGATATTTGATTCTCACCTCCTCCAGTTCTTCTGCCGATTTGACAATCCGCTCCTCAATCTCCTTCTGGAGTTCCTTGATCCGCTCTAACATGGTAACGCATTTTGTGTTGTGCAAAAATAGAAAAAAATACCCGAACCCGTTTACAACCTGTCGATCCCAATATCGTTGTGGGAAACGGGATCCTCAACCGGTTCCAGATGGGTAAAAACTGTCACCGGAAATTTGAAATTATCCCGAACCTTGCCCTCAATGACCTCGAGCAAATCGTGCCCGCGCTGAACCGTCCACTCGCCGGGGACCAGGATGTGTACGGAAATGAATTTGCGTTGCCCAGCCTGACGGGTCATCAGCGAGTGAAATTCGATCCCGCTTTCGCGGAAGTGATCAAAAATCAGCTCCACCTCCTGCCGCTCTTCGTTGGGAATAGCCGTATCGATCAACCCTCTCGCCGACTGGACCATCAACCGGTAACCGGTCCAGATAATATTTAGCGCCACCAGCATCGCGATAATCGGGTCCAAAATTAGTATCCCCGTTACTTTCACCAGTCCAATCGCCACTACCACTCCTACCGAAGTCCAGACATCTGTCATCAGGTGCTTTCCGTCGGCAGTCAGCGTAACCGAATGATGCCGTTTCCCCTGGTGCAGCAAAACCAGTCCCATCACCAGGTTGATCAGGGAGGCTGACAACGAGATCAGCAGACCGAAGCCCACATTCTCCAAAGGTTGGGGATGCAACAGCCGGGGATAGGCACTCCATACAATGCTGCATGCGGCTGCAATGATCAGTCCTCCCTCGATGGCACTCGAGAAATATTCAGCCTTGGAATGACCAAATGCATGCTCGGCATCTGCTGGTTTCTCTGCAATCGACAGGACCACCAGGGCCACCAGGGCAGCAACGAGGTTTACGCACGATTCAAGAGCCTCAGACAACAAGCCGACAGAGCCCGTAAGCAGAAAGGAGATGCCTTTCAGTGCGATGGTTACGACGGCAGCAACTATCGAGAAATAGATAAACTTCTTCAGGGATTTTCCGGCCATATCAATTATTAAAATGAATTGCAGAACACTTAAAACCTAACCTATATCTCAACCAGAATGATGCTTTAAATTCCTCATCCTCCATTTTTCACTTTACATTTCCTCTCACCATCCCCTCCCGTTCCAGCAAGGGAACAACGGAAGGCTCCTGTCCACGGAAAGCCTTGTAAAGTAGCATCGGATGAGCGGTACCTCCCTTCTCAAGAATGTTCCTGCGAAACGATTCGGCAGTATTTTTGTCGAAAATACCGTTTTTTCGGAAGAGTGAAAAAGCATCCGCATCAAGTACCTCCGCCCATTTGTAGCCATAATATCCTGCCGCATAACCTCCGGCAAAAATATGCGAAAAAGAGGTGCTCACGCAATATCCATCCAACGGCGGGAAAAGATCTGTAGCAGCAAAGGCCTTCCTTTCAAAATCGACGACACTTCCGGTCTCGGGTTTTACAATGGAGTGCCAGGCCATGTCGTTCATGCCAAAACTGAGCTGGCGCTCACTCTGGGTGCCGGACTGAAAATTTTTGGATTTGATAAGTCTGTCAACCAACTCCGCAGATATTTTTTCTCCAGTCTGGTAATGGACCGCAAATAGGTCCAGAAAATCTTTTTCGACTGCGAAATTTTCCATAATCTGCGAGGGCAACTCTACAAAATCCCTGTAGACGGCAGTTCCCGACAGGCCTTCATACCTTGTATTGGCAAACATTCCGTGCAATCCATGACCAAATTCGTGCAGAAAGGTGCTTACCTCGTAAAAAGTGAGGAGCGAAGGTTTGCTGTCCGTTGGCTTGGTGAAATTGGTAACGATAGAGACGACAGGTCGGATGTTATCACCTTCCAAATTGCTTTGACCACGGTACTCTGTCATCCAGGCACCACCTCTTTTCCCTTCTCTGGGGAAAAAGTCGAGGTACAACACGGCAAGGAAGGATCCATCCTTGTCGAAAACCTCATAGGCTTTTACATCCGGATGATAGACCTGCATATCCTTGCTCTCTTTGAAAGTGATGCCATAAAGCCGGTGGGCTAGCTCAAAAACGCCGCCAATGACATTTTCCAGTTTGAAATAGGGTTTCACGGCCTGTTCGTCAAAACCGTAGCGCTCATTTTTTAATTTCTCCGACCAATAACTCCAATCCCAACGCTCCAGTGTTTCACTGAATCCGCGGGATTTTGCAAATGCCTTCACCTCTTCCATATCTTTTTGGGCAAATGGACGGGAGGCTTCGTGCAGCTGTTGCAGAAATGCATTTACTTTTTCAGGAGTCTCGGCCATCCGCTCCTCCAGAACGAATGCGGCATGGTTGGGGTAACCCAGCAATTTAGCGCGTTCCAGTCTAAGGTTTACTATTTTGCGAATGACCTCCTCGTTGTTGTTTCCATTGCTGTGGAAGGCGCGGGAGTTGTATGCCTTGTATAATTCTTCCCTTAATTTTCTGTTGTCTGCATATTTCAGGAAGGCAATGTACCCAGGGACCTGCAGGTTGAACATCCAACCCTCCTTTTTTTTGGCCTTGGCCAGGTGGGATGCAGCCTCAACCTCGCTCTCCGGCAAGCCTGCCAGATCCTTTTTATCTGCAACAATCAGTTGGTAGGCATTGGTTTCGGCGAGTACATTTTCTCCAAAAATCAGGGATTGCCTGGCCAGTTCGGTGTTGATCTCTGCGAATCGATCCCGGGCAGCACCTTCGAGGTTGGCACCGCTTCTGACAAACCCCTTGTAGCTGTCTTCCAATAGTCTGAGCTCCTCGGACGACAGTTTAAGCTGATCTTTCTGGTTGTAAACGGCCTTCACCCTTTGAAAGAGTTTGCTGTTTAGCGAAACATAATTGTGGTATTCAGACAATTTAGGCGAAACCTCCCGGGTAATCGCCTGGATGGTATCATCTGTTTCGGCAGAGTTCAGGTTGAAAAGAATGGTCGTAGCCCTGGAAAGCCGTTTCCCCGAAACCTCCAAGGCCTGGATGGTATTTTCAAAAGTGGGAGCAGCAGGATTGTCGATGACTGCATTCACTTCCGATTTTGCATCAGCCATGAGCTGGTCGATGGCAGGGATAAAATGCTCGTGCCGAATCTCCTGAAACGGGGGAGTCTGGTGCACCGTTTTCCATTCCATCAATAGCGGATTCATCGCCTTATTCTCATTCTTCATATTGGTAAAAATTAAACCTGCCAGGATCAGCGTCCCGACTATTACTAAACTTCTCATACTACCTAATAGTATTTCTTTATATCGCCCTATTCTAAATATCCTACAAAAAATCCACTTTTGCCTTTTTACTTTTGACTTTATCCGTCAGCCTTTAGCCTTTTTTTTGTTTTCTCCTTCATCACGCTCCACCCAAATTTTCCGATTTTGTTGCCAAGTTCGTAATAATTTCCGTGGGAATAGGCCATCAAGCCAGCCCTTTCGAGACTCATCGCACCTGTTTCAGGATGAATGTAGGTGTCGTCGGCAACGATATTTACTACGTTGGCAATAAACATGTCGTGGGTGCCCAGTTCCTTCACCTCCACTACCCGGCATTCAATGCTGAGGGGGGATTCTGCCACGATCGGGCATTTTACCACTGTTGCAGGCAGCGGCGTCAATCCGCACTCCTTGAACTTATCGAAATCCCTGCCCGATTTAACGCCACACCAGTCTGTTACCTCCGCCATCGCGGAAGTGGTGAGGTTAATGACGAACTCACCCCTTCTCTTGAGGATCGCGGAAGAGTGCCGGTTGGGCCTTACGGAGATGTAGCACATTGGCGGATCGGAGCAGATAGTTCCGATCCAGGAAACCGTGATCAGGTTGTATTCGTCGGGAGTGGAACCACAGCTGATCAATGCCGCAGGAAGCGGATAGATCATGTTGCCTGGTTTCCAATTAACTTTTGCCATAACGATTTCAAATATTTACAGAGTGACTTTTAATGAAAATTTTCGATTTTCGATTGTTGAACTCCGGAGATCCGGGCAATTGGTTTGATTTCAAAGATCTCATTTTACGCTCAGCACCAAACTTCTTTGAAACAGATTGAATCTCGATCTGGAGCAATCCTAAATCGAATATTCAAATTCCAAAATTCCTACAGTGTCTCTTCCGCACTTCTGATCGTGATCCACTCCTCAGCTGCCAGCTTCGCCCCCGGTACCCGGATGACCCTGGAGGCAAGCAATGCCCCAAGTTTGCCACTTTTCTGAAGATCATAACCCTTTGCGAGTCCGGAAAGGAACCCAGCCGCAAAGAAGTCTCCGGCTCCGGTGGTATCTACTACCAGGTCGCCGGCGGCAGGTACCTTGTGCCGGACAGTACCTTGCTGAACATAAGCACCCTCCTTCCCTACCTTTACCACTGCGATGTCGCATCGGCCGGCCAGGTTCTCCAGAGCTTCGAGTGGTTCCATGCCGGTAAAGGCCTTTGCCTCCTCTTCGTTGGCGAAAACAATGTCCACATAATTGTCGACCAATTCATTCAAGAGCTCCCTGTTTTCAGCCACCACATTGTAACTGGCCAAGTCGAGCGCGATGAGGAGACCTGCCTCCTTCGCGGCAACAGCAGCCGCCAGGATCAGGGCCTCGTTGTAAACCAGGTATCCTTCAATGAAAAAGATGTCGAATCCTTGTAGTCGATCGGCGGTGAGGTGGTCGGGACTAAGTGCAGAGGCGGCACCCAGGTAGGTAGCGAAGGTCCGTTCCCCATCCGGTTCCACCAGGCCCACTGCCCGACCGGTAGGGAGATCGGAATGAATCAGCAAAGGCAGAATACCCTGGTTCTTTTGTTCGTCTTCAAACAGTTTTCCGAGTTCATCCCGGCCAACGGTACCGAGAAAAGCGCAGGGAACTCCCAGATTGGCAATGCCATTGATGGCATTGGCCACCGAACCACCCGTTACGAGCAACCTTTTTTCGCCCTCAATCTCCTGCTGAACCCGGTCCGACATCTCTCTGTCGACCAAGGTCATGCTCCCTCTTGGAAGATTCAACGACCTGATAATCTGATCATCCTCCAGCATGGCGACGATATCGACCAATGCATTTCCAATCCCAAGTATCTTCGAATAGCCCATTGTACTTTTTTATTTCATTGAATTTGTGCAAATATATTTCCATTTTATGAAAAAGGTGTTATTTTTGCAACGCTTTAGGAAATTAACTGAAGCAAATAAACTCCTTAGTAGCTCAGTTGGTTAGAGCGGCGGACTGTTAATCCGTAGGTCGTAGGTTCAAGTCCTACCTGAGGAGCTGGAATGACCACCAAAATTCACAAAAACGCTTGAAATCAATGAATTTCAGGCGTTTTTTCTTTTTAGACTATCTTGAAATTCTCGGTATTCCCTTAAATAAAAGGTGTTAAAATGGATCAAATGACATTTCAGGTGGAGTAAAAGAATTATGCATAAATCTTCGTTAGTCTGAACAGGAAGAAATTTACATCTCTCACTCCTCTTTGAGTTGATCGAAAAGCTTTTATTTTAGCATTGAAA
>Ga0209697_10004619_pt1 | contig 17744 bp, 12 predicted proteins | sample AliMusrvi5mmetaG_FD_184115 | JGI IMG/M metagenome (GOLD analysis project Ga0209697, IMG submission 184115) | Freshwater lake bacterial and archeal communities from Alinen Mustajarvi, Finland, to study Microbial Dark Matter (Phase II) - Alinen... | ecosystem: Environmental > Aquatic > Freshwater...
CCTTGCAGATAGCGCTCAATATGCTTCTGATGGAATAAGCGCATATTTTTCAAAAACAGCAATTTCACTTTACGATAGCTTGGATTTGTATTATATATTGCCTTATAATCCTCAAATAAATTCTCCTGTAATCATAAGCGATAAGACCAATTGGACATTAATATCAGGTTCGTTTAAAGCCCAAGGAGGAGAACAATATATTACTATAGGGAATTTTAGGGATGATGAACATACAGATTCATTATTTGTTGGGGGTGCAATATATCAGGGTACTCCTTATTCTTATTATTACATAGATGATGTGAGTGTAGAAGAATGTTCCCCTCAGGATACTTCATCTTTAATATTTAATGTTTATCCCAGCCTTGCAACTAATCAAATCTATATAGATTATAGCAATCTTGAAATTAATAAAACGCATTTTTTGCTTTATGATATTTGTGGAAGAAAGGTTAAAGAAATTGAAATCACACTGCCCACTGCACAACAAAGCTTTGATATTACTAGGTATTCGGCAGGTATGTATTTCTACAAGCTTGTTATTAATGGGGAGGAGGAATATAGGGGGAAGGTTGTTGTCAGAAAGTAATCTGCCGGCACGGATATGCGCCGCCCAGGCGGATTTGCAATCCGTCTGGTTATACTATAAGGATTTGTAATCCGAAAAAAATTAAACAATGAACCCAGCTAACAGAATTACAAAATAACTCTCATTTATCACTACAACTATTGTAGATTGGGTGGATCTCTTTACCCGCCCTGTGTATAAACACATCATCATTGATTCTTTAAAATATTGCCAAAAAGAAAAAGGTTTGCAAATTTATGCTTGGGTGCTAATGAGCAATCATCTTCACATGATTGTCGGAACAAAAGATGGTTTTCTTTTGTCAGATATTATGAGGGATTTCAAGAAATTTACAAGTAAAAAAATTACAAAAGCAATTGAAGAGGTAAATGAAAGCCGAAGAGATTGGATGTTGAACCGCTTTGAGTTTGCAGGCAACAATGATAACAAAATAAAATATTACAAAGTATGGCAGGAGGGTTATGATGAAACCACTATTTTTTTAATTGACTTTTTTAATCAAAAACTGAATTATATCCACATGAACCCGGTAAGAGCAGAAATTGTAACAGAACCGCATCATTACCTTTATTGTTCAGCATTAAATTATGCAGGAGAAAAGGGATTGTTAGATGTTCAATTTATTTAAAAAATTATGGTCGGATTACAAATCCTAATAGTAAAACGGAACGGATTAATTAAATCCGTTCCGGCGCGTGACAAATCCGGACCGGCGGAAACTTTGGGTGAAAATGAATTGGATTTGATAAATTACCTGGGAGGTATTGTAATGAAACAAAAGTTGAGTAATAACTATTCAACCTTATCGCTTACCGGTATCCCATCAGGCGTATATCTATGTGTCATAAAATCCGAGAATGAAACAAAATTTATTCAGAAAGTGATAGTAATAAAATAATTCACTAATTTTGCAATCTTAAAATTGTGCTATTCAATGTTGAAAAAGATTTTGATATTATTTGTCCTGATCAGCTTGAATAGCACTTTTATATTTTGCCAGAATTTGGTTCCTAATTCTAGTTTTGAGGATACAATAAAATGTCCAGATTGGTGGGGACAGATAAATTTTGCTAAATATTGGTACTCCTCCTCCCCATCAGCAACACCAGATTATTTCAATTCTTGTAATGAGAATGATTTTAGTGTTCCAAATAATATATGTGGTTTTTCTTATGCAAAAGATGGTAAAGCATATGCAGGTATTTTAACATATTATTATACTTATAACAAAAGGGAATTTATTCAAGTTCCTCTTATTAATTTACTAATTAAAGACAATAATTATAAAGTTACATTTTATATTAAATTTATGGAACGTAGTATGTATGCTACCAATAGTATAGGATGTCTATTGACAAAACAACCCAAAATATTAACTGATAGTTTTATGTATTTTAATCCTCAAGTAAATTATTTAGATACAATTCTTGATGACACAGCTAATTGGGTGAAATTTGAAGGTGTGTTTATTGCTAAAGGTAATGAAAAATACCTTTCAATTGGAAATTTTATTCCTGATGGAATGTTAAGTATTTCCCTTGTAAAACCAAATGCAATAGAATCTGTGGCCGCTTATTATATTGATGATGTAAGTTTGATTAATTTATCACCCGACACAATTGATACCACAGACACAACTAATCTCGTACAATTCTTCAACGTTTATCCTTCCCTTGCAAATGAGCTATTCTATTTGGATTACAGCAATATTGAAATAAATAAAACGCACTTTTTGCTTTTTGATGTGTGTGGAAGAAAAGTGAGAGAAATTTATCTTTCAGTTCCAAAAGCAAAACAAAGTGTAGATGTTAGCAATCTTGAAAGTGGAATGTATTTCTATAGTCTGCAAATAGATGGGGGTGTAAAACAAAAAGGGAAAATTGTTGTAGTTAGGTAGTTTTTAATATCTAAATTTAAGAAGTTTTTTTATTGCCACATAAACTTCACATCAAACTTCTAACTTTAAATCTTAAATCCGAAACTTTTCAACCATTAATTATCATCCCTGAAATCTTTCTTCTTTGTAAGTTTCAGATCCTGCAACACTGTTGATTTTACGCGGATGGTGAGGTTGTAGCTTTTTTGGTAGCCAATGGGGATCCAGGTAAAGATCATTTCCCAGCAATGCATGTCGCGGTAAATATTTACAGAGGTTGGTGCAAATCCTTTGTGCTGGAAATCGTAACCTGATGTAAATTGAAATTTCCATTTGTCGGTTATGTTTATGTCGCCATTGAAAGCAAGCGTCTGCACCACTTTTTTCAGCATGTTATTTAATGCCGGGTCGTAGGTATTCGAATAGTTTAAGGTGTATAACAAATTCAACGACCATTGCTGATCGAAATCCACATACTTGTCGGGATTTGCCTTGATCATTGCCAGTTCTTCGGGCGAGGCATTTGCGCTTACAATTTCTTTCTTTTTTGTCTTTGAATGCAGCGCCCAGTTGAGGTTGAACGACCAGTCGGTGTTGTCGAGCCTGAACAGACGCTTATTTTGACTCAGTTCAAGTTTATTGATGTTGATGCCTGTGGAATCGTTCAACACGTAAGGATCCCATACGCTGGAATAATTAAGGTCAAGATTTTTAAATAATTTGGTTCTTCCGTTCATACTTATTTTCGAAAGATTCATTGAATCGGCTGCAAGGTTATAGCCTCCGCTGATTGTGAAATTATCAATAAGAACGATCTTCTTTGTCCCGGTAACAGTATCCTTATAATTTCTGACTTTCATTTCAAGATTGTTTGCCAGGTTCATATTTATTGAGCCCGATTTCCCGCTTGGTGGCTTGCCGTAAATGCCGTTATCGAAAATGGAATAATACCTTTGTGTGGGAGAATTGAGGTTACCCTCATTGGTCAGATACCTGTAATATCCCCATACAGGACTGCCGAAATCCGGTTGATACTGAAATGAAACGGAAGGTGTAAACACATGACGTATGGCCAGTATTTTTCCTTTTTTAAAAGTCAGCATTCCATAAAGCCTAGTGTTGAGCGCAGATGTGAAACTAAAATAGCGGGTGGATGCAAAGCCCTCCATAGTGTCGGTTTTAAGATAACTGGTATCGGGGTTATGGAACCAGTGTTTTCTTATAGTTTGGAGATACCACAGTTCAGTGTAGGAAGCGCTGTTTGTCCATGTAAAATTTTTCAGCACTTTGCCCGACCAGCTGATTGGAATGGAATGTTGAACACCGTTCTGCATTTCTTTTAAAGTCTTTTTGAAAGCTGTGTGAAAAAGAAGCGTATCCTTGGTGTTTAAATAATTTTGTGCATTCATGGTATATCCCAGGTTGATGTTGTCGTACCATTTTTGTTTCACAACTCCTTTATTACTCTTGAAAGGATATATCCTGTTAACAGAAAATGCAAGTTCGGGAAGATAAAGTGAGAGATCTTTTGTAATGGTGTTCTGGCTGTGACGCATGTTTACTGAGAAGTTAAACAAGCTCCCCATGGTTGTTGAAAAAGACACATTCGACTGGAGAGTGTTTGTAACATAATCCTGCGTGGTTGCCGGATTGAAGGTGTTGTATTTGCTGGAGGCCAGATCCACATTGGCAGAAAAACGGCTGTTGGGATGGACTTTTGGATCCTGTGTGTGTGTCCACTTCACAAAGAAATCTTTGTTTTTCTGGTAATCGGCAGCTCCCTTTTGTCCTGTAATGTTTGTGGTGAAACCTGCGCTGAAAAGTCCACTGTATTTATACCTCATGTTGTAGTTCGATGCTGCTCTCAATGCCCAACTGCCTCTTGAATAAATATCGCCTCTCACAGCAAGGTCCATGTGGTCACCAAGACCTGCGTAATATCCTCCGTTTTCAAGGAAAAAACCACGGTTTGCTGACTCACCGTAGGAAGGAAAAAGTATGCCCGACTTCTGTCCTTTTTTATTTGGGAACAATCCAAAAGGCACAGCAAGGGGCGTTGGCACATCTTCGATCACGAGGTAAGCAGGTCCTGTGACAATTTTATTGTCAGGTATAACACGGGCTTTGGAAAATTTAATTTCATAATGAGGATCAGGTTCGCTGCAGGTTGTGTAGAAACCATTCTTAATATTGATTGACTTATCGGGAAAATATTTCACAGTTTTTCCGCTCAGGTAACTATCCCCCTCCTTGGTGACAATATCTCCGACAATAGCTTTTTTGGTTTTGAAATTATAGGTGAGTGTTGCCGAACTAAAAGTTTCCGAACCCTGCGTAAATACAGGTGTTCCTCTGAATTTACCAGTGGAATCTGCAATACCTTTTGCATAGAGTGTATTGGATTTAAAATAAATCTCAATGTAGTTTGCAGTAAGGTCAATGTCTTCGTATTTTATTTCAGCGGTTCCGAAAAGGTAAACTTTTTGCTCAGCAATATTGAAGCGTATGGAATCTTTTGCAGTGTAGGTGACCTTCGATTTAAGTGAATATTCTGAAACTTTTATCGAATCCTGCTTTAAAGAATCCTTTTTTACTAATGCGGAATCCTTGTGAATAACAGTATTCTGCGCGCTGATATTTCCTGCCGGAAAAATACTAACAGCAAGCGTTAATAAAAGAAGTATTGATAGCTTTTTATGCAACGGAATAAATGCTAATTTTGTAAAGTCAAATTAATTTTGACTGATGCAACAAAACTAAATAAAATATGCGGGTAAAACGAACATTTGAAATTTTTGGTATTTCGGGGCTGTTGTTATTAACTTCTTTTAACATTTCTGTGCCTCAGGCTCATAAGATAAAAAGGGTTGTAATTGATGCCGGGCACGGAGGGCACGATCCGGGATGTAGTGGCAGCAAAACCAAGGAGAAAGACGTGGCTTTGGCCATTGCTTTAAAACTTGGCGGATATATTGAAAAAAATTTTCCTGATGTCAAAGTTACCTACACCAGAAAGACCGATGTTTTTGTAGAATTGTTCAAAAGAGCTCAAATTGCAAACGACCTGAAAGCGGATCTTTTTATTTCGATTCACTGCAATGCAAGCCCTTCAAAGAATCCATACGGAACCGAGACTTATGTGATGGGATTGTACAAATCGCAGGCTAATCTTTCGGTTGCACAGAAAGAAAATGCTTCGATTTTGATGGAGGATAGTTATGCAAAAAATTATGATGGTTTTGACCCCAATTCAACGGAAGCCTACATTATTTTTTCTTTATACCAGAATGCCTACATGGATCAAAGTTTGAGTTTCGCCACCAAGGTGCAAAAACAAATGAAGGAAAAAATCGGTTTATACGACAGGGGTGTGAAGCAGGCAGGATTTCTGGTGCTGTGGAAAACTGCCATGCCTTCGATACTGATGGAGACCGGTTTTTTAAGCAATCTGAAAGACGAGGAATTTTTGTCGTCCACCAAAGGACAGGAATATATTGCCACCGGGCTATACAGAGCTTTTAAAGAATATAAAAATGAAGTTGAAGGCAACACTGGTGATACTATTGATAAGGATGTCCCACAGATAAAAGACACCACCGCCTACGAGTTGATGAATAATGACAGCATCAATTCAGTGAAGGATTCGGTCAAAGAAATTAATCCGAAAAAAGAAATTCTTTTTAAGGTTCAGTTTGCAACATCATCATCAAAAAAATCTCTGACATCTCCGGATTTTAAAGGCTTGAAAGATGTGCAGGAATATTTCCAGAATGGGTTATACAAGTATGTCTCGGGAAATGAAAAAACTTTCGAGTCATCACTTTTACTTTTAAATAAAATTCATGACCTGGGATTCAAGGATGCTTTTGTTGTTGCCTTTTTAAATGGTGAAAGGATTTCGCCTCAGGAAGCAGTAAAACTGATCAAAAAAAATTGAAGTCAATTGTCAATGGTCAAAGGTCAATAGTATAGAGAGGCAGTGGCAATTGTGTGTGATTGTTTTAGTGATTAAATAAGTTTTTTTAATAAAGCATTTGCGTATTTTTTAAATTTCACGTAGGTTTGTAAAAATTTTCAGAATCATTACATTGAAAATAAAATTCAAAAAAGAAGTAGGAGTCGGTATTCTGGTTGTTTGCACGCTTGCGATCAGCTACTGGGGCTTTAGTTTTCTGAAAGGGAAAAACTACTTAACAAACAGCAGGATCTTTTATGCAAAATACAACCAGGTGAATGGCCTTGTTGATGCAAATTACGTCATGATCAACGGCGTTAAAGTGGGTGAGGTACGCAATATTTCATTCATGGATATTAAGGGAAAGGTACTTGTTGAGTTTGCTGTGCGCAACAATATCAAGATCCCCCGGAATTCTCTCGCACAAATTTATAATTCGGATGTGCTGGGTTCAAAAGCTATTGAGATCGTGCTGGGCGATTCATCTGTAATGGCAAATAGTGGCGACACATTAAAATCAACTATCCAACCTTCGATCACAGAGGAGGTGAGTTATCAAATGTTGCCTTTAAAGAAAAAAGCAGAATCGCTGATGGGTTCATTTGATTCAGTGCTTGCAGTTATTCAATATGTCTTTAATGAAAAAACACGCGAAAATCTTCAGCGTAGTTTTGAGAGTGTGAAAAATGCTATCAGGAATATTGAAAACACATCTTACAATCTCGATACTTTGGTTGCAGCACAACGTTATCGTGTTACCCAGATCCTGGCAAATGTTGAATCAATAACCAGCAATTTCAAAAACAACAATGCCAAGTTGACAAATGTTATTAATAATTTTTCGACCTTAAGTGATACACTGGCAAAAATAAAAATTGCGAAGACCATTGAAAAAGCTGATGCTGTTCTGGCAAATATTTCAGATATTACGAATAAAATTAATTCCGGCAAAGGCTCCATGGGGCTGCTTATCAACAACGACACATTGTATGATCAGTTGTCGAAGTCATCAAAGGAAGTTAATCTGCTGATTCAGGACATGCGACTGAATCCACAGCGATATGTTCATTTTTCGGTGTTCGGAAAAAGTCCTAAAAAGAATAAGTATATAGCTCCTGAGGGAAGTAAATGATTTTAGATTTACTATTTAATTTAGTATTGATTTGAAAAAATAAACATCATGAGATTCCGGACTTGCCCAGGTTTTATTCTCCTGATAATTTTATTTTCACTCTCATCCTGCCACTTTTCAAAACCTGATGTTGACAAAGAACTTGCAGGTCTTCAAAAAACCGGCGATATCATTCAAAATGATTTCCAAAACATCATAAAGGAAACGAAGAACCTTGTTTATTTTACTGAATCATTATACAGATTTCACTATAATTATTATCCGGGGAAGGACACTTTGAAATATGAGCTGAAACCCAACGGCATCTTTTATAATCCAACTGATGATGGTGGCTCAGCAGTTTTCGTCAGCGGACATTACCCGGTGACTAAAAATCTTAAGGACATTGTGTACTTCACAGCTCCTCTTGATTCTTTCTTTATTAAGGATATTAAAAAGAACAATCCTCTTATCACACAGGCACACTTTAATGAACGCCACTCTTATCTGAGGATCTATCCATACATTGATGTACTGAATCAGTTCGACCCGAAACAGAACATCATTGCTTACAATTTGTATTTTCTTGCCGACAACGAACACAACCCTTCAAAAAAGGCGGTCATGATTGATCATCCTTATGTGGATCCAGCCGGCAGAGGATGGATCATTTCTTCAATTGCTCCTGTTTATAACAAGCATATTCTTGAAGGTGTAGTTGGGATTGATATCACTATTGAGTCAATGAAGAAAAAATACATGTCGGCAACTTCCAGTGATATCATGCTTCTCGACAGCAGCGGTGTTGTCATCATGATAGATGAACAGAAGGCCGGAATTTTTGAAATGCCGCATATCAAGTCACACAAATATCTTGAATCCATAAAAAGCAATGAATATATTGGTGACGAGTACAACCTGTTGTCGAGTAAAAATAAAACCATTCGCGACGCATTTACTGAATTGATGCGCGATAAAAAAACCAGCACAGAAGTTACTATTGAAGACAACAAGTATTTCCTGATCTCATACATGATCCCTGGACTGAACTGGTATATCGTTAAATTCATCAAAGAAAACTAAAGCCATGAAACGACTACAGTTTTTAGCGGCTTTTGTTGTCCTGCTTTTCATTGCGGCAAGCATCATCATTTATATCAATTTAAAGACTCAGCAAGTCCTTGTCAAAACTACCGAGCTGCAAAAACGTGTAAAGATCTGTGCAAATCACATCGAAGACTATTACCAGGATTTTAAAGAAGAAGTTGATTATCTCGTTGACATCAATCAGAGCGACATTTTATCTGTTGATGAGAACTCTGAACTTATCAAGCGTATCAAGCGTATTTTTTTAAAGTATGACAAGATTATTTCTACTGTAAGAATCTATGACATCATGGGCAACATGGTTGTTGTAAATAAAGACAGCTATAATTATTTTAAAATTTATCGCGTCAACAACAGCAACACGAGGAATATTGTTTCAACTCCGCGGGTGATCATGGAAGGTATGCGCTATAAATACACTGTTCCATTTACAAACAAAAACGGTTATGCTTATGCCAATATTTCATTTTCGCTTTCAATCCCCACCTTTATCGGAAGCGAATTCAGCGATTATTATCTCGGCAATGAATCGTGGCAGTTTCTTTTAAACAGCGAGGGTTCTGTGCTGAATGTGAAATATTCGGAAAAAGATATTTCGGAGGATACTCTGATTAAGATCAGCGATGAGGCTTTTATTAAAGATGAGATCAACAAAGGGCTGGAAGGTGTTACCAATAATTCAATAGTTTTAAAAAATGAAAAGATTGACCTGCTTTCAGTGTATTACCCTGTCAATTTTTTCAAGAACCGGTTTGGAATTGTTTTCAGTGTTGAGAAGCGGGCAATACTTTCGTCAATCAATAAGAACATTTTTGTGTTTTTTATTACTTCCCTGCTTTTGATCACGATCATAATTTTTGTTTTCATTGTCATCATCCGGCAGCATGCTCTTTCAGAAATAAGGATACGGCAGTCATTGCTTGCGCTTGATAAAATTGTTGATCACCTGCCGGTGGGAGTTTTTATTTCTGATCAAAATAATATAGTCCGCAAGATAAACAGTTCGGCGCTGGAAATGGTAGGCTTTGAAAACCCCAGGGATTTTATGAATTCGGCGGTACCACAAATACTCGGCAACCCGACTGAACTTATAAGAAAGCAGCAAGGCAAGGTATATTCGGAGAAGAAATCAGTAAAGACAAACAATGGCGAAGAGATCACAATTTTAATTACCATCGTTCCGATAGTGCTGGAGAATGAAGATTTTTATCTCGACACATTCATTGACATTTCCGAGATTGAAAAAGCTATAAGGGCACAACAGGTTGCCAACCGTGCCAAGTCAGAGTTTCTGGCAAACATGAGCCACGAAATCCGAACACCTATGAATGGCATTATTGGAATTACTGATCTGTTAAGTGAAACTGAGCTAACACCTGAACAAAATGAATTATTGAGTTTGATACATGATTCATCTGAAGTACTGTTAAGGATCATCAATGATATTCTCGATTTCTCAAAAATTGAAGCGGGCAAACTGACCATCGAAAAAATGCCTCTGAGCCTGCGAAAGATCATGAAATCCATTACCGAGCAATTCACTATTCAGGCAACAGAAAAGAACCTTGCACTGTCACTTCAAATTGATGAGGATATTCCCGATGATCTGATCGGCGACCCTATACGTCTGCAGCAGGTGTTTTCAAACCTGATTGGAAATTCATTAAAATTTACAAAGAAAGGCAGAGTGCAGATTACTATTAAAACCGTCAAAAGAGAACAGCAGGAAATTGATCTTGGTTTCGCTGTTGCAGATACAGGCATTGGCATTCCATCATCAGCCATTGAGAAAATTTTCCAGTCGTTTACACAACTTGACAGTTCTACTTCACGAAAATTCGGTGGCACCGGTCTAGGCCTCACCATTTCAAAACAATTGGTTGAACTTATGGGAGGCTCAATAAATGCAAGCAGTCCATCCGGGATATCAAACGACCCTGCAACACCTGGCGCTATGTTCTATTTTACTGCAAGGTTCCTTGTAAAAAAAGAGAACTAAAGGATAATCATAACTTCTGTTCAGTCTTCCGTTTTTAAGATTCGATATTTATCCGGATATAGCCCGGTATCTAAAGAAACAGACAACTCAGCCATTATTACTCAAAAGTTTTGAAAGAATTTTTATTTTAATTTTGTTTTTTCACATGAATTATTTTTTAATTTTGTAAAAAAATCAATAACCATGAAAAACAATAACATAATAGTGATTGGCAAAGATTCCGAGAGCTGGCTTGGAATCAAAAAAAGTCTGGTTAACATTGGCTTTACTGTACCCTCCTCAATTAAATCAGCAGCTAGTAGTCTGAAAGAGATTATAGTTTTTAACCCGGGGATTGTTCTGATAGAAGTGAATTTCAAAGAAAAATCTGATGTTCTTGAAACCGCTAAAAAACTATACAGAGAACATGATATCCCCGTGCTTTTGATTTCTGATGACACAAATGAAGAGTATTTACATTTTGCTAAAGAAGCTGATGTTTATGATGTGCTGCTTAAGCCGCTTGATGAAAAGAAACTCGACCTCGTGATCCAAAGTACGATGAAACGGCACAATTCATATTTAACCAGGAGTAAGCTGAAAGATATTTTCAAGAAAGTGGCCGATACAGGTACTGTGCCTGATTTTATCACTCTCAGAGCAGATTTCAAGCTGAACATGATAAAATTTAAGGACCTTTTTTATGTTGAAGCAATGAAGGATTATGTTATTGTTCACACAAAAAACAACCATTACATTACACACTGTACGATGAAAGTGATATTGAACAGACTTCCGGAAGATCAGTTTATAAGGGTTCACCGGTCTTTTATTGTCAGGAGGGATAAAATTTCTTCAGTTACGAATGATGAATTGGTGATCGAGGACGGCATAAGAGCGCTGCCACTTGGAGGTAACTACATGAAAGACCTTTTGGGTAGCCTGTATATTGTATAGGAACTGAGCAGAGAATCAGAAACCAAAAACTTTCTACTGGAAGATATCATCCCTGTCCAGTGGTCGCTCATTATCTTCCCATTTAAAATCTTTGAGTTTTACATCATTTGCGGAAAGATCTTTTTCAGGATATAACACAGCCTCAGGTTTTGAAATAAAGGTAATAGTTTTGATTTTATTATCGTCAACATGAATCAGGAGGTTGTCGGAAATGGCTTTGTTCACTCCAATCATTTTATTTTTATCATCCCTTACGTAGTAAATTGTTTCGCCGTTGCCTCTCACATCAACAACTTTCAATTTATTTTCAACAAAATGACCGATGAGGTTTTTCCCTTTCACCTGGTTGAATCTTGTTGAATCATCCTGAATCACGATAAAGGAGGAAGTATAGAGGTTCATTTGTTTGATCTGATTTTTGCTCAGATGGATGACCATGGTGTCGGCAGTCAGTTGGTTTTTATCAGTCCACATCACAGGGCGAATGTACATGGTGATCATTGAATCTTTGAAGGAATAAACCAGTGAATCGGCCATTCCCTGCAGGTCGGTTTTATAGAATTTTGCATGGTTATAAGCAAACAGGGTTTTGCCTTGTTGTGTTCCTGCTGTATCAAAATATGCTTTCAGTGTATCAGCATGGAGAAATAATGAATCACCGCTGATATTCTGAATAAGCAGCGCTTCTTTGGTCATCATTGTCGTGCCTTCTTTTTCTTTATACTCGGCATAATTTCCCTTCATGGTTATTTTCTGAACAGTGTCGTAGGCAGTGATGTTGTTAAATGCTTTTCCAAAACCTTTTTTCTTATCATAATACAAACTATCACCTTTAAGCCATTGGGTTTTGCTTTGCAGTATGGCATTTTTGTTGAACTGGGCAATATCTTTATTCGTGTCGTACCAGCCGTTTTCGCAGTAAATTGTATTTTCTTTACTGACAATGGTTGTGGGACCATAGAAATACGAAATGTCTGTGCCCGTATTATACATGAGTGTATCCGAATGCATGGTATATTGTGGTTTGACAAGCACCACATTCTTTTTAAAAAAGAACTGTTTGTTATCAGAGTAATAATAACCAATCTGGCTTGTAAGCTTTGTTTCAACATCGGTCACTTTGCCGCCCGTGGTGTAGTTGCCGGTGTTGGAATCTGTACTGTAAGTAAGGTGATCGGTGGTAAGTGTCATTTTGCCGTCGGTCATTTTCACATCATGAAAGATCTCGGCGATCTTGGTGTTGCCGTTATACAGAAGTAATTTCCCGTTGATAGTTACACTGCTTGATGTGATCCTGACATTGCTGTAAGCTTTCACACTGTTAGAATCTGTGTAAAGATAGGCGCTGTCGCAATAAAGATATGTTCCTTCATGTTCCAGAACAACGTCGCCAATAAGTCGCTTCACACCACCTTCAATTGTATTAGAAACCTCAAGTGAGTTGGCATCAACAAGTGTTATCTGCGTAGTTCTTTGTGAAAAGGAACTCAAAGGAAATAACAGCATGATAAATGCTAACCTGAAAAGTTGGATGGAAGTATGTTTTGAAAAATTCAATATTGTTAATGTTACTTCTGTTTAATATAGCCTATCTAATTACTGTCACTTCAATTTATGAACAAACGACTTAACGGCAAAGTTACATTTATTGTATTTTATGGAGGTTAATAAATGTTAAAACAAAAGACTCTTTTATTATTCTATCAATCTACCACTATTGGTAATTATCTCTCCTCCTTCCGGAAATGCACCATTGTGATCAGAAATATCACCAACATTGCGGGTCGCAGCATCAGGCAAATGAATATTGCGAATGCATCATCATCTAAAATTGATCTTACCGGCATCGCTCCCGGCATGTATCATGTCATCCTCAGCAATGGAACTACACCAAGCATCATGAAACTGATTGTTGAAAAAGCTCATTCCAATTTGAATAAAAAAGCCGGAAGTGTTTCTGTCTTTTTTATTTTCTCCTTAGGATTTTGGATACTTTGATTATTGACTAATGACTTTTGACTTTTGACTAATGACTATTGACTAATGACTATTGACTTGTCCACGTTGTTCACAACCATTTGTTATTAATTTACTCGTAGCAAAGTTTTTCATCCCTTAATAAATTATAATTTTGACAAAATACAGCTTTGTCAATTTGAAGAATTACATCAATAAAATTAAAGAAAAGCTCAGTAATGCCGGCATCAGCGAGTTGCTGCACAACCGCAAATTCGTTCTGTCGTCAGTTGCCATCATTGCCGGACTTGTTCTGACAACCTGGCTAATCATTCATTTTTCTTTCACAGCACAAACGTTCAGTTCAGCTATTGATGCTGTGCCCTCAGATGCCGCAGTAATACTCGAAGTCAAACAACCCAAAGGACTATGGAGTGAACTTTCAACAACGTCGGGTGTGTGGGCTGAGTTAAAAAAAACAGAGTTGTTCGGCTCCATCAATAAAGAGATCACTTTTCTCGATTCTCTTTTTAAGACCAACGAATGCGCCACTTCGATGATGAAAGAGAACACGCTCTATGTCTCCATGCACGCTATGGCTGCAGGAAACACAGGATTTCTTTACCTCACAGGTCTCAATAAAACCTGCAACGAAAGTTTTGTTGACGAGATCATCAAAAAAGCAATCCCCCCGCATTCTGCCGAGTTTGATATTACCTTTATGGGAACACAGATCAAAGAGATTTCAATGCCGGGGAGAACGGAGAAATTTGATTACACCATTTCAAAAAATGTTTTCATTTGCAGCGCTGAGCGTATGCTTGTGGAATCAGCCATCAAACAACAAAAGTCGGGGATATCGGTGACTAAAGATGCAGGATTTTCCAAAGTTGCAGAGACCACCGGCAAAAAAGTTCTAGCTGACGTTTACATCAATTTCCGGTATTTCTCCACTTTATTTTCGAAACTTGTTGCACCGGCTTACATAAAAAACATACTCTCCATGGCAAGCTTTGCCGATTGGTCAGCGCTTGATGTGAGTGTGAAAAAAGATGTGATATTGCTCAATGGCTTTACTACTGCCAACGACACCGCCAACGGTTTTCTGAGTTTATTTGCAGGACAGGAGCCGCATGAAATGATGATGACCGATGTGCTGCCATCGTCAACAGCTTCCTTTGTTTACTATGGTTTCAGCGACTTCGACAAATGGTACAAATCATATTCAGCTTACCTGAAAAAACACGGAACACTCAACGCCCGCACTGCTGCCATCACCAAACTCAACAGCGATTATAAGACCGATGTTGAAAAGAATTTCACAACATGGGTAGGCAAAGAAATGGCGCTGGTGGTTACCGAGCCTGCCGATTCAGATGCTACCACAAGCATGTTTGCTGTGATCAAAGCCGACAATATCAACAATGCCATGACCATGCTTGCACCACAGTCGCAGGTGCAGACAGTGAAAGCAGTGAAGCCAAAGAAATCTGAAAAAGATAAGAAGGGTAAAAAGAAAAAAACAACACCAAAAATGGAGGAAGTCAAAACCACACCCACCTCTATTGAACCCAATAAGATCTATGAATACAAAATTCCCGGAGTGATACCTGTTTTGTTTGGCAAACTGTTCGATGCAGTGAAGGGAAATTATTACACCATTGTGAACGATTATGTGATCTTTGCAAATTCATCAAAAGCCCTTGATTCATTTCTGAAAGACTTTGCAGATGCAAAAAAACTCAGCGATAACAACAACTATCTTTCGTTTGCAAAGAACATCGCGACCGAATCGAACATCTATCTTTATTGCAACATCCGCAAATCGCAACACATTTTCACGAATTATGCAGGCAAAGGAATTGCAGACTACATGAGTCATCATTTTGACAACTTTAAAAACTTCGGTGCATTCGCGTGCCAGTTGAGGGCAGAGAAAAAACTTTTCTATAGCAATATCTGCATCAAAACAACTTCTTCCTCAGCTGCCGAATCAAATGCATTGTGGTCGCTGAAACTCGATTCGGCAGTATTCAACAAACCACAGGTGGTTTCGGACATTTCTGACAAATCGAAAAAGATCATCGCTTTCGACAATGCTGCCAATATGTATCTCATAGACAAAGACGGCTCGCTGTTGTGGAAAATCGAACTAAAGGAAAAACCCCTCAGCGATGTTTTTGTGATTGATTATGCCAAAGACGGAAAGAGCGAGTATATGTTCAACACACAGAATTATATTTACCTCTTGGACAAGGAAGGCAAGAGCGTTGGCGATTTTCCGCTGCACCTCAGCGATGAAGCCACAGCAGCCATGACAGTGGCGGATTTTGCCAACACCAAAGACTATAATCTTTATGTGCCCTGCGGCAACAAGATCTGCAATTTTACAAAAACCGGCGCAGTCAACAAAAACTGGACTGTTTACAACACACAAAGCGATATTTGCAAAGAAGTGACCTGTCTGAAATTTAATGGTAGCGACTGCCTGCTCACATCGGACAAGGAAGGAAACATCTATGTGCTCAACAAAGCAGGCGAGCAAAAGATCAGGGTTAAAAACAGCTTCACGGCTTCTGCTTTTGGCAAATTTTACGCCATCAAGGGAAGTAAGAAAACCAAATCAAGCATACTGACAACGGACAACCAGGGCAACCTTGCTTTTATCTCCGCTTCAGGCAATGTGGATAAAAAAACCGTGGCCAAATTCAGCCCCAACCATTACTTCCTCTACGAAGATTTTAATAACGACAAAGCCAACGAATATATTTTCTTCGACGAGAACAAACTCAGCATTTACGATGCTGCGCTTAAACTTTTATATTCTTACACCTTCCCTGTGGAGATTGCAGGTTGCCCTTCCTATTACCAGGATGCTGATGGCAATGGCATGATAGGTTTTGTGAGTGCTAAAACGAGCAATATCTACCTTCTCAAAACGGAATGCACACTCAGCAATGGCTTTCCTCTTACCGGATCCAGTCCTTTTTCAGTTTCGAGCCTCAGCAATGATGGCGCATTGAATCTCATTGTGGGATCAGAAAGGACGGTTTATAACTATGCGATAGAATAGGATTTTCGGGTTTGTTTTTGGTTTTTTGTTGCGGTGACTTTTACATTTTACATCTTTCTGTTTTACATTTTACATTTTCTTCATTTTACATTTTACATTTTCCTGTTTTACATTTTGCATTATTATTCCTCAAAAAAAGCAAAATAACTATGATGCTAAAGCGCAACAGTAGTAGCAGATTTTATTTTCAGTCCGCTAAAGCAAGACTGCAATAGATGTCAGTGCAGCATTTATTGCAGTTCGTTTTAACCCCGTGGGATAGCTTTTAGTTTTTGCAAATCATTTTTATTAAGTAATATCCAACGGGGTTAACGAACTGAAAAAGTAAAAAAGGCAATTGACTTTAGTCGCATTTTGAAAAATATTTTTTATTTACAAAACTCTGTCAGGTTGAAAAAACGCTGACAGGTTTTCCTTAATCCCGAAAGGGATTGTATGTTTATAGAAAATGTTTTGTCATGGAATGTGCGACTCCTCCAGAGTCGTATGTCTCGCCGGGATTCATCTTCTATAAACATGTGAATCCTTCGGATTCATTACCCCGAAAAACAATGATGCTAAAGCGCAGTAGTGGATGATTTTATTTTTAGTCTGCTAAAGCAAGACTGCAAAAGATGTCAGTGCAGCATTTTTTGCAGTTCGTTTTAACGAACTGAAAAAAGTGCAAAAGGTAATTGACTTTAGTCGCAGCTAACCTGGAAAGTTTTCTTCCAACTTTCCAGGTTTTATCAATTGGAAAAAGACTTTCCAAGTTCTGAAAAAAACTTTGAAAGTCATCCAGGCAATTTCCGACAACAGATTTTTATTTCAGCCTGCTAAAGACAGACTGCAATAGATAGCAGCTAGCAGCATTTATTGCAGTTCATTTTAATGAACTGAAAAAAGTGCAAAAGGCAATTGAGATTAGTTGCATTTGAAAGAGATTTTTTTTTGTTCACAAAATTTGAACAGACCTATGGCTGAAAAAATCTGCTCAGGAGCGGGGTTTGATGTAGGCAAGGAGATTTCTCACACCATCCGAACAAATAGTGTTAAACCAGGTAAAGAACCCGGTTCAGCTATCCTTTACGCTGAAGGAAAAGGCATGCATGAATGGGAACTGAGCTACGACGGAGGACTAACCTCAAAACCTCTGCGTGCCA
>Ga0209697_10004625_pt1 | contig 17732 bp, 11 predicted proteins | sample AliMusrvi5mmetaG_FD_184115 | JGI IMG/M metagenome (GOLD analysis project Ga0209697, IMG submission 184115) | Freshwater lake bacterial and archeal communities from Alinen Mustajarvi, Finland, to study Microbial Dark Matter (Phase II) - Alinen... | ecosystem: Environmental > Aquatic > Freshwater...
GCGCCGCGACCGCCTCCGCCACGGGCTCGTCGAACCCGGCCCAGGTGAAGAGGCCGGAGAGCACGTCGGGGATCGCGAAGAAGACGACCACCTCGGGCTCGTCGCCCTCGTCCAGTGCGTCCCAGCGCTTGAAGACGACGTACTGCTTGTCCGAGGGCACCACCGGCACCGTCTCCATCCAAGCTGAGACGAGCTCGGGCGTCTGCTTGTAGCGCTCGCCCTCCAGCTCCCCGGCGATGCCGCACGAGAGGAAGGACTGGAAGTCCTTGCGCAGGCTCGTCTCGAGCCCCAGGTAGCGCCTGCCACAGCCGACCGTCTCACGCGCGTAGTACACGGGCTCGCCGCCGCGCACGGCCTTCAAGTCGCCGATGAAGCAGCGCCAGCCCTTGGCGGGCCGGCTGGGCGCGGCGCCGTGCGCCTCGTCGGAGCGGAAGAAGGCGACCGGGAGCTCGGCGCCGGGGAAGTAGGTGGACCAGATCTCCAGGAGCCTGCTCTTCTGCTCTGCGGTCATCCGTACCTTCCGGCGTGTCGGCGCGTCGGGCGGGCATCCGACGACGGTGAGAGACCCACTCTATACCGGCGTCGGGGCCGTGAACGCGCAGGAGCCGGCCGACCTGCGCGGGCCGGCCCGCGCGGCGCCGGCGCGCTCGCGCTTCCTATTGCTGAGGCGTCGTGACGAAGTCCGCGATCGCGAGACGCGCGCTCTCGTAGGCGGCGGGGTCGTGTGAGTAGGTGGGGAAGTTGAAGACGTTCCTCTGCACGGCCTTGTAGGGGAACTGCGTGATCGTCGCCAGCGCCTGGCTCACGATCTGCGCGCCGCCGGGCAGCGCGTCCGCGATGCGCATGTACTCGCGATCCTCAAGTCCGTCGCGCAGCGCCTCCAGTCGGAGGGACGAGACCGGCGCGGCATACGGGTCGGTGAGCCCGTAGGCCGGGTAGTAGCCGGGATAGACGAGGGAGCTGTCGCCGTTCGCGTGGCGGGTGGCCGTGTTCCGCGAGAGCGGATCCTGGTAGGGGTCGCGATACGTGGCGGGGCTTTCCGGCATGGACCACTGGTTGAGCGCCCAGTTGATCAAGCCGTCCACGTTCCAGCGCTCCATGAGCCAGCCCCAGACGCGCTGGTCGGTGTTGGGCTTCTCGACGACGAAGTTGGGGATCTTGGCCACCCAGCTGTTGGCGTAGGTGTACCACCAGACCTCCTTGCCGGCGGCCTTCTCCTGGCGGAGCGCGGGGATGCGCCCGAAGAAGTAGAAGTAGCGCACGCCCCAGATGTCGACGTCGTCGAAGAGGAAGCCGTTGGCCTGCTTGACGCCGCCCAGGCCGCGCGGCCGCGGATCGTCGGTGAGCAGGAACTTGATGCGGTAGCCGGACGCCGCGGAGGCGGCGTGGAGCACCTGGGCGTACTGTTCGGCGGCCCTCTCCTCCCAGCGCTTCGTGGTCTCGTCCATGATGTAGGCGTAGGCCTTGTCCTGCCAGCCGTACTGCTGGTACATGGCGCAGAGCTCGGTGAGATACGTCGCGAGCTGCGGGCTGGAGGCGTCGTAGTCGCGACCCAAGGCCCAGGGCCACCACCGCACCCAGGGGATGCGCGTCGCGTTCAAGTCGAGGCCGCCGGCGCCCAGGTAGGGGGCGAGCGCGGCCGCGTACTTCGCGGCGTCGAACGTGCCGTCGGCGGACGTCCGCGGCAGACTGAGGGGCAAGAGCGGGGAGATGCCGTGCTGCGCCAGCATGACGTAGGTGTTGAGGAGCAGCCGGTTGCGCTGGGCGTTGTTGTTCCAGTTGAGGCCGGAGCCCGCGACGCTGCGGCGCAAGGCCTTCGGGTCGAGGCCGAAGCCGGTGCGCGTGCCGAGCTGCTCCCAGCCGAACCCCCAGACGTGCAGGCCGAACGGGAGCTGCACGGTCTCCAGACCGTTCTGCACGACGAGCGTGGCGTGATAGTCGCCGGCGGGCGTGCCGAGGGGGACGTGCGTGAGCAGGTAGAACGAGGTGGTGAAGTCGGGCACGGCGATCTGACTGTCGAAGCTCCGGGGCACCAACGGGTCGGGGTACAGCCCGGCGCGCCGGCGCAAGTCCGTCGTGGGCTGCGTCACGTTGACGTAGAACACCTGGTCCAGGGCGGTGTTGGCGACGATGAGCGGGGCGCTGTCCGCGCTCCAGCTGAAGCTCACGGCGTGGTCGCCGCCATCGCGCAGCACGACCTGGGCGCCCTCGTATTCGTTCTGCGCGGCGTCGATGCCGATCGTCTGGGCGGCGCCCGGCGGCGTCCCCGGGAAGGCGCGCCCCGTGGCCGGGATGACCCACACCGCGGCGTGGGCGGAGCCAGCAGCCACGAGGAGGAGCAGGGCCACGGACGTGAAGGCGATTGTTGCTGCTGCGAGACGAAGCGGCCGAGCCGTGCGGAGCATCGTCTCCCCCTGGCTGAAGTCCCTCAGGACCGGCGCCTCGCGGCGTCCGCCCTGACCGTGCTCCCGGATCTGTTCGCCCGCGAGTCTCGACCATTGCCGCGGGCCCTGTCAATTCCGGCCGCCGCGGCGAGCCAGCCGTGCGGTAGCGCGCCGGCTGCAGGCTGCGGCGGGCAGGCATCATCGCCCAGCCCCCGCCGGACGCCGGCTACTTCACCTTGAACGTGCGCCACTTCGTCGCGGCGGCCGCACTCTTGGTCGTCGCCGCGATCGTCGCCTGCAAGCGGAAGCTGCCCCGCCGGGCGGGCTTGTACTTCCAGCTGTAGACGCCGCGGCGGCTACCCGCGCGCGTCACGCTCTTGACCCTCACCCACTTGCGCCCCCGCTTCCTCTGCACGGTCAGCTTGACCTTGCTGCGGGCGAAGCGGCTGGGAGTCACTTTGCCGCTCGCAGTGACGGAGCGGCCGAGCTTGAGGGCGCCTCTCTTGAGGCCGCTCAGCTTGAGCGAGAGCGTCGGTGCCGGCAGGAGGGCGTAGCGGTAGATGCCAGCCCGGACCAAGGCGCTCGTCGCGGTGCGAGCCACCCGCGGCGCGTCGGCAGACGCGCCGGTGGTCGCGCCCGCGGCGCCACCGGAGGTGGCGGCGTAGAGGATCGTCTGGCCACCGGCCTCGCCCGAGGCGAGCGCCAGGATCGGGAGCGTGCCGAAGGCTCCTGCCGCGCGCGTCCAGGTGTCTCCCATGTCGCTCGAGAAGCAGAGTCCGGTGGGATCGCTGGCGTACAGGCGGGTGGAGTCGCCGCCCGCGAACAGGTAGTTGCCGTACCCCCCCTGCATCCGGTGCCAGGTCGTCCCGCCGTCCGTGGAGCGGTAGGGGCCCTGCCGGGTGGAGACGTACAACACGTGCTGAGGATGAGTGGCTATGGCGATCGTGTCCGCGTCCCGCATGTCCTGACTGCGGTCATCGATCCGCGTCCAGCTCGCGCCGTGGTCGGTGCTGCGGTAGACCCCGGTGCCGTGCACCGCCCCCATTCCACCCGCCGTGAAGTAGACCAGTCCCGGCGTCTGCGGGTCGAAGGCGATGTCGTCGATCCGCCCCACGCCTTGCGGCATGGCAACGGCCTGCCAGGAGGCGCCGTAGTCGTTGCTGGCATACACGTAGCCGTTGAACGTCACGTTGTCACCCGTGTCGAACGCGACCAGCAGGTGCCCGGATTGGAAGGGGTCCGGCGCCATGGCCTCGAGCCCCCCGGACGACGCAGGCGCGGATGCGTTCCACCCCAGGTCGGCCCAGGTGTCGCCACCGTTGGCGCTTCTGTAGACGCTGCCGGCGTCCAGGGCGTAGACACGATCGGCATCCGTGGGGTCGGCAACTACGAGGCCCATGATGGGCCACGAGCCGGGAACCTGTGCGTAGCCCCAGGTGCCGGCGCCGTCCTTGCTGCGATAGACGCCCGGCCAGAACCCGAACGTGGCAAAGACCCGTAGCGGGTCGCTGGGCGAGACGTCCAGCGAGCTGCACGTCATGCCGGTCAGGCCCTGGTCCTTGACCAGCCAGGTCTGCCCGCCGTCGGTGGTCTTCTGCACCCCGTAGGTCCGGTCGCCGACGTAGCCGACCTGCGCGTTGGTGGGATCGAAGATCAAGGTATAGACGCCAGTTGTCGGACCGAACCCATCCCAGTGAGCACCACCATCGATGGAATGATGCCAGGTCACGTAGACCGAGTCGGCCCCGGTGAAGGTGATGCTTGCGCCTCCGAGGGTCGCGGGGGTCACGTCCTGCCAGCCGGAGAGGGCGGCATCCGTGCTCTTGAAGACCCCGATGGGAGCGTTGTCGGCGACGATCCAGACCTCTCCGGGGGCGTAGGGGTTGTAGGCAAGCGTCTCGTTGAAGCCGATGCTGCTGACGGGAGGGTTGGCGGGCGCCGGGCTCCAGGTGCTGCCCTCGTCGCCCGAGTGGTAGACGTGCGCATCCTGGGTCACGAGCACCATCCGTGACGGATCGCTGGGGTCAAAGGCCACGTCTTCGACGCTGGCGCCCTCCAGCACGACCGTCCAGTTCGCTCCGCCGTCCGTCGATCTTGCCAGTCCCTGCCCGGCGCCCGGAGTGCCTCCCATGATCGGGTCGTAGTGCGAGCTGACGAAGAGCACTTGAGGGCCGGAGGGCGAGACGTAGACCTGACCGTTGGCGATCGGGCGTCCGCCCGGCCAAGCCGACAGCACCGTGGTCCAGGTGTCGCCTTCGTCCTTGGAGCATGCCACGCCTCCGGTGGCATAGGCCCAGAGCCGATCCGGATGCTGGGCATCGACGGCCAGCTTTCCGGCGAGCATGAAGCCGACGCCCGTGGACTGCCAGTTCTCGCCCGCATCCGTGCTGCGAAACAGGCCCATGAGCCCGTTGGCTGACGCGTAGAGCGTCCTGGGGTCGCCGGGCTTCATCAGGATCTGGTGCACGTCGCCGCCGTAGAGGGCGCTGCCGTTCCACTGGCCGATGCCCTGGGTGACGGTGAAGGCGCCGGCGAGACCGGCGCTGCCGCCGTCCGGGTTGACGACCTTCAGCGCGTACACGCCGGGGTTGAGGCCCCACGGCACCGTGGCGGTGAGGGTCGTGCTGCTCACGAAGGTCACGCCGGTCAGCGCGGTAGTACCGAGCGAGGCCGTCGCCGAGGGGGCAAAGCCGGCGCCGGTGATGGTGACGGGCGCGTCGATGTCGTTGGGCGCCGAGGCGGGGGTGACGGCGATGACGGCCGGAGTGGACTGGGCCGTCAGCGCCTTGGCGCCGGCGACGCCACCCAAGGCGAGCAGGAGCAGGCCGACAACGGTGAGGGAGAGAAGGAGCTTCTTCATGGCACGACCCCCCAGGATGCGGTGTGCCTCGTCGCCGCCCCGGCGGCGGGGTGAGACTCGCGTGACGCGAATCACAAAGTCAGTGTACGACGCCCGACGCGAATCACAACGTCGGGCACGGAAGCTCGCCAGACGCTCTCGTCGGATCGCGAGGCGCAAGTCGGGGTAACCAGCCTCAGCGCCGACGCCGGGCCGGCGCCAGCCCGGACCAAGCGGTCAGCTCACCATGCGGGATCGACGCCCGCGCACGGGAGGGACGAAGCGGAGGCGGCTACTCCTCCGCGCCGGTCTGGCGAGCGATGCGGCGCCGCACCTTTGCCCAGGAGTCGGTCGTCAGGAACGTCTGGTCCGCGTTCGCCAGCATGCGCGCGAACTTGCTCCACGGCACGGCGAACGTGAGCACGCCCTCGGGGACGCGCGGGCGCGCGGACACGTCGAACATGCCGAGGACCGCCCGCGGGCGCTCCTTGGCCGCCTCCAGCAAAGGGTACTGGATGATGGAGGCGCAGCCGGCGCCGAAGGGCGCCGCGACCGCCTCCGCCACGGGCTCGTCGAACCCGGCCCAGGTGAAGAGGCCGGAGAGCACGTCGGGGATCGCGAAGAAGACGACCACCTCGGGCTCGTCGCCCTCGTCCAGCGCGTCCCAGCGCTTGAAGACGACGTACCGCTTGTCCGAGGGCACCACAGGCACCGTCTCCATCCAGGCCGTGACGAGCTCGGGGGTCTGCTTGTAACGCTCGCCCTCCAGCTCCCCGGCGATGCCACACGAGAGGAAAGACTCGAAGTCCTTGCGCAAACTCGTGTCGAGCCCCAAGTAGCGCCTGCCGCAGCCGACGGTCTCACGCGCGTAGAACACGGACTCGCCGCCGCGCACGGCTTTCAAGTCGCCGATGAAGCAGCGCCAGCCCTTGGCGGGCCGGCTGGGCGCGGCGCCATGCGCCTCGTCGGAGCGGAAGAAGGCGACGGGAAGCTCAGCGCCGGGAAAGTACGTGGACCAGATCTCCAGGAGCCTGCTCTTCTGCTCTGCGGTCATGCGTGCCTCCTGACGTGTCTGCGCATCAGCCGCCCACGCGCTCCAGAAAGCGCTCACGGCGCTCCTTGGTCCAGCGCGCGCAGTACGCCGGCTTCTGCGCGATGATGCGCTTGAAGCACAGGCTGCACGTGGGCGTGCACTCGGTGATCGGCTCGGCGATCTGCCCGCTCGCCTTCCTGGGCCAGAGCGGGTCGGCAAAGACGATGCGCCCCAGCCCGACCAGGTCGGCGGCGCCGTCGCTCAAGATGGCCTGCGCCGTCTCCGGCCGCTGGATGCGCCCGGCGGCGATGACCGGCATCGCCGGGAGCTCCTGCTTGATGGCGGCCGCGAACGGCGTCATGCACGCCTCCTGGCGGTCGTCCATCACGTACTGGGGCGGAGAGTCGTAGCACCCGGCCATGACCGAGAGATAGGCCGCGCCGGCGCGCGCCAGCTCCCGGGCGAACGGCAGCGTCTCGTCGAGCGTGATGCCGCCCGGGACGCACTCGTGGGCCAGGAAGCGATACCCCACAGGGAAGTCGTCGCCCACCGCCGCCTGTACGGCCGCGAGCACCTCGAGAGGGAAGCGCATGCGGCCCGCGAGCTCGCCGCCGTACCCGTCGTGGCGCAGGTTGGTGCGCGCCGAGAGGAACTGCGTCAGGAGGTAGCCCATGCCGCCGTGCAGCTCGACGGCGCCGAATCCCGCCGCCTTCGCGCGCACCGCCCCGGCCGCGAAGGCGGCGACGACCCGGTCGACGTCGGCCTGGTCCATGACCCTCGGCGTGACGCCCCAGGTCTCCACGGCGGAGGGCGCGATGCGGTCGGGGCGCTTCGCGTGCCTGCCGGCATGGTGGAGCTGCAGCACGGCCGGCACGCCGCGCGCCTTGATGACCGCCGCCAGGCGCGCCAAGCCCGGGACGAAGCGATCCTCGGAGGCGAGCAGGCTGCGCGGGTTCGTGAGGCCGCGCGGCTCGACGGTGGCGTTCTCCACCACCACCATCCCCGCCCCGGAGTCGGCCATCTCGGAGTAGTAGTCCAGCACGAGGCTGTTCACCTCATGGTCCGGGTCCGGATACGCAAGGTACATGGGGAGACAGACGATGCGGTTCGCGAGGGTCAGGGGGCCGAGGCGGAACGGTGAGAAGAGACGGTCGGTCATGAGCAGGTCACTCCTTGCCGCGATCGATGACGGTGACGTCCACCGCGGACCGATCGTGGCAGCGTGGAGGTCTGGACTATCGGCACGATAGTCGCACCTTTCCTTGCTCGGATACAGCCGGCCCGTTGCGGCCGACTTCACGCGTCGCGACAGGTGCCGGGACTGGCACGCCGCGCCGGGCGACGCACTTCTCACTGCGCGGTGCGAGTCGTCGGAGTTCATGCTGACCTGCCCGCCTGACAACGGCGGCGACAAGCCCCACCTGCGGTGACCATCCAACGCCGGACCGGACGTACACGCATGGTGTGACCAGCGGGGGTTGGCAGAGACTCCCTCCGTGTGGTTGCATCGGCAGCGAGCTTCCGCGCCGACGGCTGCGACCGGGGTATCCCGGCCCGGGCACCTGAGAGGGGATCGCGACGGACTACGGTTCCGACAACAGCAGGCGACTGAGTGCGAAGCGCAAACGCGTACGCCGGCGGCGGGTCGTGCTGGCCGTGTGCTGCTGCCTGCTCGTGCTTGTGGTGGCGCTCGGGGCCGGCGCCGCCTACCTCTTCCGCACCGGGAGCCAAGGCGGCGCGGTGACGGTGACGATCCCCACCGGGTCGAGCCTCCACGCGGTAGCCGATGTCCTCGCGCAGGCCGGAGTGGTGCCGCATGCGCTGGCCTTCGAGATCCGCGCGCGGCTGAGCGGGACCGGCTCCCAGTTCAAGGCCGGCACCTACGCCCTGCGTGTCAACGAGCCGTACTCAGCCCTCAGCGCCGCGCTGATCGCGGGCGCGAAGCCACGCACCATCAAGGTCACCATCCCGGAGGGCTACACGGTCGCGCAGACCGCGACGCTGCTCCGCGGCAAGATCACGGGGTTCTCCGCCAAGCAGTACCGCACGCTCGCCGAGAACTACCCCGGCCACGTCGGCGTGAAGGGCTACAAGCGCGGGACGACCCTGCAGGGACTCCTCTTCCCCGCCACCTACGACGTACTGCCGACCGTGACGCCGAGCCAGTTCATCGGCCTCCAGCTCGCGGCCTTCCACGCCAACATCGCCAAGGTCGACATGACGCGCGCGGCCAAGGCGAACCTCACGCCCTACGACGTCGTGATCATCGCCTCGCTCATCGAGGGAGAGGCGGGCGCCGCCCACGACCGGGCCAAGATCGCCGCCGTCGTCTGGAACCGACTCAAGCAGGGCATGAGACTCCAGATCGACGCGACCGTGCTGTACGCCCTCGGCAAGCACAAGAACATCGTCACCTTCCAGGACCTCAAGGTCGTCTCGCCGTACAACACGTACCTGCACTCGGGATTGCCGCCGACGCCGATCGACAATCCCGGCCTGGCCACGCTCGCCGCCGCCGCGTCGCCGGCCGCCGTCGACTACCTCTACTACGTCGGCCGCAGCGACGGCACGGGGCCGCTCTACTTCTCCAGCAGCTACAGCCAGTTCCTCAAGGATGAGGCGAAGGTACAGAAGTAGCCGGAGTGCAGGGGCCAGCCAGCCGATCGAGTGGGACCCCATCCTCAAGGGCCTCCTCGTCTTCGCCGCGTACACGTCGTCCCTGCTGGTGGCGGCGTGGTTCAAGTTCCGGCGCAAGGACATCCTGGTCTGACTCGGGCGGGCGGTGGCGCCCCAGCGCTACCGCCCGCCTCGGGCAATCGACGTCTCGATCACGCCACCGTCTCGATCACGCGCGCGCCGCTGATCGCGACGAAGCAACCTGCGAGGTGAGCACCCAGCCCATCGAGTTCGGCAAGCTGTGGGGTCTGCGGGCGGACCTGGATCTACTTCGCCACCAAGGATGTCAAAGGGAGCCGACGTCCGCTTCCGCGCTGCGAAGCCTGAGCAGCCAGAGTTCGCGACGATAGGCCCAGAGGACGGACGCACAGACGACGAAGGCCAGGGCGCGGTCGGCGCCGGGCAGCGGGAGGACGAACGACGCCGTGAGGTAGGTGGCTCCGGCAAGCAGCGGGGCGTATCTCATGAGCCTCCGCACGCGAACCACGAGCAGCCACGGGACGAGCGTGATGACGAAGACGAGCGGCGTGAGCGCCAGCGCGGCACCTGCGGCGGTCGCGATCCCCTTGCCACCGGAACCGCGCAGGAAGACCGAGTGCTGATGGCCCAGCGTCGGCATGAACGCGACGAGGGCGGCAGGCCACGCCGGCAGCAGCAGGGCGGCGGCGAGCGCCGGCAACAGGCCCTTGCCCACGTCGCAGGCCATGACCAGCGCCCCGGCCTTGGCCCCGAGCTCACGGTAGACGTTGCCGGCGCCCACGTTGCCCGTCCCGCGCCGGCGGATGTCCACGCCGTACATGCGGCGTGCCACGATCAGCGCGAACGGGGTCGCGCCAAGCAGATAGCCGCCGAGGGCGAGGGCGACGGTGAGGATGAGGTCGGGCAGCGTCACGAGCAGGCACGATACCATGCCGCACCGTCCGGCATGCCAGCGCCGCGGCGACGTTCGTCGCGGGCTGGTGTACGCGGGCGGCGCTCTCTTGCGGAGCGCCCGACAGGCACGAGCGCCCTAGTCGCCCTGCGGCTCCTCGGGCGACACTCCAGCCACATGCGGGTGCTTGCGCTCGAGGGAGGCGCCCTCGACATCCACGTTCGGGATCAGGCGGTCGAGCCAGCCGGGCAGCCACCAGGCGCGGTCGCCCAGCAGGTGCATCAGGCCCGGCAGGATGACCATGCGGACCACGAACGCGTCCACGAGGACACCAAAGGCGAGGGCGAAGCCGATCGGCCGGATCATCGCGCTGTCCGAGAAGATGAACCCGCCGAACACCGAGACCATGATGATCGCGGCCGCCGTCACCACGGCCCGCCCGGCCTTGAAGCCGAGGACGACCGCGATGCGCGCAGGTGCCCCGTGGGCGTACGCCTCGCGCATGCCCGAGGCCAGGAACAGGGTGTAGTCCATCGCCAGGCCGAACAGGATGCCCGCCAGCATGGTGGGCAGGAAGTTCAGGATCGGGCTGGGGTCGCTGACCCCGAACAGCCCGCCCAGCCAGCCCCACTGGTAGATCGCGACGGTGCCGCCGAGCGCGGCGAACAGCGAGAGGGCGAAGCCCCCGGTGGCGACGAGCGGAAGAAGGAGCGAGCGGAAGACGACGACCATGATCAGGAGCGAGAGCCCCAGCACGACCGCGAGGTAGACCGGCAGCGCGTCCGCCAGCTTCTTCGAGATGTCGATGGCCGCGCTCGTCTGGCCCGCCACGCCCAGGGTGATGCCGCCCGGCAGCGGGGAGGCCGCCCGGATGTCGGCGACGAGCTGCTCGGTGGAGACGCTCGTCGGCCCTTGCTTCGGCACGACCTGGAAAGCGGCGATCGTGCGGTCTGCGGACGTGAGGACCGGCGCGACCGCTGAGACGTTCGCGAGCGCCGAGATCGCCTTCGCGACCTGGACCTGGCGGAAGAGCAGCGTGTCGGCGGTGGTCCCCGCCGGCAGATCCGCGATCACGAGGAGCGTGCCGTCCTGCCCCGCGCCGAACTTGTCGGCGATGGTGGTGTACGCGCGGTACTGCGTGGACTTGGCGGACTCGGATGAGCCCACGGGAAGCCCGAGCCGCATCGAAGCGGCGGGCAGGGCGAGCACGACGAGGACGGCGATGCCGACGGCCACCTGGCCCAGCGCGCGATAGGTCGGCAGAGGCTCGGCGGGCGCGGGCTTCTCGTGCGCGCCGGTCTCGACACGCGCCTTCTCCTTGCGGCGCAGGACACGCATCCCGGCGAACGAGAGGAGCGCGGGAGTCAGGGTGACCGCGATGAGCACGGCGATGGCGACCGCCGCAGCCCCGATGCTGCCCATCAGGCCGAGGAACGGGATGCCCGTCACGTTGAGCGCGACCAGGGCGATGATGACCGTCGTCCCCGCGAACACGACCGCGTTGCCCGAGGTGCCGTTGGCGAGCGCGACCGACTCCTCGACCGAGTAGCCCTCCCGGAGCTGCCGGCGGTGCCGGTTGACGATGAACAGGGCGTAGTCGATGCCGACCGCCAGCCCAAGCATGATGCCGAGGATCGGGGTGACCGACAGCATGTTGAGCACGCTCGAGAGCGAGAGCGCACCGAGCGTCGCGATCCCCACGCCGATGAGCGCGGTCAGGATCGGCAGCCCGGCCGCGACCAGCGTGCCGAGCAAAGTGAAGAGGACGATCGCGGCGATCACGAGGCCGGCGAGCTCGACCGGCCCCACGAGGGCCGGGATCGCGGACGCGATGGAAGAGGAGAAGTCGACCGAGACGCCGGGGACGGGCGCGTCCCTGAAGACGGCGACGAGTGCGTCCTTGGTGGCCTGTTTCACGGCCATCTGCGGCTTCGTGAACGTCACCATGGCGATCGCGGCGCTGCCGTCGGGGGAGACGAGCCGGATGCCGGAGGCGAGGTCGAGCAGGGTGGCGCCGGCCTCGAGCTTCGTCGTCTCGGCCGCCAGCTTCGCGGGCGCGCCGTTGAGCTGGGTCTGCTTGCCGCGGATGGTCGCCCATCCGCCGTTGATCTGGACCTGCTTCGCCTTGATCGTTGCCCGGCCGGCGGTGATCTTGGCCTGGTTCTGCGCGATCGTCGCCTTGCCGGCGTTCAGCTGAGCCTGGCCATTCAAGAGCTTCGCCATGCCGGCGTCGATCTTGGCCTGGTTCTTCGCGATCGTCGCCCTGCCGGCGTCGAGCTGGCGCTGCTTCGCGGCGATCGTGGCCCTGCCGGCGTCGAGCTGGGCCTGCTTGGCCGCGATCTGGGCCATGCCCGCGTCGATCTGCGCCTGCGCGGCAGCGAACTGGTCCTTGTTCTGGTCGTACGTGCCGTCCTGCTTCGCCTGCGCGATGGCGGCGTCGAGCTGGGCCTGCCGGGCGGCCAGCTGGGCCTTGCCGGCGTTGAGCTGGGCCTGGCCGGCCGCGAGCTTCTTGTTTGCCGCATCGAGCTGGGCCTGGCCGGCCGCGAGCTTCCTGTTTGCCGCGTCGAGCTGGGCCTGGCCCGTGGCGAGCTGCGCGCGGCCGGCGTCGATCTTGGCCTGTGCGGCCGGCAGCTTGGCTCTCGCGGCGTCGAGCTGCACCTGGCCGACCGCGAGCTTCTTCTTTGCCGCGTCGAGCTGCACCTGGCCGGCCTTGAGCTTGGCCTTGGCCTGGTCGATCTGGACCTGGCCGCGAGTGACCTGGGAGCGTGCGGCGGCGAGCCTCACCCGCCCGACGGCGATCTGCGCGGCCTGTGCCTTGCGCTGGGCCTGCGCGGTGAAGGGGTCGAGGATGCTCTCCACGCCGTGGATCTTCGAGGCCCGCGCGATGCGGTCGGCGATGGCCGCCTGCTGCGCGGCGCTGATCGGCGAGCCGTCCGCGGTATGGAAGACGATCGTGCCGCTACCACCGGCGGCCTTGGGGAAGGCGGCCTCCAGCCGATCCGTCACCTGCGCGGTCGGGGTGCCGGGGATCGTGATCTGGCCGTTGGGAGTGCCTCCGGCGAGCACGAACGCGGCGGCGGCGGCGGCAAGGACCGCCAGCCACACGAGGACGACGGTCCCCCGTCGCCGGGTCGCGAAGCGTCCGATCCGGTAGAGCAGCTCTGCCATGGTGTAGGGCTCCTATTTCGTATGGACGACCGCCGGCGGGCGCGTCGAAGAACGCGCGGCGACGCAGCAGGGTCATGAGTGGGAATCGCCGGACGGCGAGCGGCAGGCGCTCAGGCCCCGTCCGGCGGCCTGATCAGGGGTCCACCTCAGTGTGCTCGAGCCCGGCGCGAAGCAGCGCGAAGCTCTCGTGGATGAAGCGCTCCGGGCCTTGCTCGCCGGGCTCGCAGGTCGCGGCGAACTCGAAGGCGGTCACGGTGGCCGTGATCGCCGCGGCGGTCACGAGGCGAGGGTAGATGTCGGTCGAGGCATCGGTGCCCGTTCGCGCGGCGACGACGTCGGTGACCATGCGGGTCACCTCGTCGAGCAGGACGGACCGGCGGTGCGCCATGACGGTGCTCGTCCAGAGCACGTCGCTCTGGGTGGCCAAGTCCAGGGGATGGTCGACGGTCCCTGCCGCGATGCCGGCGAGCACGTGCTCGAGCGACACGAGGATGGGCTCGTCGGCAGGCCTGGCGCGCAGCTCGTCGAGGTGGACCTCGAACTCCGACCGCCAGGAGGCGATGAGCGCCTCTTCCTTGCTGCCGAAGTAGTTGTGGAAGGTCCGGACCGAGACGTCGGCGGCCGCCGCTATGTCGTCGACCGTGACCGCGTCCAGCCCCCGGTCGAGAGCGAGGAGCATCACGGCCTTGCTGATGGCGGTCCGAGTCTGGGCCTTCTTGCGTTCGCGGAGTCCGGTGGTCTCGATCATGCCCCCACTCTAGCATAAGGTGCAGGCAGCTGCAAGATTGCCTAGTAGTGCACTATTACCGACGAGCGCGGCCGCCGTCCAGCCTTGGGATGCCCGAGATAGACGTGTCCGATAGGGTTGGCTGCAGAGTGACCTTCTCGCACGCATCACGGCATCCCCGGCTTCACCGCCTCTCCCGCCAGTTCCGCCTCTTCCCACGCCGCTTCTGGCTGCTCGTCGCCGGGACACTCCTGTACCTCGTCGCGATCAGCCTCGCTTTCCCCTACACGCCGATCCTGCTCGAGCGCCGCCTGCACCTGTCGCTGGCGGCGGTCGGCCTCGTCATGGGCGGGGCGGCGCTGGCCGGTCTGCCGCTGCAACCGTTCGCCGGCAGCCTGAGCGACCGCTACGGGCGGCGCGCGGTGATGCTCGGCTGCGCCGCCTGCGAGGCGGTCGCTTACCTCGGCCTCGCCCTCGCGCATGGCTTCTGGCCGCTGCTGCTGCTCGTCTTCATCGACCGCGGCCTCGGCTGGCCGCTCTTCCTCACGGCCAGCAACGCCATGGTCGCCGACCTCGTGCGCGCGCGCCTGCGGCCGCAGGGCTACAGCCTCGTGCGCCTCATGATCGGGGCGGGCTACGTCGTCGGCCCGCTGCTCGCGGCAGCGGTGCTGGCTCTCGGCGCGCCGCTGGCGACGCTCTTCCTCATCGCCGGTGCCGGCTGCCTCGCCTACCTGGTCTTCGTGCTCGTGGCTCTCAAGGAGACGCATCCGCGGGCGGTCCACGGGCGGCTTGCCAGCGAGGTCAGCGAAGGCCCCACGCTCTTCGGCGCTCTCAGCCTGTTCACCGCGCCGGGGCGGCTGCGCGCCCGCGAGCGGCGCCGCACGCGCACGGGGCCCGGCTGGAGGCGCGTGCTCCGCGACCGGCGCTTCCTCGCCTTCTGCGCCGTCTCGCTGTTGCCGCTCTTCATCTTCGGTCAGATCTACACGACCTACCCGGTGCTGCTCACCAGTTACCGGCACCTGCCGACCGCGACCTGGGGGCTGCTGGTCTCGTTCATCGGCCTCGTCATCGTGCTCACGCAGTACCCCAGCGTGCGCCTCCTGAGGCGCCTCGATCCGCTCTACCAGGTGGCGCTCGCGAGCCTGCTGTTCGGGATGGGCGTCGGCCTCGTCGCCTTCGTGCCCCTGGGCTGGGCCTTGCTCGTCACCGTGGCGGCGCTGGCGCTGGCGCAGGCGCTCTTCGTCCCCCTATCCACCACGATCGTCTCGCACTTGGCGAGCGCCGAGCTGCGCGGCCGCTACATGGGCGTCTGGACGCTGGTCTGGATGGCCGGCGCCAGCGCACTCGGCCCCTTGCTCGGCGGCCTGATGCTCGCCGCGCTCGGGCCGCGAGGGAGCTGCTACCTCGTCATCGCCCTAGGGATCGCCGGCGCCGGCCTCTACGCTGTGCTGCGCGCCAAGACAGGGCGACGGGTGGGCGGCACCACATGAGGCCGGGGACCTAGGAATCCGCGGCCGGACGGGTGAACGATGGGGCCATTCACGGCAGCGCACAGGCCACAAGGACCTCTTCTCCCCACGCGACCACACCGGCGCCGCACCGGTTCGCAGAGCCGGCGCGCGGCCGCCAGGCTTCGCGACCGGTCAGGCGACCCCGACCGGGGTCCGCGTCGCCGTCCACTCCAGGCCCAGCCGCGACAGGGTCTCCGGCGTGGGCAGCCCGTCGCCGAGCGCCCAGCCCATCGCCTCATAGTAGCTGTCGAGCACTGCGTCGACGTCGATCACCGTGCCGTGGCCGGGGCCATCTTCCACGGTCTCGCGCAAGAAGCGCTCCGGCAGCACGTCGGCGGCGCGGTCCAGCCCGTAGCGTCCATTGATCACGCGCTCGAGGTCGATCGTGCGTTCGGCCGCCTCGAGCAGCCGCTCCTTGGTCCAGTGTTCTCCGGTCGCAGCTGTCATCAGCTTCGCGAACGTCGACGGGAGCACCGCCAGCGTGATCACCGTGAACACGCAGACGCCCATGAGATTCGTGGCCATGCTCAGCTCCTGGAACGGCTTGACCCAGGCTTTCTCGCCGTCCGCCAGGGGGTCGATGTCGCCCACGATGTCGAGCTCCTCGCTGCGCCAGCCGAGCGCGTCGATCGCCGACGTGTAGGGACGCAGGTGGTCGGCGCCGCGAGCGCTGCAGGCATGCACGATCGTCATGCTGTGACTCGCGTGCACTCCATCGGCAGGCATCTCCACGCCTTTGACGTGCATCGCCGCCTCGGCGGCCTTGGGGCCGAGCGCCACCGCCGCCCGCTGCACGCCCTCGGCGAGCAGGTCGCCGAGGCCCTCGCGACGAGCGATGGCACCGATCAGGGTCATCATCGCGTCCTTGTTGCCCCAGGTCAGCACCATGCCATCGGTGCGATCGCGCGCCAGCACCCCGGTCTCGTACCACTCCATGGCCGTGGCGATCACCTGCCCCGTGGAGATCACGTCCAGGCCGAGGTCGTTGGCCAGGTGGTTGGCGGCGGCGACCGAGACGATGTCGTTGTTGAGCAGCTTGCTGCCGAAGGCGGCGACCGCCTCATACTCTGGTCCGCCACCTTCCTCGATCGGGTAGCCGGCCGACTGCTTGAGGCTGGTCAGACGTCCGCAGCCGATGGGGCACCCCGAGCAGGCGTACCTCTTCACGACGAGCTTCTCGTGGTAGGGAACGTGGTCGAGCTCGCCCAGCGACTCAGGGTAGCTGCCCCGATGCCAGTTCCTGGTGGGCAGCGTGCCCACGTCTGAGAGCGAGGCGTAGAAGCTCGGCGTGCCGTATGGGGAAAGTTCCGTCTTCACGAACTCCTCCGCCATGCACTCCTCGCGAGCCGCTTTGCCGACCGCCTTCAGGGCGACCGGATCCGCCACGGGCAGCTCGCCGGTCCCGCGCACCGCGATGGCCTTGAGCTTCTTGCTGCCCATCGCCGCTCCGCAGCCCCCGCGCCCGAAGGCGCGATGCTTGTCGGTGAGGATGCTGGCGTAGCGCACCAGGTTCTCGCCGGCAGGGCCAATGGAGGCGACCTGTACCTTGGGGTCGCCGAGCAGTTCCTTGACGGCCGCCTCTGTGGGCTTGATCTGCGCGCCCCAGAGGTCGGTCACGTCGACGAGGTCCGCGCCCTCAGCGGTGACGTGCAACAACGCCGGGCGCCGCGAGGCGCCGACCACGATGAGCCCGTCCCAGCCCGCGCGCTTGAGCTCGCGCGCGAAGAAGCCGCCGCAGTTGCTGGCGCCCACGGCGCCGGTCGCCGGCGAGCGGAAGGTGAGGACCGTACGGCCGCTGGCCGGCGCGGCCGTCCCGGTGAGGGGCCCGGTGGTGAAGATCAGCGGTTCGCGGGGATCAAAGACGCCGCGGTCCGGGTCGAGATACTCCCAGTAGAGCCGCATGCCGAGGCCCTCGCCGCCGACGTAGTCGCGCAGCCAGTCGTCATCCAGGGTGACGATCTCGGTGGCCCCGTTGCTCAGGTCGACCTTGAGGATTCGTCCGTGGTACCCGTGCATCGTGCCCTCCCCGCTTCGGGTTCCAAGGCGGCAGGGACGGTCGCCGGCATGTGCCGCCGGCGCTGCAACCCGGTCATCTTGGTTCGCACTGTAGTCCCGGCAGCGGGTCCGAGTGGCTCCCTAGGTGCCGCGGAGTGGCGCGAGTCTTGCCCGGGAGTTGGCCGCGGCGGCCAGGCATCACCGTCGGTATTCGCGACTGGACGGCCGCGGAGGACTCAACGGCGGCGAACGCTGGAAGTCCACCGAACCTGCCCGGCCTTAGAACTGCCTGCTCCCGGGTGCGCCGCCGCGCTGCCGACGCGCTGCCGGCGCAAGCACTGACCGCTCCGACCTGGCGCAGCAACTCGAGCTGCTCCCACTCCGACTCAGGCAGCGTCACAGTCCGGCTTGGCGAGCCGGCCCGCATGCCCCTCGACGACGCGCCAAGCATGAAGACCCCACCCCACGCTTCGCCCGCCTCAGTGGACCGCCGTGATGAGGACCTTGCCGCTGCTGCCGTAGCCGATC
>Ga0209697_10004632_pt1 | contig 17718 bp, 16 predicted proteins | sample AliMusrvi5mmetaG_FD_184115 | JGI IMG/M metagenome (GOLD analysis project Ga0209697, IMG submission 184115) | Freshwater lake bacterial and archeal communities from Alinen Mustajarvi, Finland, to study Microbial Dark Matter (Phase II) - Alinen... | ecosystem: Environmental > Aquatic > Freshwater...
TTCAATTTGGGCCATTTTTCACCTCAAAAGTGTTGCACTTCCTTATTGAATTCGTTTTATTCTACACTTTCAAAGGTGAAAAGTATATATTAGTCTCAAAGAACAAGGAACCTTTTGGCACAGCCTCGTAAGCTCGGGGAGTTTCATAAAGTTCTTAAGGTTCATAAGGTTTGTAAGGTAAGTGCAAGGCAAATGCAAGAAAAACTGCTTAAAATTCACCTGAATGCTAACCTGTCAACCGCGAGCGCTTTTACCTTATAAACCTTACAAGCTTTTGTTTACGCGCCCCTATTTGTAAACCCCTTGGCGAGAAATTATCCAAATTATAAAAGTAATACGAAATATATATGTAATACAAAACTTACTTGACATACATTGTAAATATGTATATACTTTGGTGTCAGGGAGGGTAAAATGACAACATCTGTGGTAACAACTAAAGGGCAGGTTGTAATACCCTCAAAAATGAGGAAGCACTTGAATATGCACAAAGGAACAAGGGTATATATTCAGGAAAGAGGGGAAGAACTCGTAATAAGGGCTGTTAATGCCGAGTATTTTGAGAATATTGCCGGAATTCTGCCCGGAAAAGGGAAGTCAACAAAAGCTCTGCTCAAAGAAAGAAAGAAGGATCTTGGTAAGGAGTTGAAAAGATGATCGGCGTACTTGATTCCTACGCTTTGCTCGCCTTTTTTGAGAGGGAATCCGGATATGAGAAGGTCAAGTCATTATTTTCATCGGCAGTTGAAAATAATCATAATCTTCTTATGTCTTCTGTGAATTATGGGGAGGTCTATTATATAGTCATGCGGGAGTACGGAGCGGAAAAAGCCAGGGAAATTGAGGCGGTGATAAAAACGCTTCCATTAGACATAGTTGATGTTGACATAAATCTTGCCCGGGAGGCCGGGGCTATTAAGGCGCATTACAAGCTTTCGTATGCGGATTGCTTTTCAGCCGCGCTGGCAAAAATGAAGAAGGCTGAAGTTATAACAGGAGATAAAGAGTTTGAATGCCTGAAGGATGTGGTGAAAGTGTTCTGGATATGATTTTACCTTAAAGGTTTTTGAATTTACCTTACAAACCTTACAAACTTTATAAACCTTATAAACTTTTAGAGAAGCATATTTATTTTAACAGAGACTTAATTAACTCAAACGCATCCTTCCTAGTAACCACCGTCCCTAAAAGTTGCCCTTCCTTCACCGCCGCGAGAAGTTTTCCGAGCTCCGGCGAGGGCTTCAATTTAAACTTCTTCATTACCGCGTTGCCGTTGATTATTTTTGGGAGCGGCTTTTCGGTGCTGAGCCGGTAATGCTCGTTTAAAAGCATAGAAATAACTTTTCTCTGCGCTTCAATATCAGACTTCTCGATTTTCGGCCCGAGCGCCGAGAGCCTGTCGGCCCAGGAAAGCAGCAGCACCTCAACGGTAAACTCCCCGGTCTCTCGAAGCAATCTGAGCACCGACCTTTTTGAGATCTCTTTCAGCCCCGCGAGATAACCCGTCCGCAGATGGTTCTTGATAATCTTGACTCCGGCTACCGTCTCCAGGTTGCTGAGCCGCATCCTTTTGGCGATGGCCGCGAAGGTTTTGGCTCCGAGCAGCTCGTGATTGTAAAAGTGCGCGCCGCCGTCCTCCCCTGGAGTTTTAGTCTCAGGCTTGGCTATATCGTGAAAGAGGCAAATAAATTTCAGATGTGTCAGAACGTCAAACTGCCCCCGCCGCTCCCTAAGCCGGTCAAGGGTGAAAGCGCGCGTGCTCTTTTCTATCTTGAAATCCGAGAGCAGGGAGATATTCTGCAAAAGTTTTACGGCTTCCAGCGTATGTTCAAAGACATCAAGGTGGTGATAACCCGGCTGTTCCACGCCTTTTAGCGCTGAAAGCTCCGGAAATAATCCGGTGAGCACGCCAGCGGAATCCGCCGCAAGGAGGCTTGGAATCGGATCTTTCGAAGAGAGAAGTTTAAGGAGCTCATCCCTGATGCGCTCGCTTGCCGGAGAATGCAGAAGTTCCGCGGACTCTTTTATCGCGGAAAGCGTTGTTTTCTCTATAGAAAATCCAAGCGTCGCGGAGAATCTGAAAGCCCGAAGGAGCCTTACAGGGTCATCCTGAAACGCTTCTTTGCAGACCATCCGCACAATTCCCACTTTTAAATCCGCCCTGCCGCCGGAGGGATCGATAAATACCTCGGGGGAAGAGAGAGGGAAGGCGATGGCATTAATAGTGAAATCCCTTTTCAAAAGGTCTGATTCAATTGTCTTGCCGCGCAGGCGCGAAAGGTCAACCGTTATGCCACCCCTCAATGCGATTCGTGTGATGCCAAACGCTTTTGAGAGCGGAACCACGGTGCCTTTCAGCAGGCGGGCCAGCGCCTTTCCGTGCCCGAGAGTTTCTCCGGGCAGAGCGATATCGATATCCTTTGAAAAGGCCCGTTTTAAAAGCAGGTCCCTCACATAGCCGCCGACAGCCCACGCGTTCACGCGCCTCTGCCGGAAGTAAGTCGAGGTAATCTTTAATATGTCCGCTTCGGTCATACTCATTTTTTGAGCCCTTTTACCGCTTCAAGTATATCGGCAATTATTCTCTCGGGTATACCTTTTATTGTCTGCAAGTCTTCGCGCGTTATTTTACCAAGCTCTTTGAATTTCCTGAGAATTTCCTTCTTCCGTTTATTTCCTATGCCTTCTACTTTGTCAAGCACGGACTCGGTGGTTCTTTTATCCCGCAGCGTCTTGTGATACTTTACGGCGAACCTATGCGCTTCGTCCCTCGCCGCCTGAAGGAGATGAAGGGCGGGAGAATCCTTCGGAAACCTTATGCTCTCCGCCGAATCAAGAGTGAAGACCTCTTCTTCCCGTTTTGCCAGAGAAATTATTGGAAGGGAAACGCCGGATATATTCATCGCGTTCTGCGCCGCGTTAAGCTGTCCCTTGCCCCCGTCTATCACTAGAAGGTGTGGGAGGTCGCCCTCTTCTTTCAGACGTTTGAGCCTTCTGGATACTACCTCAAATATCATTCCCGTATCGTCAGGGCCGGAAAGCGTCCGTATCCTGTACTTGCGGTACTTGTCCTTGTCGGGCAGCCCCGAGACGAACCTGACAGCCGAGCCGACCGAATCCTTGCCGGAAATGTTTGAGATATCAATGCAGTCAATTACTACCGGTTCTTCCGGGAGTTTCAGCGCGTCCTTCAGCATGCGAAGGGCCTTGGTGGATTCCCTGTCCATATAATCCGTCATCGCCTGCGATTTCATGCCGATAGTTTTGTCGTTTTGAAGCAGAATGAGTTCCACCAGGTCTTTCTGGTCCCTGTATCTTGCCGCCTCTTCAAAGTCCAGGTTCTCCGCGGCCTTGTTCATTTTCTTTTCCAGCTCGGCAATGAGAGTCCTCTGTTTCCCCTTTAAGAACTCTTCCACCTGTTTTACCTGTTCGCCGTAGGATTCCTTTGTCGCTTTCCCCGTGCAGGGCGCGGTGCAGAAGCCCATGCCTTCCTTTATGCAGGCGCGTTCAAGCTTTTTGTTCATATCAATGCGGCAGTCACGGAGTTTGAATTTCTTGTTTATCACCTTAATCAGAGAGTTCACCGAACCGAGCACATACGGCCCGTAATATCTGGAATTATCCTGAGTTATTCTTCTGGTAAGGGCCAGGCGCGGAAAATCCTCGTTCACGGTAAGTTTAAGATAGGGATAGGTCTTGTCGTCCTTGTACATGACATTGTATTTCGGGCGGTACTTCTTTATCAGCCGGCTTTCGAGTATCAGCGCTTCCATTTCATTGGCAGTTTCAATAGTCTCAAACGAGGTGATGTTCGGCACCATGGCCGCGACCTTCATCTCGTATTTAGCGCTGTCATGAAAATACGAACGGACCCGGTCTTTCAGGCACGCGGATTTGCCTACATAGATTATCCTGCCGAGGATATCTTTCATCAGGTAGACCCCCGGTTTGTCCGGAAGGTTATTCAGGCTCTCTTCAAGCGTCATAATGGATTATACAGCATATAGAAAAGCCAGTCTACATTAAGGCTGAATCCCTGAAAGCACATTGACTAAGGGCTTTTCCTGTGATACATTAGGTTTATGAGCTATGAACAGTATTTTGGCTTGAGAGAACAGCCATTTGCCATAACCCCCGATCCCAAATTCTTCTACGAAAGCGACCAGCATATGGGCGCTTTGATAAGGATCCAGCACGCCATTGATACCGCCAAAGGCCTCACGATTGTTATCGGCGATATGGGGCTCGGAAAGACCTTTATCAGCCGTAAACTTCTCGATAAACTTCAGTCCGAAGACGGAAGATACGAAGCAGCCCTCCTGATAGTTATTCATCATGAAATATCGGCTGCGTGGCTTCTTAAAAAGATAGCCGTTCAGCTTGGGGTGGAGGCGCCGGCGGAAGACAAGTCCACGCTAATATCCCAGATATGCAAGAAGCTCATCGAGCTTGATGAAGCAGGCAAGCGCGCGGTCATTCTTGTGGATGAAGCGCACATGCTCCAGACGCAGGAGATATATGAAGAACTCCGCGGCCTGCTTAATGTGGAAGGCACAAGTCATAAACTCCTCAATATTGTCCTTTTCGGACCCCCGGAGCTGGAAAGATTTATGCAACTTGATCCGCCGCTGGTATCCCGAATCGGGCTTAAATTCACGCTCAGGCCGCTTGACGAGAAATCAACCATCGGCTACATAGGCCACAGGCTCGCGGTATCGGGAGCTACCAGGGAAATAATAACCAGAGAAGCCTGCAGAAGCGTATTTCAATATAGCCGCGGCACGCCGAGGTTGATAAATGCTCTTTGCGACAACGCTCTCCTTGAGGCGCTCCTCCAGAAAAAGGTTCTCGTGGAGCCGGCTCTCATTGATCAGGTCGCGTCTGACCTGGGTTTGAAAAAAGAATAGTTTAACGCCTTTTCCTTTTCCTGTGTTAACAAAATCGTTGGGTCTCGTTTCATTGACAGGAGGCTTCTGTGATAGAACGCTATACTCTGCCGGATATGGGGAATGTATGGACCGAGCAGGCCAAATATTCAAAATGGCTTGATGTGGAACTCGCGGTCTGCGAAGTTCTTGCCAAAAGAGGCGAGATTCCCAAGCATGCCTATAAAACCATAAAATCAAAAGCCAAATTCAATGTCGCGCGCATAAACAAGATAGAAGAAGAAGTGAAGCACGACGTAATAGCCTTCCTTACTTCCGTCGCCGAATATGTCGGAAAAGATTCGCGGTTCATTCACCGCGGCCTGACTTCATCTGATGTTTTAGACACCGGTCTGGCGCTCCAGCTTCGCGACGCTGCAGACCTGATACTGATAAAGATGGAAAGGTCTGTCAAGATTCTTAAAGCCCAGGTAAAGAAATACAAACATGTCCCTACCATCGGCAGGTCACACGGTATTCACGCTGAGCCGACCACCTTCGGGCTGAAGCTTGCTATCTGGTGGAAGGAAATGGAAAGAAATGTTGAAAGGGTCAGGCGCGCAAGGGAGGCCATCAGTTTCGGAAAAATGTCCGGCGCTGTCGGCACCTATTCGAATATTGATCCCGCTGTTGAAGTCGCGGTCTGCAAGAAGCTTGGTTTAAAGCCCGCGCCGGTTTCCACCCAGATAGTCCAGCGCGACCGGCACGCCGAGTTCCTGGCGGCGCTGGCAATCACCGCTTCTTCCCTTGATAAATTTGCCACCGAGATACGCCACCTGCAGAGGACCGAGGTGCTGGAAGCCGAGGAGCCTTTTACCAAGGGCCAGAAGGGCTCATCCGCAATGCCTCACAAAAGAAACCCGATTACCTGCGAGAGAATATCAGGCCTGGCGAGAATACTCAGGGCAAACGCCATTGTCGGTTTTGAGAATATGCCGCTTTGGCACGAAAGGGACATCTCTCATTCCTCGGCGGAGAGGGTGGTTCTGCCGGACAGCACCATAGCCCTTGATTACATGCTGCATAAATTTAACTGGCTGATAGAGAACCTGAATGTCTATCCTGAAAATATGATGGAAAATATGAATAAAATGAAAGGGCTTGTGTTCTCGCAGAAAGTGCTCATAGGCCTTACGAAGAAGGGCATCAGCAGGGAAGACGGCTACCGGATAGTCCAGGATTCCGCGATGCGGGTCTGGAAGAAAGAAGGAACGATGGCTGAACTCTTGAAGACCGATGACAGGGTGACAAAACATCTGACGGACGCGGAGATAGACGCTTGTTTTGACTTGAGAGCGTACCTTAAGAATGTTGACAAGATTTTCAAACGTCTGGGAGTATAGGCCCCTGCTTAGTTCCTTTCGCTTAGCCGGGTGTTGTTATAGAGTTCTTTTGTTGTTTTGTAAAGGAATTTCTGCTCGTTGACAGGCAGGTGCTCCATCAAACTCAGCACTTTTTCCTGGTATTCTGAAAGTTTTTTCCCTTTCTGTGTTGAGGTGTCCTCGCAGAACAAATGTTCTTCTGAGATGCCGAGGGCGCTCGCTATGCGGTGAATAGTTACGATGCTTGCCTTTTTTGTTCCGCGTTCAATCTGTCCAAGAAAAGAAGGATGTATCCTTGCTTTCTCCGCTAATTCTTCCTGTGTCAATCCGATCCTATTTCTTTCCTGCTTTGTTCTTTTTCCGATTACAGCATAAACATTTTTTTGCAATTTCATTATATTTGTCCTCTCCCCCTAACATTTATTATATTCCGCCTTTAGCAGGCAATAATCAAGAGGCTATAAGTACTTAATAATAAAACCTTATGGAGTACATTTACCTTGACAGTGGTAAAAGCTTATTGTAAACTTCTAATGAAACAAGTTTCTTTGTTTAATTAGAGGCTCGACTGACGCTTGCGGTTCCATATAGTTTGGGGGAAGGAACCAGGGTGTTGGCCGGGCCTTTTTGATTCCAGTCTTTTGGGCAAGTGAATTGTTCTCTCCGCAAAATCTTTTCCTGTTGCCTGCCGAATCTTAGTCAATTATCATGAGGAAAACAGCTCTTTTTTGTTGTAAAATACCGCTGTATGTTTGAAGGCTTCAACCAAGGGGAAGACCTGTGCAATACAGAGAGTACGGCAGGACCGGGAAGAAAATCTCCGCTATCGCTTTTGGCGGGATGAGATTTCTGCCGGACGGCGGCAAGTTCGACTTTGATAAATGCGCCGCAGTAGTTCGCAAGGCAAGCGGGCTGGGCGTGAATTATTTTGACACTTCGCCGTATTACTGCGGCAGCCAGAGCGAGGTCATTTTCGGGCAGGCCTTCAAGGATATGCCCAAACCCTTCTATGTGTCCACGAAAAGCTATGAGTCCGACCCGGCAAAACTTCGCGCCGACCTGGAAACCTCGTTGAAAAGGATGGGTCTGCAAAAAATCAATTTTTACAACATTTGGGGAATAAAAAGCATGGAGGGCTACCGCAATGTTATGAGAAAGGGCGGCCCCTATGAGGAAATCCTTAAGGCAAAGAAAGAGGGTTTGGTGGAGCATGTTGCCTTCTCGACTCACTGCAGCGGCGAGGAAATAGCGCAAATCGCGAAGGACGGCGTTTTTGAGGGCGTTACTCTCGGCTACAACATATTAAACTTTCCTTTCAGGGAAAAAGGCGTAAGGGCCGCCCACGCCGCCGGAATGGGAGTGATGATAATGAATCCTTTGAGCGGCGGGATCCTGCCGAAAAAAGCCGAGCTCTTTGACTATATCAGAAATCCCGATGATAAGACCGTCACGGAAGCCGCCCTCCGTTTCCTCCTGGCCCACAAAGAAATAACAGGGGCTCTATGCGGAATGGGCAGTGTTGAAGAGGTGGTTGAAAATGTTAAGGCCGGCGATATAGTAAAGGATTTTCCCGAAAGCAAGAGGGACGAGATAAAGGCCAGGCTCAGCCTTGATATGGACAAGCTCTGCACCGGCTGCCAGTACTGCGACGGCTGCCCTGCTGGAATAGAAGTCGCAAGGAATATGCTCGCCTATAATTATACGATACTTGAGCGCAGGGAAAGATATTTTGATGTTATGCGGATGCACTGGGGCCTTCCCGCGGACCAGGCGGATAAATGCACAGAGTGCGGACAGTGCGAGAAAAAATGCACCCAGCGCCTGGATATAATTCAGCGGCTTAAAAATATCTCAAAGTGGGGAAAAGAGCGCCAGCCGACTAAAGGAGCTTAATGAAAGACACACCGCCAATCTCGCCGAATAAATATCAAACTATTCCATATTATGCCCGCAGGCTGGCCGCGCAGAAAAAACTGCTGGGGTTTAATGCAAAAACACTTCCCGAATGGAAGCGCTGGCGTTCCAAGCTTACGGCTAAACTGAAAAAACTGACAGGCTATAACAATTTGCAGCCTGCTCCCTTGAAACCCAAAATCACGGAGAGCGTTGATTGCGGGAGCTATATCAGGCAGAAGGTTGAGATTCAGTGCGAGCCCGGGCTTTATATGCCTTTCTTTGTTCTTATTTCCAAGAACGGCAAAGGGCCTTTCTCTCCGGTTATTGCGGTCCATGGCCATTCAAGCGCCGGAAAAATGGCGGTGGCGGGAATTCCTTTTAATAAAGAACACGCGAAGTCAATCAAGGAGCACAATTACGCGTATGGAGTTGAATTTGTAAAGAAAGGCTGCATTGTATTCTGTCCGGACGCCCGCGGGTTCGGGGAAAGGCGCGAAAAAGGGCCTGTTCCGATGATGGGGCAGTCCTGCGGTATCTTAAATCCCGCAGGCTATCCTCTCGGCTTGACGCTTGCCGGTATGTGGGCGTGGGACCTGCACCGCCTCATAGATTATATAGGCACCCGCGCTGACAGCAAGCCCGGGAAACTGGCCTGTGTCGGGCTTTCTGGCGGAGGGCTTCAGGTCCTTTATGCGGCGGCCCTTGACGAGCGGATTACTTGCGCGGTAATAAGCGGCTATTTCTATGGAATCAAACAATCCCTTATGGATATCGTCTGCTGTCAGTGCAACTATGTCCCCGGGCTTTGGAATTACGCGGACATGGGAGATCTCGGCGCGCTGCTTGCCCCGCGCCCCCTCTGTATTGAAAGCGGGACAAAGGACGAGCTAAACGGCGCGGGAGGCATAAAGAATGTTAACGGTCAGGTGGCAATAACACGCAGGGCCTACCGCCTTCTTGGCGCGCAAAAGAACCTGGTCCATGATATTTTTGAGGGGGACCACCGTTGGAACGGTGAAAAGTCAGTGCCGATGGTAATAAAACATTTTCAGGATGGAAACAAAAAATAACTGGAGGGAAAATGTTCGATGTTATGAAGTATGGAGCGCGCGGGGACGGCTCGGGTAATGATTCCGCGGCCATTCAGAAAGCCATTGACGCGTGCAGCAAGGCGGGAGGCGGGCGGGTTGTAATCCCTTCAGGGAAGGTCTGCAGGTGCGGCCCGTTCAAACTTGCCAGCCATATAGACCTTCATATTGAAACCGGCGCGAGGCTGGAAGCCATCCCTGACATAAAACTTTATCCTGAGTTCGGGCTTACCTCTCTCGGCGGCGAGGGGCAGAAATGGATACACGCGGAAAACGAGGAGTTTATTTCAATAACCGGGGGCGGGATAATTGACGGAAAGGGAGTGGCCTGGATGAAGTCGGAAGAGAAATATGGTTTCCGTATGGATGCCGGAAGACCGTTTATCATAGATCTCGAGAACTGCAGGCATGTAACGATCCGGGATATCACCTTCCGCGATGCGCCCTTCTGGACTCTCCACTTCCTTGGCTGCTTTGACCTGCTGATGCAGGGCTCCAGGATTATCAATAATTTGAAGATAGGCAACTCCGACGGCATAAATATCGACCGCTGCAAGAATGTCAGGGTTGTCGGCTGTCACATTGAAGCCGGGGACGACTGCGTCTGTGTGAAAAGCATTGAGCCGGGCCACGAAGAAAAATACGGAGCCTGCGAGAATATTACAGTTACGGGCTGCACGCTTATCTCAACTTCCGCTGCCGTGAGGCTGGGCGGAGAGAGTTTCGGGCTAATGAGGAACATCATAATTTCAAACTGCACAATTAGCAGGTCAAACAGGGGCCTCGGGATTATGATGAGGGATGGCGGAGTTATCTCCGATGTGCTCTTCTCAAATATCACGGTGGAAACGCGTTTCTTTGAGCCAAAGACCTGGTGGGGTTCGGCGGAACCCATACACATAACATCTTTCAGCATGAAAAAGGGAGCTCCGGCCGGAATTGTCAGAAACATAAGGTTCCATAATATTAATTGCAACTCTGAGAACGGCGTTTATATTGCCGCCTCCAAACCTGAAGACATCCAAAATGTTATAATGGAAGGCGTCCGGATAGAGCTTAACAAGACATCAAAGCACAAGGGTGGGTATTTTGACAGGCGGCTCTGTTGTGAAGAAGGCATAGTTGAAGTCCCTACATCGGGCTTCGTGATATCCAAAGCGATGGATATTAGACTTCGGAACTGCGAGGTGGCCTGGGGAAAGAACCGCCCGGAATATTTCCGTCACGCGGTTTATGCCGGGCACGCGCCCGGTCTTGAAATAACTAATCTCCGCGGGGAGTCTGCGTTCCCGGGAAAATATGAGGTTGTGAAAAAAGCCTGAAAAGGCTTTTAAAAGGAGGAATCATAATATGGTTAATAACGGAAAGGACATACAGGTGATGAAGGAGCTGGCAAAGGAGTACGCCGGACTTGCCGCGAGGAAGGAGAACGAAGAGAACAGAAAGCTCTGGAGCGCGCATTTATCAAAGAAGCGCACCCGCCCGCCCCTGCTTGTGACCTACGGCTACTGGAACGCCTGGTGCCAGGAGGTTTTCGGGGACAAGGCTCTTAAATGTTTCGACCCCTTTTTCAGGGATTGCGAGCGGCGTCTTCGCATGCGCATCTTCCAGGGGAAGATAAAGGACAACTTCATACACGAACCGTGGCTCTTTCACTTTGCCCGGATTAAGGGAACCTGGGGCGATTTCCTCGGAGTAAAATTTGAAAATAAACGGCCGGAAGCCGGCGGGGCGTGGAAGTTCAATCCGCCGATAAAAGAATGGTCCGATATGGCAAAACTCAAGAAACCCGGCCATTTTGTTTACAAAAAGGAAACAGAGGAAGAGCACAACAGGCTTCTGGAAGCCGTCGCTCCCTACATGGAAGTTGATACAAACAGGGCCACGCCGTATCTTACCGGGCAGGGTGACCTTGGCAGCACGCTCGCGAACCTCCGCGGGCTGGAACAGATAATGATAGACATGTATGATTCGCCTAAGGAACTCCACTCCCTCGTCAAATTCCTGGCAGACGCGCTCTATGAAACCTATCAAATGGTTGAAGACGCAGGGGATTTCAGCCTTACAAACGGCTACAATCAGGCAATGCCTTACAGCGAAGAACTGCCGCGGCCCAAGGTAAACGCATACGGCGCAAAGATGAATCAGCTCTGGGCCTTCTGCGCCGCGCAGGAATTTACCCTGGTATCACCTGAAATGCACGAAGAATTTATGCTGAATTATCAAATTCCGATAATGGAAAAATTCGGCCATGCTGCCTACGGTTGCTGCGAGGATTTGACAGAAAAAATTAAAATCATCAGAAGAATAAAAAATCTCAGGCAGATAAGCATCGCTCCGGCTGCAAATATTAAAAAATGCGCCGAGCAGATAGGCACTGATTATGTCATCTCCTGGCGTCCGAATCCCACGGACGCGGTCTGCGGCAAGTTCAATGAAGAAAGCGTGAGAGGTGTCATAAGGAAAGGACTTGAAGCGCTCAAGGGCACGAACTTCCATATATTACTCAAGGATGTTGAAACCGTCGAAGGCGATGTCTCCCGTCTCTGGAGATGGGCTGATATGGTCAATCAGGAACTTGACAGGGCGGGATATTAGATTGAACAGGCAAAAGTTCCTTGCCGAGGCGTTGATGTGCTGAAACCGCTTAAAGTTCTGGGCTTGCCGGCAATCTTCCTGTTGCTGGCGTCTGCGGCAATTTGTGCGGTTATTCCGCCCGCAGGAAAACTGCCCGCCGGTGATAGCAAGCTTGTTGCTCCCGCGCCTGAGGTTACCGGAACAGGCGAAAGTTCCGCCTCTTCTGCTACTTCTTCCGCAGACAGCACCATCCCTCCAATCCCGTCTCTCGAGGACTGGGAAAACAATATGAAGACTTATGCTGTAAAGTTAAAGACTCAGACCCAGTATATGAGCGAAACCCTGGTCTGGTATTACGACGGCACAAAGGTTTTCTACCAGATTGCGGAGTATACCAAAGACAAAAGCTGGCTTGAAGGCGCGAAGAATGTCCTGAGCTGGTATCGCGATCAATATGTAATAAAGAATAACGGCAAGATTGGCGGCTGGAGGCTTTTCCCTCACGGATTTCTTATGGATTACAAGGCTACGGGAGACATTAAATCAAAAGAAGCCATTATTATGCTGGCTAAAAACGGTGCTTTCGCGAGCGAGAGGGGCACTCCGGCAAAACTTAACAATGTAGGGTTGAGCAGAGAGACTGCCTACAATATCAACTGCTACGAGGTTGCCAGGGAACTCGGAGAACCGGGGTTCTCGGGACGGGATGCCTTCATAGATGTCGCGCTCAGCCATCTTCAGCAATGGACCGGCTGGTTAAAGAGTAACCCGGACGCGAAGAATTATCCCTGGGTTGCTTCCAACGGCACGGGGTTTCAACCCTTCATGGTAGGCCTTACCTGCGAAGCTCTTATCAGAGTTTGCGAGAACAACGGCGTTGATTCAGGGAAAAAGCAGCAGATACTTTCCGCTATAAAAGAGATGGCAACCCTGATGTTCAACGCGGCATGGATGAAGGATAAGGCCACCTTCTGGTATGAGAGCCAAAAAAGACAGCCGGCGCCTGATTTAAATCTTCTTATCTGCCCGCTCTACGGCTGGGTCTGGCATCATACCGGCGATATCGCTTTCCTTGAGATGGGCGACAAGCTCTTTCAGAGCGGGGTGTTCGGCGCCTATCTTAACGGCGGCAAGCAGTTTAGCCAGAACTACCGCTGGAGTTTTGATTATGTGAAATGGAGAACAGACCCGCCTTTGTCCGGAGGAGGATCCTCTTCCATGAGCGCGGCGGAAACCAGCCCCGCTCTTGTTTCCATCCTGGGCAAAAAACCCGGCATGACTCCGGCCTTGATTAGTTCTATGTCGGCAAAGGGATTAAAAGATAACGATATAATTGCCTGCTATTGCGCCTCAAAGTATACGGAAATGAAACTGCAGGAACTTATCAAAGCAAGGACGGAAGTTACTACAAACTACGAGTTCCTGTTCAATGTTTTGAACCATGACCGCGAGAAGATTAAGGCTGTAAACAGCGAAGAAGAGCTTATAAAAAAAGAGCTCGGTCCTGGCAGGCCGTAGGACAGGGAGACAATAATGGACAGCGCGCTTTTATTGCTTGCGGGAACTGCCGGTGCGGTGGGCTTTATTCACACGCTTGTCGGACCGGACCATTACCTGCCTTTTATAGTTCTTGCTAAGGCGAGGAAATGGAGCGCGTTAAAAACGGCCGTGATAACAGCGTTATGCGGGTTGGGGCATGTTCTGAGTTCTGTTGTCCTCGGGCTCGCTGGCATAGCCCTCGGAGCTGCCGTCTTCAAGCTGGAAAAAATTGAGTCGTTGCGCGGCGATTTTGTCGGCTGGCTCTTCCTGATTTTCGGATTTACATACTTTATCTGGGGACTGCACAGGGCCTATAGTATGAAGGCACATTTACACGAACACGCGCACGAAGACGGCAGCTTGCATTCACACGCGCACATCCATCCGGAAGGTCACGCGCATGCCGAAGGTTCTGATTTAAAGAAGATGACTCCCTGGGTCCTGTTTATTGTATTCGTTTTCGGGCCGTGCGAGCCGCTTATCCCGCTTGTAATGTATCCGGCCGCCACGAAGCAGGGATTCTTTTCGGTCTTTGTGGTCGCGGGAGTTTTTGGGCTTGCCACCATCGGAACGATGCTCGCTATAGTCCTTATGGCCGTTGCCGGCCTTTCAAAACTCCCCCTGCAGAAAATGGAAAGGTACTCGCACGCCCTTGCAGGACTCGCGATATTGCTGTGCGGAATAGCGATTAAAGTGTTTGGTCTGTAATTAATGGCGTCCAATCTTGACAATTCTCAAAACTTGCCTCATACTGGTTATGTCTTGAAAATAAGCGGCTTGTCCGGAGTTCTTTGTGATAACAAAAAAAACAGTTGAAGAAACGGAGACAGAAGACCTTCTGGAAATCGTGAAAAGAATTATGCAGGATCTGGCTTTTGAATACGGTAAGAGCGCTGAAGAAATAGCAAAAATGATTGAATACTAAACAGTATAAAAAAAGGCTCCCTGGCTGAGAAGCGCAGGGAGCCTTTTACTTTTATTAGAGAGGCATTAGAATAGAATTAGAAATACTTGAGGGTGACTCGGGGAAGCGGATGGGCTTTAGCCGGCGCTTGTTGCCGGGCAGGATGTAATGTATAATAAGAACCGGGTTTGAAGTTTGTTTTGACGAGGAGGAGCTTGATGAGCAGAACAACTGGCTTCGCGTTTACGGCAATAGCGGCTGTTATGCTTGCAACCTTAGTTTCAGCCAATGAGGCGGGAGAACAAAAAATGAACAGGCAAATTCCATTGAGAGATTTCTTCAGGAATCCGGAACAGGCCGATTATTTGATATCACCGGACGGCAGCCGGATTGCGTGCCAGAAGCCGTATAAAGGCCGCATGAATGTATTTGTCAGGCCGGTTGCCGGCGGAGAAGAAACGCGTGTCACCGGCGAGACCGCGCGCGACATCGCAGGTTATGCCTGGAAAGGCAGCAACAGAATAATCTACACTAAGGATTTCGGCGGTGATGAGAATTTCCATATCGTAAGCGTCAATTTGAAAGGGGAAGACCTGAAAGACCTTACGCCTTTTGAAAAAGTCAGGGCGGAAGTGATTGACGATTTGAGGGACCATGACACCGATGTGCTGGTAGGGTTAAACAAGCGCGATCCCAAGGTCTTTGATGTCTACCGGCTCAACACCATCACCGGAGAACTGAAACTGGCCGCGGAAAACCCGGGCAATATCACCAGCTGTATTACGGACCATGAAGGGAAAATCCGGGCCGCCATAACTTCGGACGGCGTTAACACTACTCTGCTTCACCGCGAGAACGAAACTCTGCCCTTTAAGCCTGTTATAACCACGAGTTTCAGGGAAGGCGTGAGCCCGCTCTTCTTCACTTTTGACAACAAGAATCTTTACGCGGCTTCAAATTTGAACCGCGATAAGAACGCGATTGTGGTTTTTGATCTTGCGGCCGGAAAAGAAAAGGAGCTTATATTTGAACATCCTGATGTGGATGTTTCTTCCCTGAGTTATTCCCGCAAGAGAAAAGTCCTGACGCTTATAGAATACGCGACCTGGAAGACCGAGCGCAGGTTTCTGGATGCTTTGGCGGAGAAGCGCTACAAAAGCGTAACCGAAAAACTGCCGGGCAGGGAGATTTCTTTCACATCTGTCAGCAAGGATGAAACGCTCTTTATCGTCCGCGCGTACGGCGACCGCTCTCGCGGAACCTATTATCTCTACGATGAACCGGGCGACAAGCTGACAAAACTGGCGGAAGTTAGCCCCTGGCTTAACGAAAACGAGCTGTGTGAAATGAAGCCTGTAAGCTACAGGTCCCGCGACGGGCTGTTGATAAATGGCTATTTAACCTTGCCGAAAGGCGGTTCAAAGAACCTTCCGGTAATAGTTAACCCGCACGGCGGGCCCTGGGCAAGGGATACCTGGCGCTTCAATCCCGAAGTGCAGTTTCTGGCTAACCGCGGTTTTGCCGTATTGCAGGTTAATTATAGAGGCTCAACCGGGTACGGACGCAAGTTCTGGGAAGCGAGTTTCAAGCAGTGGGGCAAAAAAATGCAGGATGATGTCACGGACGGCGCTCTCTGGCTTGTTAAAGAAGGAGTTGCTGATCCTAAACGTATAGGCATTTATGGCGGTTCGTACGGAGGCTATGCCACGCTCGCGGGCGTGACTTTTACGCCTGACTTGTACGCGGCCGCGGTAGATTTTGTCGGCGTGTCAAATCTTTTTACTTTCATGAACACAATACCTCCCTACTGGATGCCGGTCATTGATATGTTCCACGAAATGGTCGGCAACCCTGAGACCGACAAGGAACTCCTGGCTTCTGCCTCTCCGGCGCTGCACACCGATCTTATCAAAACGCCGCTCCTTATCGCGCAGGGCGCAAATGACCCGCGCGTCAACAAAGCAGAATCGGACCAAATAGTGGAAGCGCTCCGGAAACGAGGCGTGGCGGTGGAATATATAGTAAAGGATAACGAGGGGCATGGTTTTCACAATGAGGAAAACCGGTTTGAGTTTTACGGAGCCATGGAGAAGTTTTTTGTAAAGTATCTGCAGCCTTAAAGCTTCTATCGAGTATAAGCGCCCTTAATCAGCGGGCAGGGCGGGAGAATGATTTCCAATATTCAAAAGTTCCGGGAGGAATAATGAAAAAATTCATTCTGTCCCTTTTTACTGTTATTCTTGTTGCCGGTCCTGTTTCCGCCGACGGGGTTGTCTCAATATCCGGCAAGGTCAAGAAAGGCGCGGATTTCCTGGAAAACGTTACCGTGGTTGCGGTCAATTCAAAACACGAAAAAGTCGCGGAAGCCGTTACCGATAGAGACGGAAAATACGAATTAAAGGATTTAAACCCCGGGCTCTACACGCTCAGGGCGATGGCCCCAAAAGAAAAGAAACTTGCCTTTCAGGAATCCGGATACATAAATCTTATGGCCGGAAAACCGGTTGAAAATGATTTCAAGCTGAGGGATATGAGGGAGGAGACAATAGTCTTCCCCAAAGGATTCAACGAGAAGAACACCGCGCAGAGCCTTGCAGGAATCAGGATGGTCCAGTTAAGCGTTGGGAACAATACAAACGCGAACCTGGTTACAACGGGTTTAAACCTCCACTATCCGGCCAACGCGTCTTCCGCGGAGGCGTCTGAAGGCCTCATCTGGTTTGACCTTTCATCCATTCCCTCCAACGCGCAGATAGTATCGGCGAAACTCTCTCTTTACTGCACGGGGCACCTTGCCGGCAGCAATAAGATAAGCATGCACAGGGCCCTGGTTCCGTGGACGGAGAAAGCGAACTGGTTCACCTATGACGGCGTCAACGAATGGAAGAAAGAGGGCGGCACCGACAGAAGGGATATTGACAGAGCCATAGAGGGCACAACCGATGTTCCGCAAACTGGCGATAAAGCCCCGCAATGGTTTGATTTTGAAGTGACGAATATGGTCCAGAAGTGGGTCAGCAAGGAAGCCCCAAATTACGGGATGAAATCCAAGACTACCGGAACGGCCTCGGTCTGCATGTTCCGGTCTGCAACATACAACGGCACGAATTTCATTAAACTGACCGTGGTTCTCGGGAAGTAGCAGGGGAGCGTGACAACAGCAAGCCTTTAATTAGCAATCAGCAATCAGTAATCAGTAATTGCTTTTAGCGCGGCCGATGCATCGAAACACAACAGCCCTTAATAAACTTGCTCAATAATTTGGAGTGCACTGACCGTGAGCCTGTGTCGCAATGAATGTTCATATATACAAAGGCCTGCAATGATGATATAATTTTGCTCAGAAAACATCAAGGAGCAAAATATGGCATACAGAATGGGAGATCGAAACCAACAGAACTTGCTGCCGGAGTGTATAGAAGACTTTGTCGGCGCAGAAGATAATGCAAGGATTTACGATGAGTTTG
>Ga0209697_10004643_pt1 | contig 17688 bp, 20 predicted proteins | sample AliMusrvi5mmetaG_FD_184115 | JGI IMG/M metagenome (GOLD analysis project Ga0209697, IMG submission 184115) | Freshwater lake bacterial and archeal communities from Alinen Mustajarvi, Finland, to study Microbial Dark Matter (Phase II) - Alinen... | ecosystem: Environmental > Aquatic > Freshwater...
AAAGCATACCAAAAGAAAAGCGGCGGAAATGTCGTCGACGCCGGGAAGAAATTAATACCAACCATGGTGTCATTTAATCTGATCAACCAAAGATGATTTCGGTGTCATCATTAAATGATTTGACATGGGGCTCTGATGTGCTGCCAAAATGGCTAGAAATGGGGATATGCTGGGGAGAAATAAGGGTGTTTTTGCTTCCATATTTATACTGGAAAATATGATATTGACTTTATATTACAAAAAACTATAATAAAAATGATGTAAGTCTTATACGGAGCTTAAAACAAGTAAGTGGCGTGTGCCGTCACCGAAGTATAAGCAGTCTTGAAACGCCCTGAGGGGCGTTTCGCCATTTATAAGCAAAGGCGTGGCTTCCATCTCCATAAAATGTTATGGTTACCTCCATGAGAAAACCGCCCACAAACCAAGCGAAATCGCTCGACGACAGCGCACCTCTATTCCCTATGCGCATAAACAAATATCTGGCTTTGAAAGGCTATGCCACGCGTCGTGGTGCCGATGAACTTATCGCGCGCAAGATTGTCACCATAAATGGCCGACTCGCCGTTCTCGGTGACAAAGTCTCGGAGACCGACAATGTCGAAGTGCGCAAGAACAAAAGCGTCGCAGGCGCCAGCGCGCACGGCGGCTCATACGCGCCGGAGTATGTCTATTATGCTTGCAATAAACCGCGCGGCGTTCCGGTTCTCGACACCAGAAAAGGCGCCAAAGGTTTTGCAAATGTGTTACCACCGACCAAGCGTGGCGAGACTCCATTATTCCCTGTCGGCAGTCTCGATCCTGAAGCAGAAGGATTGATTATTTTTACAAATGACCGACGCATTATCAGTCGTCTGGAAAATCCGACATCCACGGCTTCCAGTTCACATGCTCATGTCAAGCAATATCATATAGAGACGCTGCAGCCATTGCGTGCCAATTTCAAGGAGAAGCTTGAGGCCGGTGTCAGTATAGATGGTGGCGAGCTTATCAGCTGTCGCGTCATGATCCAGAGTCCAACTTCGTGCTACGTCAGCATCACCGATCCGAAAAATCGCATTCGTCAGATCTGCGCACTTTTCGGTGCCGAGATCGCGAACTTGAAGCGCACCGCTATCCTAAATATCCAGCTCGGAAAAACCGAATCAAATAGCTTTCGAAAGATCGAGGGCGACGAACTCGCACTCTTCTTGAAGAATTTGGGGCTGTAACCTCACGCAGTTGCCTATTCAATGCGCGATGCTCCGGTACCTGCTGTGCCACCAAGTCCCAGAAATTGCGACTGTGATTGAACTCTTTTATATGACAAATCTCGTGCACGATCACATAGTCGCGCAACTCCTCCGGCAAAAAAGCTAGCCGATAATTGAAATTCAAATTCCCCTTCTTCGAGCATGAACCCCAGCGGCTTCGCTGATTTCGGATGGCGATCTTGCCGACAGATAAACCGTAGTGTGTATTGAAATACCGAACACGCTCCGTTATGAGCGCGCGTACCGATTCTTTATGTGCGAGGTAGTGATGGTGATTGCGGCGCATGGTGTGGTGATTATAACATCACTCCCGGCCCTTTTTGATAACCACCAACTTCTCCTTCCTCGTAAGCCTCTTCAATTCCGCCTCGCGCGCCCGCGCTTTCGCCAATGTCCTGTGCGCCTCGCTATACATGAGTGTGACCGGCCTGCGTATCTTCGTATAATGCGCCCCCGCCTTCGCATGATTGTGCTCCCGCACACGCTTCGCGAGATCATTTGTGCTGCCGACATAGAGAGTGTCATCAGCGCATCGGAGTATGTAGGTGTGGTGCATTTTTATTTTAAATTGCCCGTCAAATAATTTTTTAGCCCGACTAAATCTCGTTTCTCCGGATCAAAGTAATATGTATTCATGCCAACAGTTTTTGCACTCTTAACCGCTTCGGGATTGTGTTCGAAATAAATAACATCTTCTTTCTTCAGCCCCAGCCTTTCAAACATTATTTTGTAATATTTCGGATCAGTCTTATTTGGTTGATGTTTTAGCGAAAATAATTCGTATGGAAGATTTACCAAACCGAACCTGATAGCCTCCTCATCGTTGGCATTGGTCAGAATGATCTTCTTATTTGAAAAAGTCTCCAGGAGCTTGTGCATATCCTGGTCGATGCCGTGATTCTCTATTACGAATGTATCAACAGCGTCTACAAGGATAGTTTTCATGATGATGATTATACCTCATACTTCCATCCTGGTTGCCATTTGAAATGCATGGCCGTGAGTTTCTGGAGTGGTACGCCATTGATGAGATTATCGAGACCATACTGCGTGGCGCGGTGACCGATGATCATTATTCTTTTGCCGGCGTATTTGACCTTCACTTCATCGAGAAAATTCTTCATGCGCGCAGCGGTTTGCGTATAGCTCTCACCACCAGGAAATGGTGTGTTTATCCTCTTTGGTTTTTCGACATCCACGATCTCGCTTGGCTTTTGGGTAAATTCGCCATAGTTACATTCGCGCAAGCGGGCATCCTTCACAATCGGCCACTTATCGCCAAAACCTATCTCCGCACTCTTGTAAGCGCGCTGTAAGTCAGAGCAGAAAATGGCATCGAAATGATCATCCTTGTATCTCTCCCCCATCTCTTTCGACTGTTGAATGCCCTGTGGTGAAAGTGCGATGTCATTATGGCCTGACGCCAAATGAGCCTCGTTATCAAATGTAGTACCGTGAGCTTCGAAGATAATGGTGAGCATGGTGGTTAGTTAGTAAATATATCAAGGTACGCTGAATAGACATAACTCTTATCATACAGAGCTCTTTTGTCTCGGGGCTTGAGTATACCCAAAGTAACAAATCTATCTATTACCTTTTGGGCACCGGCCCTTGTAAATCCTGTCCATTCTACAACTGTTTTTACTGTCACAATCGGTTTGCCAAACAATCTCGACAAAATCATTACTCCACTCTCTGATTCTCGCTTACCAAGGGCTTGAATCTTCATCATATCCTTATCTCGCAACTCTCTGATTTGCTTAGATATAAGAATAGACTCATTGGCGGTATCAATGACGCCGTCTAAAAAGAAATCTATCCATGCCAAAGTCTCACCGTGGTGATAGCCGTTGAGACGGCCATAGTAAACCTTTTGATTCTTTTTGAAATAGGAAGAGAGAAATAGAACCGGGCGCTCAAGCAGATTGCGGTGACACAACAACATTGGTACTAGAAGTCTGCCGACCCTACCATTTCCATCTAGAAATGGATGTATTGTCTCGAACTGGGCATGAACAAGAGCGATATGTAACAGGGGTAAAATATCTTTCTCTTCATGCAGAAATCGTTCGAAATCATTTAGCGACCTCTTCATCTCCTCTACTGGTGGTGGGACAAACGAGGCCTTAGATGGAGATACACCGCCGATCCAATTTTGAGACGTTCTGAATTGACCAGGATCAGCAAAATGCGTCGAGCGGGCACCGATCATGAGCTTCTCGTGAGTCTCGCGGATAAGACGTAGTGATAAGGGGAAATCCTGTAATCGTTTGATTCCATAATTAAGAGCTTTGATATAGAACAAAATATCGTCAGCATCACCATATTTAACGGAGACTCCGGCATCTTTTTCAATAGCATCAACCATGGACGCCTGAGTACCTTCTATTTGAGATGAGGAGGCCGCATCTTTCGCCACGAACATATTCAGGAAAAAATCTACATCAGGTAAGGTGTGTGTGATTCCGTCGAGCTTTCCGATCAATCTATCAGCTTCAGCAAGCTTAACCAGAATCCGTGTAGGTACGCTCAAAATGCCCTTTGGAGGAAATGGGTTTGGAACAAAGGCGTCAAAACCCTGTGGTTGCTTTATATTTTTCCCTATTTCTATATTCATGATTGGTATACTTTGATTATGGTAATGTATACTATATTAGTAGATAGTATACATCTTGTCAAGCAATGTAAACTAGCCCAAATAAGCTATATTATATCCTCTCCAACCTATAAACATCCAATGCCACTTCTTCATATGGATGCACTTTCTTTATTGCGGCAATAATATCCTTCACAAGAGCACCGTCACAAGTCACCTCAATACGCTCTTCTTCAACCTCCTCAAGTTTCGCTTTGCATAAGTGTTCGCTTCGCTCCCTTACCCACTTCCCCAATATGCGGTTGCGCGCCAACCTCCGGCTTAAACCTCCCAATCCCCCGCGTCGAAAAACTACAAGATGAATATTTTCCAAGCTTTCCACCACCAGCATTGCCAATAGCTTCACGGACGATGTCCGTATGTGTGAGAGGTACGTAGACGATGAGTTTGAAGGTGGTGGGGGTGGGCATAGAATAATAATTAATGATTAAAAAGTTTTCCACAAGCTTGTTTACTAAATGTAAGTTACAATAAGCGAAATTGCTCTGATACCAACACCGCTGTTTTATGATTCCGTTGTCTCGGCGGCTTCACCGTTAAGGTGCGTTTAACAGGTCCGTTTAAAGGAGGGGCGTGTGACGATGCTGGTATCAAAGCGATTTTCTGTTTGGAATGATAGCACGTTGCGACAATTAGACTAAATAAAAAATAATATATTTTAATAAAAAGTAGTATATGGCTCTAGTGCGCCACACTAACGATATTTTTAAATATAAATTGCTTGGTTATCCACAGAAAAAGATCATGATTTTGGCATGACTTACGGAAATGTATATTAAAATTCAGAGAATAATTTGACTCTAAAGGAATTTTCATCTAATGTTACACATAGATCCGGTCCGTCTTTGGGAGGGTGGAGGGGATTGTCCCCAGAAAGAGAGGTCACCTCCTCATGTTAAAGCGAAAGAAGTTCGATCTGTGGAAGGCTCTTCCTGCAATTAGTATTGCAATCCAGGCATTAATCGAAGTTCTCAAGTTGTTTTTGAGAAATTAGACTAATTGGGTCAGCTCCGCTTCCCTAAGTAGTAAGACCCGACGGACCGGGTCTTTTTTTGTTCTGCCTACCCTTTCAAAGAAGTCCTAAAATACTCTTCTGTCTCCTTGTCCGTAAAATACACGTAACACCCTTTCATGCCACGAGTCATTAGAGTTCTGTAGGTGTTTTTAATGATAGAATCTGCCTTCTTAGCTGTTTCTTCTGGGTGAATCTTCATACGAGATTTGTATCCCTTTAGAGATGCATCGGTTTTCGCCCTCTTGGATGGATCTGTAATTACTTTTCCATCTCTCACTATCAAATCTGGTCCAATTATCACGCCAACATAATCGACTTCTAGACCTTGGCACGTATGGATACAACCAACCTCATTTACAGATTCAGGGGCGATTATCCAAAGATTTCCATCACTAGCTAAATTCCAGCGCATAGCAAAGTCCTGCTCAGGGATATTAATATCTGTAAGATTCTTATTCCCCCTACTGACCCAGTCCCAACAATACCCGCCAACAAGCCTAGCCTTATTATTTATCTTATTTTTTTCAAAAATAATATTCCTGAGCTCATTTGGCGAACCTACAATTTTGAAATCATAATCCGAATTATCTAAAGTTGTATTTGCGGTCTCTTTAATTTGAAGCACCTCATCAAGCCAGGCCAAATAGCCATTTGAACCATTACACCTGAATTGCGAGGTCAATTCCAGATGATGAGCGGCCGCACCGGCCTTTTTAGCCCAATTCTCTATTTCTTCTTTCTCGCCAATATCATGAAAAGTTACTTTTTGATCTTCGTCGACAAAGAATACAGAAAACTTCGATGCATCAATTATTTCCTTAACCTGATTTTCTCCCAGATTACGAAACATTCCAGACTTTGCATTTAACCTATGGGCCTCGTCCACAACCAAGGCATCAAATGTATTTTTCTCCACGCCAATGTATGAACCAGAACCTGTAAATAAGTTCGAAATCTCAGTCTTCTTGAGTGTTCCCGTAAGCTTACTCTCATAGACAGCTCTCGGCGCTGCATTCTTAGTGACATACTGACTTACAAGGCCAAGGTCTATTAATTTTACAAGTAAATTTACAGCGACAACCGACTTTCCTGTGCCAGGACCGCCTTCGACGATTAGGACATTTTTATTCTGACTAGATGATTTTTTTGCCAACGATAAAGCCGTTTCGTAAACAATTTTCTGGTCGTCGATCATAATAAATTCTTCCTTACCCGTAAGCATCTGAGTCAACCTGTCAGCTAAGTGTTTGGAGGGTTTTATCTTGCCACCATCAATACGATACATGACTTTGTCTTTATCTCCATGTTTAACAAATTTCTTAATGAACTCTCTCAATTTCAAAAGATCATCCTTGAGAAATACCGGGGCCTTTTGTATATATTCTGAATAAAATTTATCCGTAATAATCCCATCTGACTCATAGTTATGAAGATACGCACATGGATTCAATTGTATCCCCTCCTCGTAAACCGTTTCATTAAACCATTTAAGCAAAGCTGCATAGGACCACGCTTGATAAGATGGGTGATTAACTTCTCTCAAACCACCACCTAGATATGTACTAACAATCCCATCCTTATCTGTTAGTTGAACTTTTGACCACTGCTTAAGTTCAATCAGAATTGCGTGTTCAATCTTGTTATCATCCAAACCCGAAATAATAAAATCAATACGCTTTGAAGTTTGTGGTATCTGATATTCAATTGTGATACCTGATTCTGCTGGAATCTCTGTATCAAGCAAGACATTATTCATATACATCATGGAATTCTTCCACGATGACTTCTCCGCTTGTCCAACATGTCTGCCGGTGATTTTCACATAGGCATCATTTATTATGTTGTCGATATTATTAGATAAGATATCGTTTAAGAAAGTCTCCTTCGTAGATTGATAGATGATCATGAGACTACTTATTTTAGCTTGTCATACTTAGTATGCTTTCCTTTTGCTTTCTCAACGGGATATTTCTCCTCGTTTTTTCTGATCTTTTTCTCTAGCGCCTCTAAAACATCTATTTCTAGATCATTGCCCATTAGTAAAACCCAATACAGGACATCTGCAAGCTCTTCACCTATATCGTTTTTATTAGTCTTTATATATTTCTCCATTTCCTCCTTATTTTTCCATTGGAAATGCTCCATTACTTCAGCCGCTTCCAATACTAAGGACAACGCCAAATCTTTTGGATTATGAAACTGCTTCCAATCACGGGCGTCGCGGAAAGCTATAATTCTCTTTGTTAGATCTTCTGGGCTGGCCATGATACTAAAATCCTACCATTTTTATACCTTTTTACAATGCATACCTAATCCTAATGCCTGATATGATACATCTACCTACCTGAATTCGATATATCAGCAAGAACAGGACCACAAACATATAAGACTGTACCAGCAATATCAACTAAATATTTAGATCCAATTGAAAGACTAAGGCCATTGATGTGTACGACGGTTTGTCTCTCAGATAGATGAAACTTTCCTTCAACCTCATCTAAATGCGCCCCTTTCTTATCAGCAAACTGTTCGACCACATCTCGCCTGTTATAGTCCACCCCATCCTGACGAAATCTAAACTCATTAAGATACTCGTCAATATCACCATCTCGATAAGTTGGTGGGAAATAGGGCTTATCATTTCGAACAGGAAAAACTATTTTTATTTTAAAATCCTTTTCAACCCTTCTTAAGATAGCATTGCCCCTACCACGGCAAAGTAATTTTCTTAATTCAACCGAAAGAGAATTGGTATATATATATTTTGTCCATCATTAATTAGCTCTAAATAATGTCGGATTCGTTCTAAAGTATTTCTGAGTTCACTAATTTTTTGTTCCTTTGAAAGTTTCATTTGAATATCCGTCCTTCCCTTCACCTCCCCAAATCCCCCTCATTTCCCCAAATCCAGCACTTCATCAATTCTCACTGACTTCACAAACTCGGGCACGTGGGAGACAAGAATCATGGCCCCTTCATATTTATCGAGCGCCCTAGCGATGACGGGAATATGGCGGAAATTTATGTGGTTGGTGGGCTCATCGAGGATAAGCAAACCAGGCTTGAGCAAGACAAGTCGTGCAAATGCGACCAGCCCCTTCTGCCCTTCTGAGAGCGAACCAATCTTGGTATGTATGGCGTCAGCGCCGATCAAAAAGCTGGCGGCAACTGCGCGGACTTCAGTTTCGATAAGACGACCTTCGACGGAGCGCACGATCTTCTCGAGACTTTCGTAGACCGTATCATTGAAATCCATCATAGAAAAATCCTGACGATAATACCCCACTCTCACACCTTCAGTGATGACCGACTCGCCAGCGATCTTCATACCATGATCATCGAAGCCACCATTTACTATAGCCTCGAGAAGCGTGGACTTGCCAATACCATTTGGACCAGCGAGCAGGAGATGTTGCTTGCGACGCAACTTAATATTGCAAGTACGCTTCACTGGCTTATGAGTCTTCAGATCCAGAATGCTGTAAGATTTTATGTTAATAATATCCCCCACAATATCACTGCCAGCGGTTCTGTTGGCTTGGCCTGCGTGGCTAGTGGCAAACTGCGAAGGTATGGTGAAGTCGCGAATGGTCTTGTCCTCCTTGCGTACATCGACGATCTCTTCCTCGAGTTCATCGGCTTTCTCGCGCATGCGCTTGGCGACGAGACGCATTTGGCCACCTTTGTTGGCGAAAACTCCCGCTTGATATTTCTTGGCTTCGATCTCCTTGACGAGGCGTGCATTTTCCATATTTTCTTTTTCAATACGCGCTGAAATCTGTTCGACGACGTCCTTGTAGTCACCGACATATTGCTCAACTTTGCGCGTGTGGAGATCGAGATACAAAACTCCGTGTGTAAAGGCATTTAGAAAGTCGGCATCATGGGAAATGACGAGACAAGTCTTCTTGTAGTCGACGAGGAATTGCGTGAGGTGCTCGATACCGGCTTTGTCGAGATTGTTGGTCGGCTCATCGAGGAGGAGGATATCAGGATCTTGAATGAGCGCAGACGCGAGAAGTAGGCGCGCCTGCTGACCACCGGAAAATGTTTTTACATGGCGGTCTTTTAGATCGGTGTGCCCCGCCGCAGATTTCGATGATGATTTCGGCGTGGCTTTCGTTACGGGTTTCGGCGCGTGCAAATTTACGACTTCAAGGATGGCATCAATGCGCGGATCGATATCATAGACTTTCGCGCGACCACCGCTCTCAAGTGATTTGGCGAAAAATTCACGAACCGTGAGTTCGAGATCTGGCCTCGGTATGACCTGGCGCGCGGTGGCAATAGTGGCATTGTTGGCGATATGAATTTCACCTGCTTCTGGCTTATGAATACCAGCGGCGACATCTTTGCTCGTGGCGTCATTTGCGCCTAGTATAAGGCCGAAAATAGTGGTCTTTCCAGCCCCATTTTGCCCCATTAGCGTGATTTTCGTGCCTCGACGCACCGTGAAGCTAGCCTCGTCCAAAATAGGCTTATTATGACCATATTCGAAAGACACATCCTCGAAACGGATTATCGTATCGCCGGAGAATTCATTTCTTACGGATTTCTGGCCTTTTGACATAGGGTCGTATAGTAGCGTTTTTCTGAGCGATATACAACCTTTTTGCCGGCTCCGACAAAAAGGTTTAGACCGTAGCATAAATCAAATATCAATCTCTCTTGTCGTTGGGCGTAAAACCTAAGTGATATTTGGGTTTAAATGGCTGATCTATAAGCTTTTTCAGAACTGACCAAACTTCTTCAATCTTCTCATCGCTTCTATATTGTCTCTGAGTAATCAATTCGACCTTGAGTGCAAGCTCATCATTCGTCGCCAATAATTCGCGTAACTTTATAAAGACGCGAACAATAAATATGTTCATCTGAACCGCCCTATCGCTTTTTAATATAGAAGAAAGCATAGCTATTCCATGCTCCGTAAAGGCAAGAGGTAAATATTTGGGGTCACGATGTTTCTGTGAACTGGTCGCAAATTGCGACCGGTTCAGTATCTCGAGTTCCGTTTGAGTTATCCTGAACATAAAGTCAGTCGGAAATCTTTTCATATTACGATTAACCTGTTCATTTAGGCGCTTTGTAGAGACTTGATACAATTCTGCCAGATCAAAATCGAGCATGACTTTTCGGCCACGTATCCACTTGATTCGTTGCCCTATTGTCTCTATCGGGATAATTTCTGATGTTTGTGTATTCATATCCTTGTATGGGAAGGCGAGATTTGGGTTCACTCGCACCCGAGCAGTTGTTTCAGCTTTTATTTTTGATGCTCACTTGAGCCTACTCAAGATCGCATGGACTGGCGACCAACTTACGCCACTTGTCCAACATATTCTCGTATAGAAACAAACTGCAGGATTATTTCCATACGATTTTGCGAATATGGGGTGATTCAGTTTTTTACACCCACTTGTGAACAATACCATTGTAATATAGCTCGAGAATGCCCTATTTAGCCCTATCGCTTTTCGGCACATGCTTTACCTCCTTGTTCTAGGTAGGTTTTTCGGCCACTTCCCATACAAAAATACGAATTATGATTATGTTGAATAACGACCTCAAGCCGTTATGATTATTTAGTTGTGGAACTCATCACGCTGCCCCGTAAAAATGCTTATAGTCCGAGTAATCTTCTTTCTGATGGCATAAGTTTAACAAAAATTTTGCCGAGGTCAACTAGGCACGACAAAATTTTTGTGATGTAACTACTTCCCCTTCTGCGCATTGTATCCTGCGATAGTTACGAGCAAAGTCGAACCGATAAAAATAGAAGAATATGTCCCTACAGCAATACCAATTATAAGAGCTAGAGAGAAGTGTTCAGTTGTAGGTCCACCAACGAAGTACAGCACGACAAGTGCGATCAAGGTGGTCAAAGAGGTATTTATAGAACGTGTAAATGTCTGGGAAACGCTCTCGCCGACAATCTCGCTGAAAGGCTTATTGCCGCTGGCGTGGTTAAGATTCTCACGGACTCGGTCGAAGACGACGATAGTGTCATGCACGGAGAAACCGAGGATAACAAGCAGTGCCGTCACGAACAAAGTATCGACTTCATAGCCAGCGAAATGGCCGAGGATTGAGAAGACACCCGCCGGTATAACGACGTCGTGGATGAGGGCTATGACCGCCACTAGACCATATTTCCATGAAGCCACTGGTTCGGAGATTTTTCTGAAAGCAAATGTGATATACAAAACGATTCCGAGGATAACGAGGATGATCGAGACGATAGACTTACGCAGGGCCTCTGCGCCAAGAACTGGACCGACAGAGTCGAAAGTCTTGATCGTGGTGGTAGCAGTACTATCCAATGAAAGCGCTGACATAACAGTCGCCTTCTCTGTCTGATCGACCACCTTCATGCGGACTATATATTCCTGCTCGCCAGTATTTGTCGTGCTTGGGCGCACGGAAACTGTCGGGTCAATCGCAGCCAATGCTGTCGTAACGGCTGTTTGATCTGGGCGCTCGCCACCAGCATAGGAGACTTCTATAAGAGTTCCTCCAGTAAAATCAATTCCCGGCTTCAGGCCCCAGACGAAGAATGATACGAGAGAAGCCAGGGTCAATAGACCTGAGAACGCGTAGAAGATTTTTCTGTATTTTACAACCCACATGTTATTAGTTTAAAGGTGAAAGGCGCAAGGCGCATTCATTAATTTCTAAAGTGTAAACCATTGCTGATCAAGAAGGTCGACAACCTCGTTGTATTTTTCGGAGCGACGGCGTAGAGGAATAGACGTGAAGCGGTGATGGCGGTGAACATTGAGACGAGCACACCGATCACGAACACCAGCGCGAAACCGGTGACGACAGATGTGCTACCGAAGTAGTACAAGATAACGCCAGTGATGATGCTGGAAATATTGGAGTCACGGATAGAGAGCCAGGCGCGCGCGAAACCTTCATGCATGGCATCCCAGACGCCACGACCAGCCTTGAGTTCTTCCTTCATGCGTTCGAATATGAGAATGTTCGCATCCACGGCCATGCCGATAGAGAGGATGAAGCCAGCGATACCAGCGGCCGTTAGAGTGACCGGCACAAGCTTGAACAAAGCCAACATGATAGCTGTATAACATGCCAATGCAATCGTCGCGATAAATCCCGGCAGACGATACCAGAGTATCAAGAACAGACCGATGATGATGAAAGCGATGATACCGGTTCTGATACCTCCGTTTATGGCTGCTTGGCCCAAAGTAGGACCGATAGTCTGTGTGGAAATGAGCGTCACAGGAACTGGCAATGCGCCGAAGTTCAGATCGCGTACGAGCTTCTGTGCTTGATCAAGTGTAAATGAACCAGAAATCTGGGCTTGGCCATTTGGAATCTCTTCGCGAACGACCGGAGCTTCTATGAGCGCGCCATCTAGGAAAATGCCGATATAGTCACCGATGTGATCCTTCGTGATCTGATCGAAGAGGTCGCGACCGTCGCTGGTGAAATTGAGACCGACCATCGGCTGATTGGTTGTGTTGTTAAATTCAACTATTGCGCGGCTGACCATGCGACCAGTGAGGCCTGTTGTTTGGAATATAGCAGCATAAGCGATAGATGTCGTGGTGGCATCGGCAGTCTTCATGGTGGAAGAAGCTTGGAAATCTTTCACATCGGCAGCTGTGGCAACTTTGAATTCTAGACTTGGAGTGGCACCGATAGCTCGTACGGCTTCATTGACATCGGTGATACCTGGAAGCTCCACGATAAGCTTGTAGGCACTTTCCTTGGAAGATAGAGCAGCTGCCTCTTGCGTCTGAACGATAGGTTCGCTGACACCAAGAGTGTTCACGCGGCGTTCTACCACATCGCGAAGTGAGGACATGGAGGCGGAAATGTCAGCCGAAGCGAGCTTAGAGGTGTCAGCTTGGTAGACTAGGTGTGTTCCGCCAGAAAGGTCCAATCCTAGACGGAATGGTCTCGAACCAGTCGCCTGCCCCGCAGCCGGAATCTGTGTCGTGTAAACAAAATAGCCGATCAGTGCGGCAAATATGAGTACAAATACGGCGCGGGCTCTGTGTTTTAACATAAGTGGTATTTTACAGGTTTTTCCAGTTTACGCAACTATGTGGCAACTATATACCATATAGGTTGAAAGGCGCTTACCATCCGCACGATCGGTTAGGATCGGCAAGACAGCAAGCGCCTTAAGGTTAATGTTCAACTAATTATTTGGCAGGGATTTTAGAGCTCACCAATTGAGCCCGAGCTCGGTCATACTTGGCTTGGAGATTACCGTCATCAGGATCAGCACCGAGCCGTTTTAAAGTATCGACCAATCCTCGAAGATCAGATCGCATGACTCGAAGTGGATAAAAACGCTTTTGTTTATGATACCCATCCCCAACATAAAAGGTTTCACCGAGTTCACCACCTTTATGGTCAGTAAGATTCCCATCTTCGACAATCAATATCCTCCCACACAGATCATCTGCATACTTCAATGCATCTGATACATTCAGCCACAGCTCATGGTTAGTCATGTCCAGCAACTTTTCCGCAAGCTCATGGAACATACTCACTCGAGCACCGATATCCTCGTATTCCTCAATCTGTTTTCCGCCGTAGTTAATAATGAGGTTGGATATACCAACACAAATAAAAGCCACAGCTGAAAGAGCGATACCGAACCAGATATTACCAAACCAGGTCACAGCAATGACTATCGGTATCCAGAAGAATCTCAGTACTTGCAGGTAACGACGACTATTCTTCAAGCTCTTCATCTTATTTTCGATTGAGATGAGCTTCGTACAACTCAACGCGATCGACCTCAACCGCGGTTCAGCTTCATCCAATGAATCCGCGGCCGAGCGGATGAGTGGAAAATCTTCAAGGAGTTCCAATACTCCCTTGGCATGATCGGTATCCGTTAATTGTTTCAATTTCTTCACGATTCAGTCCCCCCCCATTTTCAATGTGTCTTTTTTGATCCGAAACATGGCTTCTGGCCACCGCCATAAGGTTGGTTCTAGCCACCCCTATAACAAGATCCGGATAGATAGTTGACACGAACTAATCTCGCAAGATTCTGGCACAAGTGAGACTATATGTCAAACTCCCCTACTCGACATCAGCGCTCTGAAAGTTTGCAAGGCGATACGCAGATCTAGTAAGAAAGAGCGATGCTTAACATAATAAAGATCGTAGGAAAGCTTATCGCGTGTATCATTTACGGACAAAATATGATGTGGATGAGTGGCGTGATATATCTGCGCCCAACCGGAGAGACCTGGCTGGATAAGATGGCGGACATTGTAATAAGGAATCTCTTCTTCATATACAGAAACTCTGGTTGGCAATTCCGGTCGTGGTCCGATGAAAGACATATCGCCACGAATCACATTCCAGAGCTGCGGAAGCTCATCTATACGAGTGAAGCGGATAAATCTACCGACACGAGTAACCTTCGTACCATCAGCCATGCTTCTAAATTTGATGATACGGATAGGCCTTCCATTTTTACCTATTCGATCTTGGATGAATAGTAACGGGCCCTTATCGTCTAGTCGTATCGCCCAATAAACAAAAGGAGATATAATGAGAGTAAACATACCGAGAACTATAGCTGCCACCAGATCCAAAGTCCTCTTCACAACATCGTAGACCAAGCGACCAACTGCGGAAGTGCCGGTATTTTCCACCAACCAACGCTCACCCACCATCGAAAGTGGCACCCGATCAAATATACCTTCGTAGAGCTTGCCGGCATCTATGACTTGCACGCCAGAGAAGATCAGAGAATATAGGAAAGGTATAGCTGACTCCACCATCTTATTGTGGAGATCAACGACAATCACGGATGCGTTGGTGCGACGAACGGCTTCACCGATTTTAGCAACTGTAGCTGCTGTGTTTGGACCAGGCTCCATCTTCTCGATAAAAGTTATTCCGTATCGCGAACGGGTATTTATCTCCTCGAAGAGATCTTGAATCTCGCCATTGACTCCGACTAGAACAGCGCGCTGGCTTCTGGCAGAACTGACGACTGGGAATATGACCATTCGCCAAAGAGCCAAGAGTAGAGTCGAGACTATGGCATATATGAAAAGATTGGCCTTCGGTGTGATCGATACTGGTAGAAAATAGAAGAAAGCCACGCTTACAAGAACAGCGATAGTCTGTGTTCGTACCAGAAGTCCTGGAATGCGATTTGGTGAGAGTAGAGAGCGTTTATTGTATAAGCCGGCACTGAAATTTATGATAATAAAGACGACGAACAATATCGCAAAAGAAGAGAGGTGAATGTATATGAGGGCGCGGCCTGGCATTTGGCCATAACGGATAGCAAGCGCGATAATCAGAGAAAATAGATAAGCCACCAGATCGCCAACCAGTAATATGGCCGTATATATGGAGCTTTTTGTATGGATCATGAATGGCACAATACCACGATTCGCGACATGTTTCAACCTTTCCCCAGCGTGGGTATTCCGTGTTACATTTATATCAATGAAAATCCTACTCGTCATCACCAAGTCAAATTGGGGCGGCGCACAGCGACATGTCTATGACCTGACAGTTGCTATGAAGAATCGTGGTGATAATGTCGTGGTAGCGCTTGGTGGTAATGGTGTGCTCCGCCAAAAGCTTGAAGATATAGGCGTTAAAACCTATGCCATAGACAAACTTGGTCGTAATATTTCTATAAAAAAAGACATCGGCTCATTTAAGGAGATACTTTTGGCCATTAAGCATGAGAAACCAGATGTTGTGCATCTACATAGCCCGAAAGCGGCCAGCCTTGGAGCCATAGCCGCGAGATTGCTCCGTGTGAAAAAAATAATATACACAGTCCATGGTTGGTCATTCAATGAAGATCGTCCTCTCTACCAGCGCATTAGCATAATACTGGTGTCTTGGCTCACGATGATGTGCACACATAAGATAATACTCCTCTCTCAACATGAACATCGTCAAGCCGCGCGCTTTCCTTGGGTAAAAAACAAGCTTATCGTTATTCCTTTAGGGATAAAAGCGCCAGTCTTCATGTCTGTAGACGGAGCAAAGCAAATCTTGGCGAAAAGCATAGGCATGGACTTGAGTGCATTTAAAAATAAGATTGTCATCGGCACAATAGCTGAACTGCATCCAAATAAGGGTTTAGAATATTTGATCGAGGCCATGAAAAATGTCGGCAACATAAGCGGCTCTTCGGCTTCGCACAGAGAGTCGATCTCCATTGTGATCGGTGATGGCGACTTAATCACCAAACTTCATATGCAGATAAAAGGCGCTGGGCTCGAAGGCCGAGTCTTCCTGGCTGGCTATATGACTGACGCCTCACAATACCTGAAGGCTTTCAATGTATTTGTCTTGCCTTCAATAAAAGAAGGTCTGCCTTATGTAATCCTTGAAGCTGGTATAGCTTCTCTTCCAGTCATCGCCACCACCGTCGGTGGAATCCCAGAAATGATAGAGGATATGAAATCCGGCGTGCTCGTCCAACCGAAAGATCCTAGTGAATTGGCTCATGCTATATCTTATATGATCGAGCATCCCCTACTCGCACGCCAATATGGAGCATCTTTGCGCGAAACTGTGATAAGCAAGTTTTCATTTGAAAAAATGGCGACGACCCTAGAAAGCTTGTACAACAATAAATAATACAATTGAGACAGATAAGATGAGAAACAGTTAACCCTCGGGCAGATACTCGATCCGCCCGAGGGGTTAAAGTCAACGAACTATTTTTTGTTCTCCGCATCTTTTACTTTTTATCTTTACCCTTGTCACCATGGTCATAATAGAAGCCATGGTCGCTCGGAACATCCAAAAGCAGGATGAGGTTTTCGTGAACTTCCGAGAACTGATTTTTCAACCTTTTGATCTCGAAGTCGATAACCTCCTGCTTCCAAGGCAATTTCTCCCTCGATTGCAGGTACTTGATCTTCTGAGCCTTTGCACACAAAAGGCGTTTGGCGATGGTGGCGAGATCGTCCGGAAATTCCCAATCCGATTCCAAACGGAATTTGCCGATCAGCACGACATCTTCCGAGCCACAAAATGCTCCGTCCAAGCCGTCAAATGAGTTGTCTTGGCAATACCTTTGACTCTTTTCCAGGAAACAGATCGCTGCCAAGAACAACTTGGTATCAGCGGGTACTCGGAATATCCTTCGACACAAAGCCGAAGACAAGAGAGTAATAGCGGCCATAACGATAAGAATCACGACAATAGCTGCTATTTGGCTTAGGAATGGCAACAGCCATCCCAACAAGCAGACAACTGTGGCGGACACAAACAGACGCAGACTGTAGCTCATATCCTGATTTATACCAGTCTTCCATTCCACAGCCGTCGTAACCGGATCTTTGTGAGCTATATTTTTTCCAAACTTACTGGCCCGCACAAACCATTGCCTGGCATAAATAGCCAGAAGACTTGTCAGAGGATCTTCACCTCTATTTCCATCTTCATTGGAACCGTTTTTACGATTCCCTAGCTCGACAATCTGCAACAATTGACGAATATTCATGTAAACACTCCTTTTTTTCCCCATTCATGAAGATTCCCGGGCTTCAGGCCAGATCTCTGGAACATTTCAGGTGTTCCTTGATCATACAGGTATCTAGGTTACTTGAGGGATACAGTATCCATTATGACCTTAGCATCAAAATAAGTATTGGTCACACATCAACTCATATAAAATGACACCAAAGGTCGACGGTTCAATCATATAAAAAGACACCGAAACCGTGGTAATTTTGCTTGTATTAGTAACGATAATACAGGTAAATACCATGGATATAAGA
>Ga0209697_10004655_pt1 | contig 17666 bp, 14 predicted proteins | sample AliMusrvi5mmetaG_FD_184115 | JGI IMG/M metagenome (GOLD analysis project Ga0209697, IMG submission 184115) | Freshwater lake bacterial and archeal communities from Alinen Mustajarvi, Finland, to study Microbial Dark Matter (Phase II) - Alinen... | ecosystem: Environmental > Aquatic > Freshwater...
GGATTCCCGACAGGCCACACAACATGGAGGTGTTTCGCCCTTGACGTTTCGTCGTTCATGCACTAGGCTTGAGACAGATGGCGGGCGCGCTTCCCGTGCGACTGCGCATCGAACTAGATCACAGGAGAGGCGATGAATCACATACTGCATTACGTCTTTCTCACCGCGTTCATCACCACCTGGTTTGTCGTGGGCTACCAGTTTATCCTCTTCCTGGCGGGGCAAGTGCTGTTGCGCAAAGCGATGCGCGAGCGCAAAGATCCGCTGAACGTGCCGGATCTGCCGCATGTCACCATTCTGATTCCCGCCCACAATGAAGAGCGTGTAATTGAACGGACCGTGCGCTGCCTGCTGGCGCTCGATTATCCGGTCGACCGGCTGGACATCCTGGTGATCGATGACGCGTCAACGGATACCACCCCCCAGGTGCTCGATCGGTTGGCGGTGGAAGACCGGCGGGTGCGGGTGCTGCATCGCGTGAAACCGGAAGGTGGACGCGGCAAAGCCGCGGCGCTCAATGCGGCGCTGTTGATGACGGAAAACGAGTTCATCGCGATTTACGACGCCGATAACTGTCCGGAACCGGATGCGTTGAAGTCCCTGGTGGCGCAATTCCGTCGCCGACCGGAACTGGGCGCGGTGATGGGACGATTCCGCACCGGCAACCGCAAACAAAACCTGCTCACGCGCTTCATCAATATCGAAGGCCTGGGTTTCCAGGGCATCATGCAAGCCGGACGCTGGCAATTACTCGGCATCTCGTCGCTGTCAGGCACGAATTACGTCATTCGCCACAGCGCGCTGGATCACATCGGCGGTTGGGACGTAGAAGCGCTGGCGGAAGACGCCGAACTCAGCGTGCGCATGTACCAATATGGCTATCGCATCGCCTTCATGCCGAATTCGGTCTCCTGGGAACAGGAGCCGGAAACGCTGAGAGTCTGGCTGAAACAGCGCACGCGCTGGGCGCGCGGCAATAATTACGCCATTGCCAAACTGGCGCGCACCTTTTTCCAGTCACGCTCCATTCTCTATGCGCTCGAAATGCTCTTCATGCTCTGCGTCCCCTACCTGCTCCTCTTTGCCATCGTTACCTCGCAGATTGTCTGCGTCAGTGGCTTGATCAATCCCAACCTCGATATCTTCAACGGGATTCCCACCCAGTACTGGATTCTCGGGATTATCGTCTACTATATCGAGATCATGTTCGCGCTCGCGTATGATGGCGAAGACACCTTCAGCAACATGATGCTCACGGTGGTGATGTATTTCACCTATTGCCAGATCTGGCCGCTGACGATCATTCGCGGCTTTATCGCCGACGTCATCCAGCGCAAAAATCACGATTGGGACAAAACCATCCGCTTCGAAACAGAAATCGAACAGCGCGAAGGGCAGATTGTCGGCTCCGCCGATGGCACGCGCGCGCCGGCAAGCGAAGCGAGTCAACCGGCAGAGGTTCGGGAGTCCTGAGCCACCCTTTGTAAAGATACCGGGTTAACATCAAATCGGCATCGGTCAAAGCAGACTGATGCCGATTTGCGTTTACGAGTCTCTCACCCCCCTCCTCATCGCCAATTCGCGCTATAATTGGCCGGGTTTGCCACATATCTTTACATTGGAAACAACCTTCTTTAAGGAGTCGAACAGATGACCAGTCGCGAACGCATCAAGACGATTTTTGCCGGGAAACCGGCCGATCGCTGTGGGTTCTGGATGGGGAATCCCCATGCCGACAGTTGGCCGCGCTATTTTGACTATTTCCAGGTTGCCGATGAGCAGAGCGTACGGCGGTTGCTGGGCGATGATTTTCTCTGGGTGTGGGGCGGCGCGTATCGGCATCCGGAAGGGAAACCGGAGATCGATTTTCACCGCCGTGATCGTGGATTGAGCGCCGCGGGCTGTTTCGCCGACTGTGAAGATGTCGATGAAGTAGAGGCGTTCGAGTGGCCGAATCCCGACTATGTGGATTTCTCCGCCACGCTGGAGACGCTGCGACAGGCCGGCGATCTGTACCGCGCCAGCGGCATGTGGTGCCCGTTTTTCCACGTGGTGGCGGACGCCTTCGGGATGGAGAACTACTTCATCAAAATGTATACCCATCCCGAGGTGGTGGAGGCGGTCACCCGGCATATTTGCGAGTATTACCTGGCGGCGAATGAGCGGCTCTTCACGCAGGCGGGCGATTTGATCGACGGCTTCTTTTTTGGCAACGATTTCGGCTCGCAGTTGGATTTATTGCTCAGTCCCGAGCTGTTCGATCGCTTCGTGATGCCCTGGTTCCGCCGCTTTACCGCGCAGGGACACGCGTATGGGTACCAGGTGATCCTGCATTCGTGCGGCTCCATTCATAAGGTATTCGACCGGCTGATCGATGCCAATGTCGACGCGCTGCACCCGCTGCAGGCGCTGGCAGTGGGCATGGACGCGTCGGCGCTGGCCGCGCGCGTGAAGGGACACATTGCCTTCCTGGGCGGCATCGACACGCAACAACTGCTCGTGCACGGCACGCCGGATGAGGTGCGGGCGGAAGTGCGCCGCGTCAAAGCCCTACTCGGTCCCTGCCTGGTCGTCAGTCCGAGTCACGAAGCGCTCTTGCCCAACGTGCCGCCGGAAAATGTGCTGGCAATGGCGGAAGAAGCGCGGGTGTGAGGGTGTGGGAGTCGAGTAGTAGAGTGGTAAAGTGGTAGAGTGGTAGCGTGGGATTTGTCTGAACTGTGATTCGTCTGATTTATGTGATTTTATGATTTATCGGTGGGTTAAGACTTCCTGGTTTTCTGTGCGATTAAATTGGCAATAACGAGTATTCCACTGAGCGGTTACTAAAAATCAGACGAATTACTGTTCAGACAAATCCCACGCTACTACGCTACTGCTCTACCACTTTACCACTCTACCGCTCTACTCCCATACTGTAATTGGGATAACATGCAAAGGTCGGATTTATTCACATGGCATTATTAAAGAAAAATATCCTTAACTTCCTTTACTATCTCCTGGTTGTGGCCGGCAGTGTGGCGATGCTGGTCCCGGCGCTCAAGTTGCGCGCGGCGGATTTGCGCGTGCCGTTTCAGTATGAGTTCGATGTCGTGTGGTTGTTGACGGCGATTAAAGGGGTGCTTGCCCACGGCACCTTCCTTACTGACCCCAATTGCGGTTTGCCGGGCGTGATGCAACTCTATGAATATCCAAGCTCGGATTACCTGCACTGGGCACTAATCCGGCTCATCGGTCTGTGGGCGCATTCGCCCGCGCTGACCATGAATCTCTTCTATTTGCTGACCTTTCCGCTCACGGCGTTGCTGGCGGTCATCGTGTTCCGAAAACTCGGGCTCTCGGCGCTGACCGCCTTCGTGCTCGGGCTGCTCTACACCTTCTTACCCTATCATATCTTCCGCAACGTCGGGCATCTGTTCCTATCCACCTATTACATGGTGCCGTGCGGGATGCTGTTGGTCATCCGCATGCTGCAAGGCAGACTGGACTATTGGCCGGTAGAACCCGCTGGCACCCCTCCCAGCACGCGCACAACCTGGCTGATGGTCGTCCTTGCCGTGCTCGTGGCCGCCTCCGGCGCCTATTATGGTTTCTTCACCTGCCTGCTGCTGGGCGTGGTGGCCGTATTGCGCATGGTGCGCCTGCGCCAGGTACGCCCATTGTTCAACGCCGCCATCCCGGTCGCGCTGATGCTGCTCACGGTCGGGGTGAGTATCTCACCCATGTTCTGGTATCAGCACAAATACGGCAAGAATCCCGCCGCCGTCATTCGCGGGCGCAATGGGGAGACCTATGGGTTGAAGATCACGCAACTGCTGATTCCCGTCACCAATCACCGCATCCACGCGCTGGCCGCGTTGAAGGATGTCTACAATCAAAAAGCCCCGCTGGTGAATGAAAATTCCAGCGCCACCCTCGGCATCGTCGGCAGCATCGGCTTTCTCGTGCTCCTCGGTATCGCCCTCTTTGCCCTGCGCGTGTCACCGGCATTCACCGATCTCGCGCTGCTGAATTTAAGCGCGGTGCTGTTCACCACCATCGGCGGACTCGGCGCGGTGCTGACCTTGATCGGCTTTACCTGGATTCGTTCCTACAACCGCATCAGCGTCTTTATCAGCTTTATGTCGCTGCTGGCGGTCGGCATGCTGATCGAGCAATGGCGTGTGCGCTGGTCGCCGGCCGTGACGGCGGTCTTGCTGATCGGGCTCTTGTGCATCGGGCTGCTGGATGAAATCCCGCGTTTCGATCCCACCGGCTATGCCGTCACCAAAGCCGAGTTCCAGCGCGACCGTGATTTCGTCACACGCGCGGAAGCCGGCTTGCCCGCGAAGGCGATGGTCTTCCAGTTGCCGTATATCCCCTTCCCGGAAAACCCGAAGCCGGTGAACCACATCGATTACGCCTATGACCACTTCCGCGGTTATTTGCACTCGCGGCAGCTTCGTTGGAGTTTCGGCGCCATGCGCGGACGCCCGGTCGACCTCTGGCAGCAACAGGTCAGCGCGCTGCCGACCCCACAATTGCTCACGGAAGTCACGCGCGCCGGCTTCGACGGCCTCTACCTCAATCGCGACGGCTACGCGGACGGCGGCAAACAACTCGAGCGGGAAATCACCGGCATCCTCGGCCATCCCGCCTTCGCTGTCAGCGCGGATGGCAAATTGGTCATGTATCGGATGACGGAATACCGGTTGAAAACTGCCGGGCTGCCGTAGATCTGTTGGCGCACTTCGTTCGTAGTAGGCTCGCAGCCGCAGCAAGAGCCGTCACGGGTAGGAGAAGGCAGACGGCTCTTGCTGCGGCTGCGAGCCTACTACGAACGACGAGCGTGAGGTGCTCCCGATTTCAAGCGAGGATACGCGCCGCCGTTTCATACCAGATCTGCCGTTGGAGCGTCGGGTCGAGACCGAGTTCGGTCATCACGCGGGTGTAATCGCCGGCAACCCCCGCAATCTCCGGTGAGGAGACGTCGCTGCCGAAAACGATTTTCGACCAGGCGTGCGTGCGGTCCGGGGAGGCATACGGGCCTTCCGGCTTCCACCAGAGCAGTTCAGCCAGAAAAGCCGGTTTGCGATAACACAACAACGAGCCGGAGAGATCGAAGAACAGGTTGGGATTCCACCGGCAGGCCATGGCCGCTTCCTCACACCAGGGATTCCCGAAATGGGCGCCGATGATCGGCCACTCCGGCAGACAGCGCGCGATATGGTCGAGGTGGATGGCGCGCATTAAATTGCTGTCGCAATCGGCATAGGCCGGGATATTGGCGACGATCCCCAGGTGGAAGAGGACGGGCAGGCCCAGCGCCGCCGCGCGATGATAGAGCGGGAAGTAGGCGGGATCGTTATACGGCCGGCGCGGGCCGATAAACTTCAAACCGGCATAACCGAGATCGCGCGCCCGGAGGATATCGTCCAGCGTCATGAAATCCATATCACCGCCGAAATACGCGAGAAAGAGCTCGGGATACGCGCGTTGGGCCGCCAGCGCGAGCGCGTTGTCACCCGGCACCCGGCTTTCCGGTTGGCCCAAGAGCACGGCTTTCACAATGTTGGCGGCCTGACAGGCCGCCACGCGCGCGTCAAGTTGTTCCGCCGCCGGCGCATGCTGATGCATATCGATGATAGGTTGCGACATATACGTTGCTCCTTGAATATTGCTGCTTGCTGGCGCGTGTTGTAACTTTTCGTCAAACCAGTTGAGCTATATGCCCGACCAGTCTGATCCCTAACCCTGATCTCTGACCCCCAAAATGACAAACCACCCGGTGTCCGCCATGTCGCGGCGGGACCGGATGGTCTGAAGGTGTCCGCGGGTGTCGCACGGGGTTACTTGGGTTCGATCATCAGGCGGATCGCGGTGCGTTCCTGCCCATCGACTTCCAGGTCGGTAAACGCGGGGCGGCAAATTAAATCGACGCCGGACGGCGCCATAAATCCACGCGCGATAGCCAGCGCTTTCACCGCCTGATTGAGGGCGCCGGCCCCGATCGTTTGCAGTTCCGCGGTCCCTTTTTCGCGAATGACGCCAGCCAGGGCCCCTGCGACCGAATTCGGATTGGATTTGGCGGATACACGTAAGACTTCCATGGTGCGCTCCTTAGTTCATCTATGACTTAAATATAGTACCGATTCGCGTGGTTGCAATACAACTGTGAATCGGAATGCCACGTGCCGAATCGGTAAATTGCGCCGCGTTTCCGCTAACGCCCGGTCCGATCCGGTCCGGTTGCCTGGATCACCGGTGACCGCTCGATCGCGGTTTCCGGCGTAGCAGGCACCCCCATTATAGGACGTCCGCCGAATTAGTATGTCTGATTCCCCCAACAGAATGCCGTTGACCGTTCGATTGCTTATACAGTTTTTCCGGCCTCTGCCATACGCGGGGGGTGCGCGTCAATTACCTCCAGATATGAAATTTTTTCGGTATGTCCACTTTCCGCCGCGATGTCCACCAGCACGGCACTGACAATCGTCGGGCCGGCGGCTATTTCGAATCGCGTCGGCATCCAGGTGAGAAAATGGGTTAACACCGGCTCGGTTTTGACCCCGAGCACCGCGTTGCGCGGTCCGGCCATGCCCACATCAGTGATAAATCCCGTACCGGCCGGTAAAATCCGCGCGTCAGCCGTGGGCACGTGGGTATGGGTACCGAGTACCGCGCTCACCTGTCCATCCACCATCCATGCCAGCGCGGCCTTCTCACTGGTGGCTTCCGCGTGGATATCGATCATGATACAAGGAGTTTGCTCTCTCAGCAAGGGGATGATGGCATTAGCGCACCGAAACGGGTCGTCGAGCGGATCCATGAAGATGCGCCCGAGTAAATTGATCACCCCCAGTTGCCCGGCGCCTGCCGGAAAGACCCCGTAACCCCGTCCCGGCACGCCCGGCGGATAATTGGCCGGGCGCAGCACGCGCGGTTCGGATTCCAGCAGCGCGACGGCTTCCTTTTTCTTGAAGGTATGGTTGCCCAGCGTGAGCACATCGATGCCCAGCGCGAACAGCTCCGCCGCGATGTTCGGCGTGATGCCGGTGCCGCCAGCAGCATTTTCGCCATTGGCGATGACGATATCCGGCTGATAGCGCGCGCGCCATTCCGGCAGCACCGCCGCCACCGCCCCGCGGCCGGGAGAGCCGACCACATCACCAAAAAAGAGCACGCGCACGTCAACCTCCCCAGCTTTACACACAGACGACCGCGACCGATGACTGTGAACAGCTATATTTTAGCCGTTCCAGTTTAATTGGGATAGCGTGAGCGTAAAGTAAGAGCCATTATACTCCGTTACAACTATTTTTACTGTCGAGGTGCGAGGGCGCTCGAGCGCCAGAGATGCCTGACCAGCTAGTTACGCACCCATGAGCGAATCAGTTATTACATTTTTAACCGCTCGTATTACACCGCTTCCTCAGCGATGGGCATCGAAAGTCATGCACACTGGTACAGCTTTTTGCCGGTGTGATACAATGGTGACACCATGACGATGTTTTCCTTGCAACAAGTGTTGGCGGCGACGCGGGGACAATTGCGGATGAGCAGCGCCTCCACGTCATTCTCCAGCGTGTCGACCGACACGCGCACGCTGCAACCGGGCGCGCTCTTTATTGCCTTGCACGGGGAGCGCTTCAACGGACACGAATATCTGTCGCGGGCGCGCGAGCGTGGCGCCGCCGGGGCGCTGGTCTGCGAGGAAGTGCCCGGGGTGCGTCCGCGCCACCAGGAGTGCGGCAACTGGACGATCATCGAGGTGACCGATACCCTCTACGCACTCGGGCAACTGGCACAATTTCACCGCCAGCGCTTCGCCATCCCGGTCATCGCCATCACCGGCAGCGCCGGCAAAACCACCACCAAGGAGATGACGGCGGCGATTCTGGAAGAAACCTGCACGGTGCTGAAGTCGCCGGGCAATTATAATAATGAAATCGGCCTCCCGCAGACATTGCTCTCGCTCACCGAGGCGCACCAGGCGGCGGTGCTGGAATTCGGCATGCGCGGGCGCGGGCAGATCGGTTACTTGACCGCGCTGACCTGCCCGACCGTTGGGGTGATCACCAACATCGGACTGAGCCATCTGGAACTACTCGGCTCGCAGGAGGATATCGCGCTGGCGAAGGCAGAATTGTTGGACGAGATGTCGCCGGACGCGACGGCGATCTTGCCGATGCGCGACGCGTATTATCCGCTATTGAGCGAGCATGCCACCGGCGCTGTGATCGGCATCGGCGATGATGCCGACGGTGATCTCTGGGTGAGCGACATCACGCTCGACGAGGATGGGTGCGCCCGGTTGGTACTGCACACGCGGGAAGGCGACATTCCGGTGCATTTGGGCGTGCCGGGACAGCACCAGGTGTGGAACGCGCTGGCCGCCGCCGCCGCCGCGATGCAGGTCGGCGCCACCCCCCGCCAGGTGCAGCAAGGATTAGCGCACTATCGGGCAACGGAAGGGCGCATGCAACTCCTTCACTCCACGCACGGCTTTACCATCATCGACGATACCTACAACGCCAACCCGGCGGCGGTGCGCGCGACGCTGGAATTTTTACGGCAACTGTCCGGTCAACGCAAGGTGGCTATTCTGGGCGACATGCGCGAACTCGGGTACACCGCGCCGCAGTTGCATCAGGAGATCGGTCGCTACGCGATGACGCTGGGCATCGATGCCCTTATCGCCGTCGGCGAATTGGGACGCCATTACGTCACCGGCGCCGACGACTCCCGCGCGCAGTGGCAACCCCACCACGCCGCCGCCATCCAGGCCGCGCTCGAACAACTAGGCGCGAATGATGTCGTGCTGGTGAAAGGCTCGCGCGCCATGCAGATGGAAGAGATCGTGAACGGCTTGAAGTGAGTGGTAGTTTATTGAGGTAAATTCAGAGGTGATAGCCATAGAGAATGAAGTTAGTGAGACGATTGCCCGACTTCGATTCGCAAAATCTTATTTGGCGTTTGTTAAAGCGGCGATCCCATTGGGGTTGATGTATGAGCCATTGTGTTTACACGCTCAGCAAGCTGCTATTGAGGCAATCAAAGCGGTTCTAATTTATGCTGGAATCGATTTTTCCAGGAAAAGGATAATTGGCTCTTTAATCAAGTTGTTGCCTTCGGATCTTCCATATCTCGATTATTTTGACATCGCACCCAATTTAAGGACATTTAAAGCCGATATCAGTTATCCAACTGATAAAGGAATTGTCGATGAAAAAGAATTCCGTGAGACTTTACAAATCGCCGAAGCGATCGTTGCCTGGGCGGACGCGATCATCAATCCACCCGCGAAGAAAGAGTAACCGGCATGAAACCCACCGATGAAGTCGCCGCTGCCTGGGATGCCAACGCGGAGGTGTGGACCCGGCATGTGCGTGCCGGGTACGATACGTTTCGACTTCTCTACCATAATCCGGCGTTTTTCGCGTTCGTCGGCGACTTGCGCGATCAGCGCGTGCTGGATGCCGGCTGTGGCGAAGGTTACAACACCCGCCTGTTCGCCCAATACGGTGCACGCATGACCGGCATCGATATTTCGCCGCAATTGATTGCCGCGGCGCGGGAAGAAGAAGACCGTACCCCGCTGGGGATTCACTACACCGTCGCGTCAGCCGGCAGTCTTCCATTTCCGGAGCGTGCGTTCGATGCCGTCGTTTCTACCATGGCGTTGATGGATTGCGCGTGTTTCGACGCGGCGCTGGCGGAGTCTTACCGCGTGCTGTGTCCGGGCGGTTTGCTGGCGTTCAGCATTTTGCACCCCTGTTTTTCCCATCGCAATATCCTGGGATGGGAGCGGGATGCCGAGGGGGAAATCATTGGGATTCGCCTGGGCAATTATTTCGAACCGGGCGTGTATACCGAATCCTGGCAATTCGGCGCCGCACCGGATTTCGACGCGGTGCGGCCTTTTACCATCCACTACTTCAACCGCACGCTCACCGAGACGATCAATCCGCTCTGTGCGGTCGGATTCCGCCTGGAAGCCATCGAGGAACCGCGGCCGTCGCCGGAGGCGTGCCGGCAGGATACGCGGTTGGCCAAGCACCGATTGATACCGCATACGCTCTTCGTCAAAGCGCGAAAACCTGCGTGACGGAATATGCTATAATAACCCGCGCGGAATTTCCAACGTTCAATGTCATTTCCGACATCCTGTACGATCGCGGATATTACCTTTTCACCGGCATTGGTGCTGGCGCCGATGGCCGGAATCACCAACCGGAGCTTCCGCATACTCTGCCGCCGGCATCAGGCTGGTCTGGTGGTGTCGGAATTTGTCAGCAGCAACGCGCTGGTTTACAATAACGCGCGGACGCAGCGCATGGTCTGCATCGACCCGGATGAGCATCCGGTGGCGGTGCAGATTTTCGGTCAGTGGCCGGAACACCTGGCGCGCGCGGCCGAGTTGATCACCCCCTACGGTCCCGACCTGATCGATATCAACATGGGTTGCGGCGTGCCGAAGGTGACGCGGTTGGGAGCCGGCGCGGCGATGATGCGCGATGCGGAACTGATCCGCGCCACCTTTCGCGCCGTGCGCGCGGCGACGCCGCTGCCGGTGAGCGTGAAGATGCGCGCCTTCTGGACCCCGGAGGGGCCGAACGCCGTCGATGTGGCACGGATGGCGGAAGAAGAAGGTCTGGTCGCGGTGACGATACATCCGCGTCCCGGCAAAGGGCATCACAACGCCGGGCAAGCCGATTGGCGTTTGATCGCGCAGGTGAAGCAGGCCGTCACGATTCCGGTGATCGGCAACGGGGATGTCCGCACCGCCGCGGATGCCCGCCGCATGCATGAGGAAACCGGTTGCGACGCGGTGATGATCGGGCGCGCGGCGCAGGGAAATCCCTGGCTGTTCCAACGCATCGATGCCGCGTTGCGCACCGGCGAAGAGCTGCCGGCGCCGTCGTTGGTCGCCCGCGTCGCGATGATCATCGAACATGGCGAGTTGCTCATTGCCGACAAAGGTTGGAAGGTCGGCACCCAGGAGATGCGGAAGCATATCTGCTGGTATTTGAAAGGCTTTCCCGGTGCCGGACATTTTCGCGATGAAGTGATGCGGCTGACGCGCTGGGAAGATGTCGTCGTGCTGTTGCGCCGGGTCGAGCAAGATACCGCGCTCGCGCAGGTATATGTCCGTGACACCGGTGTGGAAAATTTTTAAAGGTAAGCGTTAATTAAAAAAGGATATACAGTGGAACAACCGTTTTTTGAGAACATTTATGAGGACGACGACGAATTATTTCGCGACGAACTCGATGAGGCCGTGCTGTGGGCGCTGCAGGATACCGTCTGGGAAGAGCAAGCCAGCCAGATCGATGGATTGACCCTGCTGGAAGATCGCATCGCGTTCTATCAGCAGCTCCGCAAGGAAGAAGCGCTGCCGGATGAGGCGACCTTTTTTCTTATCGCCTGGGTCGTCGAGGAAATCGTGGGCGAGCGGGCGCAAGTATTGCACGATCAACAATTCGCCACCCGTTTTGCCGAGTTGGAAGCCAAGTACCATATCGATCCCGATACGTTGGAGGAAAATTCCGAGTTGCCGGAGGAATATGTCGCACTGAATATCGAATTTGCCCAGGCGATCAAAGCATTGTTCCTCGCAACTTTTCAAACCTTCGGCGAACACAAAATGGCCTCGCTCTATCGCACGCAGCCGGAGGAATTCGACCGCCGTTGCGATGTCGGCCATACCTTCTTTTTCGGTGAAGAGGGCGATGACAACGACACTGCGGATGATGTTTTTCATGATTGAAAAATCGCGTGCCGGCAACATCGCGGACAATTGAACTCCCAGCATACCCAGCTTCAAAGGAAAACTTATGACCGATCCTATCAAACCGTTGCACATTGTGTCCGTCAGTCTGGGCTCGTCTTCGCGCGACTCGGTGGCCGAGGTGACATTGTTGGGGCGCGCGGTGCGGATCGAGCGGCGGGGGACGGATGAGAGTTTTCCACGCGCCATCGCCATGATCGAAGAACTGGACGGCAAGGTCGATGCCATCAGTCTGGGTGGGATCGATCTCTATCTGGTGGCGGCGGGCAAAAAGTTCATGATCCGCGACGCCAAGCGGTTAGCGAACGCTGTGAAAATCACCCCGGTGGTCGATGGCTCCGGGTTGAAGCACACGCTGGAACGGCGCGCGCTGCTCTGGCTGCAACAGTCGGGCGCAATCGATTTTCGCGGCAAAAAGGTGCTGCTGGTGAGCGCGGTGGATCGCTTCGGAATGGCGGAAACGCTGCCCGAATTGGAGGCCATCCCGTGCTTTGGCGATTTGATTTTTGCGCTGGGCATCCCGCTGCCGATCTCCAGTCTGGCGACATTGAAATTGGTAGCCTGGACGTTGTTGCCCATCATCTGCGCGCTGCCGTTCAGCATGATCTATCCAACCGGCGAGAAGCAGGAAACCACCGTCAGCAAGCACGGCAAGTATTTCGCCTGGGCGGATATCATCGCCGGCGATTTTCATTACATTCGCCGCTATATGCCGGAACGATTGGACGGGAAAATCATTATCACCAACACGCTGACCGAGAAGGATCTGGCGCTGTTGCAGGCACGCGGCGTCGCGACTCTGGTGAGCACCACCCCGGAATTGAACGGGCGCAGCTTCGGCACCAACGCGATGGAAGGCGTGATCGTCTCCTTGCTGGGCAAACGTCCGGAAGAGCTGACGCCGCAGGATTATCTTTCCTGCCTGGATCAACTGGCGTGGACGCCGCGGGTGATACGGTTTTAAGGTGTCAGGTGTCAGGTTTCGGGTTTCAGGATTTGGCGACGGTAAGTTCAGCCGCATAGGCGGGTTTCGGTGATCAGTCTGCTCCGACGGATCATCAACATTAGGGGAGAATTGAGGGGAATACGATGAGACATTGTCCGGCATGCGAGGCTTTGTATGACGAAGCGACCGAAGTAGTGTGCGTGCGATGTGGGGTGGATTTGCCGGCTCCGTATGAGGGCTGGGATGACGAGGAATCGGATGACGGCTACGATCAAGGAGAATTTTCCAATCCGATGCCGGTACCCGGTCTGGCGGGTGAGGTGCTGAAAGCGTTGGGCATCACGCTGGCGCCATCGATGCCGACACCGGGCGACAACTTGCGCCCCGATCAACTGACCATCCTCTCCGGCGCGACCGTCTATCTCGAAGAAGATGTGTTCAGTCCCGGTTCGGTGGTGATCGGCGAGGGACGCATCCTGGAAGTGATCAACGCCGCGTTGCCCGACCCGCGCAACGGCGCCACCTATCTCAATCTCACTGGAAAAATCCTCACGCCGGGCTTCCTCGATCTGCACGTGCACGGGATGCGGGGCATCGATACCAATGCGGCGACTGCGGAGGATTTTCTGCAATTCTCTCGCGAGGCGGCGATGCACGGCATCACCTCGCTGGTACCCACCACGCTGGCCTGTCCGGCGGAAGAATTGCGCCAGGTGCTGACGAATGTCCGCGAAGCGCGCCGGCTGGGCACGCCGGGAGCACGTCTGCTGGGCGTGCACCTGGAAAGCAATTTCATCAGTCTGGAGTTTAAAGGCGCGCAACCCGCCGAACAGATCTTCCCGGCCACTGACCCCCGCGCGGAAGTGATCCTGCGCATTCTCGAAGAGTTTAACGAGGAAGTGCGGGTAGTCACGCTGGCGCCGGAGCTTCCCGGCGCGCTCGATCTAATTCAATGGTTGCTCGATCATCAAATTATCGTGTCGCTAGGCCATTCCGCGGCGACGTATGAGGAGGCCATTGCGGCGATCGAAGCCGGCGCCACCCAGGTGACCCACCTCTTCAACGCCATGCGCCCGCTGCATCACCGCAACCCCAATCTGGTCGGCGCGGCGCTGGAGCGCGACGAAGTCTTTACCGAGATGGTCTGCGACGGCATTCACGTGCACCCGGCGGTGATTTCCGCCGCCATCAGCGCCAAAGGCGCGGAGCGGTTCATCCCGATCTCCGACGGCCTGCAAGGTGCCGGAATGCAGGCGGGCGAATTCATTTTCGGTGGGCAGCACATTACCGTGAAAGACGGGGTGGCGCGGCTGGACAGCGGTACCATCGCCGGCAGCATCACCACCATGGATCAGATTGTGCGCTTCCTGGTGAATCAAGTCGGGTGGGACGAAGGCGAGACGCTGTATATGGCCTCCACCACACCGGCGGACGGATTGGGCATTCCGGTACTGGGCCGCATCGCGCAAGGTGCCGTCGCTGACCTGGTCGTGCTCTCCCCCGATCTGGAAGTCCAGATGACGCTGGTGGAAGGGAAAGTGGTTTACCAGCAGAGCTAATGCCCCGACACGCTTTGGTGATCTGCGACCACCTGTCGGGAGGGCGGTCGCAGATCACAACAGCGCTGTGCCTTGGGGGAATTTTCAGGAGACGCAAGCCATGCACGAACTATCATCTGAACGCGCGGAAATGCATCACGAGTTAATCATTGCCGGATTCGGCGGGCAAGGGGTGTTGAAGCTGGGGCAGACGCTCGCGGAAGCCGCGGTGCTCGAAGACCGCGAAGTGGTGTGGACGCCGGCCTACGGGCCGGAAATGCGGGGAGGACCGGCATTTTGTACGATCATCATCTCGTCCCACCCGATCGGCGCGCCGATCCTTTCGCAGGCAGATACCGCCATCATCATGGATCAACCGTCACTGCATAAATACCAGGCGCAGGTGCGTCCGACCGGCGCCATGTTAATTAATAGCTCGTTGGTCGATGCGCGACAGGCGCGCACGGACCGCCCCGTCTACGCCATTTTCGCCAACCGGATCGCGGAAGAGATCGGCGATAATCTGATCGTGAATATGGTGATGCTGGGGGCATTTATCGAACTCACCCGGCTGGTAGAGCCGGACAGCGTGCTGCACGCGTTGCGGGACTCGTTGCCGGAACGCCGGCACTATCTGCTGCCGATGAATGAGCGCGCGCTGCTTGCCGGCGCCGGCGCGCTGCGGTCGTTGCAAGCCGCTGGATGAAAAACGGTCCTCGCGCTGGACGGAAAAGGCCGATCGCCTGAACGGTTACCAGCCGGCATCCGATCACCTGCGGGTGGCGAAAGGAATTTCTCATCGGATAGCGAAATAGGGGTAAGTGCTCTGGCGAAGGAGGGGTTCGATGAGGGTTCGTGCGCTGCGTGGAATCTGGCTGGTGGGGCTAATGCTGGCGATGCTCTCCGCGTTTGCGGCGGAGAATAAAGACCGCATCGCCTTTCAAATCGGTTCCGCCATCAACAACAATATTCGCGTGATGTTTACCGATTATTCGCGCTTTCAGGACCTGCCGCCACACAGCGATGCCCCCGGCGTGCGCGTGACCCCCGCTTTATCGTCCGATGGGTATACGCTGGCGTTTTCCGCCAAAGTCCGGAACCGTTATAAGATCTTCACCTGGCCGCTGGACGATCAAAATAAAGTGATCGGCGCTCCGCATCAATTGACGCCGGATGATCCCTGTGACGATAAATTCCCCGCCTGGTCGCTCGACGGCAAGCAACTGACTTATCTCGCCACCGACGACTACAAGAAAACCCACTTGCGCGTGATCAATAGCGATGGTAGCGGGATGAAAGATCTGGCCGATGCCTGGTTTGCCCCGCCGGCCTGGAGTCCGGATGGACAATTTATTCTCTTCGTCGGTCTGGATGGCAAGAAACCCGTGTTGCGCTCCATCGCCTCCACCGGCGGCACCGTGATCACCTTCGGAAAAGTCGGTCAGCCGATCGCGGCCTGCTACTCGCCGGACGGTACCCAGATTGCTGCGCTGATACGGCACACCGACACCCTCGCTGACTTATGGCTGTTTATGCCGCCGGTCGGCGCGGGCGCCAAGATGATCGTCCCGAATATCGCCGATTGCAAGGCCATCAGTTGGCCGAAACCGGAACAGATTATCTTCAACGCCAGCAAAGTGAACGGACAAAAGGATCATTCCTTCTGGTCGGTCAGTCCGAAAGGTGGCGCGATTACCGGGATCAGCAGCTTAAATGACCCCAAACATACTTCATTTTTCAGCGTGCAGCGCAGCGTCGCCAACGCGGATATCCCGTCGGTCATCACTTCCGGTGTCCTGGGCCCCGATGGAAACAGCACCGGGGTCGGTGAACGTACTAATCTGGGCACCGTGACGGTTATTCGTCCGCTGGCCGGCGAAGTCCGCGGGGTGGTGCAGATCAAGGTGCTGGCGAAGAAAGAAGTCACCACCGTCGTGCTGCGGCTGAAAAGTCAGAATTTCGACCAGTTCCTCTACGCGGGCGCCGTGCAATCCAACGGGGAGACCGGGCCGCAAATGACCTACACCTGGGATACGCAGGAATTAGCGTTGATGGATCCGCGGAAAGACCGGGTGCTGCCCTCGCGCTACCAGAGCGCTTTGCGCTATCCGGATGACGATTATATCGTCACCGCCCTTGGCCTGGATGCGGAAGGCCATCAAGTCGGCGAAAAAGATTCGATCAAAGTCATCGTCAAAAACAGCCTGCCGGATACCAGCCTGCCGGGCAATCTCTATCTGCATTATCAGTATCACGAAACCGAACCGGAAACCGACTTTTCCGTCCATGGCGAAGGCATGCCGTACGGCGTGGACCCGCAGGCGCAGGGATCGCTCTTCGCCACCCTGGACGCCAGAATTCACCATGCGCTGATCGAGCAACGCACGGACGGTCGCTATGATATCCGTACCGAACTGCGCACAGGAACTGATCCGTATCCGCTACAGTTCGGCCTGTTTGAAGCGGCAATCCCGGAAAGCCCGTCGGTGAGCGCGTTATATGCCGTCTCCCCGAATGGGATGTTGGAAGTGGTGGCACAGCAACGTGAGAAGATCGAGCTGCCGCTCGCGAAGTTGTTCGTGCCGTTTCCCACCGAGACGGAACAGCGGGACCAGATGACTGCGGGCCACCAGTGGTCGGCGGATATGTGGGTCGTCGCCGATCTGCTCGAGCGGAAGGCAATCCTCGTGCCGAAAGCGCAGCATACGCTGGAAGGCATGGAGTGGATTGGCAACCAGCACGCCATTCGCATCCGGTCGCAGTACCAACTCGATCCGGCCATGAGCGCGTTGGCGCTGACGCCCATCACCTATCCACCGCGATTGAAGACAACCGATCCTCCCGTCCCCGGGTTGGCGGTCACCGCGGCCAACGGCGTGCGCTACACCTGGTTCGATAGCAATCGCAACCGCATCATCCGCGTGGAAGACATGGTTATTTACGAGTTCTCGCTCGACGCGCCTCCCCCCGTCGCGCCAACTGCGGCGCCGGCTGGCGGACCGGGTGGCGCTCCCTCGCCCAATCCTGCTGCTCCGGGAGTGGGAATGGGCGGCGATCAACCCGCGGCCACTACCCCGCCGGTCATCGCTCCGTTCAAACGTGGCGCCGGCACCGGCTACTACGTGGTGCGCTATTCCTATAACCTGATCAATAACGAAGAATCGAATGAGAATAAGTAATGGCAGAATCTAGGGTTCAGGATGCATGATGCATTCGATACGGGTATTATATAGTCCCGGAGGGACGCTTGATTTTAGCCCAGGACGCCAGTCCTGGGCTAAAACCAAGCGTCCCTATAATTGTGCAAGGCTGCCTCTTGAGAATATACTCAATAGCACCTGACCGTCTTGCGCAGAGAAAGGGACACCATGATACAAAATACCGCACTCCAACGTTGGCACCGGGCCACGGCGCG
>Ga0209697_10004660_pt1 | contig 17654 bp, 15 predicted proteins | sample AliMusrvi5mmetaG_FD_184115 | JGI IMG/M metagenome (GOLD analysis project Ga0209697, IMG submission 184115) | Freshwater lake bacterial and archeal communities from Alinen Mustajarvi, Finland, to study Microbial Dark Matter (Phase II) - Alinen... | ecosystem: Environmental > Aquatic > Freshwater...
ATCAAGCGGTCTTTGGCCCAATCGCCACCGCCAATAACATTACCGGCCCGGGCAGAGGCCATCGCAGTAGAATGTTTTTTGCCATATTCATCCGGTGAACAAAATGATTTGATATAGGAATTTACAATCAGATCGGCACAGGCCTTGCTGTTGCTATAAGGGTCATGGCCGCCAAGCGGATCATCCTCTTTGTAAGCGATATCCTGTTCGAGATTTCGATAAACTTTGTCGGTCGTAATTATTAGAGCCGCTTTGACATGGTTGGTCCTGGCCGATTCCAAAACATTGGCCGTCCCCATCACATTTGTTTCGTAAGTATAAAGAGGATCGTCGTATGAATCCCTAACCAGCGGCTGAGCCGCCAGATGAAAAATGATATCCGGCTTGAATTCTTTGACCACCAAATCGAAACTCTTGAAATTTCTGATATCACCAATTCGGTGATTGCAGTTTTTGTCCAATTTTAGAATAGAAAAAAGATTGGGCTCCGTATTGGGCTCAAGAGAATAGCCGCAAACCGTAGCCCCAAAATTGAGGAGGATTTGTGCTATCCATGCACCCTTAAAGCCGGTGTGGCCGGTAATTAAAATTTTTTTTCTTTTGTAAAAATTCCGTAGCTCCATTTACTCCCATACTTTCCAAAGAGCGGCATCATTTTCCCATGCGTCTTCAAGCTTCTTTTTGTCGTTCAAAGCATCCATCGGCTTCCAAAAGCCGTTGTGCTCAAAAGCAGCCAATTGACCCTCTATCGCCAGCTTCTCGAGTGGTTCTTTCTCCCATGTGGTCGCGTCGCCCTCAATATATTCAAAAATCCCCGGTTCCAAAACAAAGAAACCGCCGTTTATCCTTGAGGCATTATCGGTTTTCTCGCTGAAAGATCTGACCAGATTGCCTTTATCAATTTCCAAAACTCCAAATCTACCCTCTGGGATAACTGCGGTCAAAGTTGCTAGCTTGCCTGTCTTTTTGTGATATTTGACCAGCTCTTTAATATTGATATTGCCAACGCCGTCGCCATAGGTCACCATAAAAGTTTCATCACCGACATATTCCTGAATTCTTTTTAATCGGCCACCGGTCATTGTTTCATCACCGGTATCGACGAGTGTGACATTCCATTTTTCACTTCTATTTTTGTGATATCTGACCGTATTTTTAGCAAGGTCAAAGGTCACATCGCTGTTATGGAGATAGTACTGGCTAAACCACTCCTTAATATGATACCCCTTGTAACCCAAACAAATGATAAAATCGTTAAAACCGTAATGCGAATAGATTTTCATAATATGCCACAAAATCGGCTTACCGCCGATTTCTACCATCGGTTTGGGCTTAAGCGCTGTTTCTTCACTCAGCCGTGTGCCAAGACCACCGGCCAAAATAACGACTTTCATATTACCTCCTAATTTTATTTAGATAATAATTTGGAAAATTTTGATTGAATTATCGCTCGCCCATAAACATAAAAAAAACACCAACAGACAACCGGGTGCAGAAACCATGCCAGGTCTGGTTTCTTTAAGAATCCCCGCAGGGCATCAAAAAACGGTTTAATTATGGTAACAGTATAGACAATAAATAGGAGTAAAAGCAAGAGATCGCGGCTGTTTTCAGAGTCAAAAACCTTGTACCGTCGTTTAGCGCCTAGCTTAACATGATGCTCAGTGAAGTAGCTAATCCTTTTCCGAATCAATCCGGCTAAATTGCCACTAGTATCATGGACAATATCATTTTTAACAAAAGCAATGTTCTTATAGCCAAGTATTACAAGATCATAGATGACATCAATATGAAAATATTCTTCCGGTTTGGTCAAAACCTTATTTAGCAATTCACGTCTTATTAGAAAACCGTTGCAACCGACTGTTGGGATGTCCTGCCCAAATGTCACTTTGTAATAATCACCACAATCAGCTGACTCGCCCATTAGTTTCCAGCCATTTTGGTAATAAGTTGCCCTGTCGGCCTTGCCCAGATAAAAAGCAACCGGATCATTTATGCCAAAAAGCGAGCAATAGCGATTAAATGCTCGGTCAGATTTCCTGTACGCATAATGAAATGTTTCACTGGCAAATATGGTTTTGTCTTGGACTAAGGGTGCGACCATTTTCTCAAGCCAACTCTTTTCCGGCAAATAATTATCGGAATCGACCCAAGCTATAACTTCGTTCTTCGCCTCTCTTGCCCCAAGATAACGGCGGGCTTCCTGATTTTCGGGCCATCCACCGTTGATAAAACGAGCACCGAATTTCTCGGCGGCCTCCTTGCTGTCATCATCCGAATCACCATCAATTACCAATATCTCGATTAATTCTTTGGGATATATTTGAGTCGAAATGCACTCTAAACAGTGCGCCAGTTTTTTAGCGCTGTTTCTGTTGACAATAATGATCGAGAGCGATGGAAGATTATTTGTTCCAGCTTTGGGATTTGTTGCCATAAAGATTTAGGTTTATTTTTTGAAATCAAAATCTTTAATATTGAAATAGTGGACGATGCGGTAAGAAATAAAATAAGCTTGCCACTTGGGCTTATTTGAAATAATATCAAATACGAGGTGAAAACACAACGAAAGACCGAGAGCGAGGAAAATCGCCGGCGGGAGTTTATCCCCGATCTTTTTTATAGGATTGCGCTGCTATCGACTTCATGACGACCTCAACATTTTTCTCTTCGTTTTTGGTTGTAATGACCAGCGAAACCAATGGTGTAGACATTTCTATTATAACTCAAACTAGCTGATAAAATCCAAATAATTTTCCTGATTTATCACTTCAAAACTGGCGTTTTTATATGTCTCCATAAATGCGCTGGGTGCTTTTACTTTTTTTGACCCCCACTTTATCTCATAGCCGAAGAGTTTGCCCTCTCTCTCTTCGACCAAATCAATTTCTTGTTGTGTATATGTCCTCCAAAAATAACGATTAGCAGAAATTTTTTTGTAATGACTTTTCTTCATTCTTTCTGAAATAATGTAATTTTCCCAGAGTTTGCCTACATCATCTCTTGTATTCAAATCATTGTAATTTGATATTACGGAGTTGCGAACACCGTTGTCCCAAAAATAATATCTGGGACTTTTTGTATATTCCTTCCGCAAATTTTTTGAAAAACCATGCAATGAAAATAAAATATAGCTTTTCTCCAAAAGTTCCAGATAACGCATAACTGTTTTTGCACTAGTATTAAGGTTGGAGGCCAACTCGGTGAAAGAAACATCATTACCAATTTGAAAAGCGATTAAACGAAGCAAATTAAAAATAAAAAGAGAATCCTTGAGATTATCAATTGTTAGAATATCTTTTAATAAATAACCGTCGCGGATTAATTGAATCTGGTCCTGTTTCTCCGCCGGTGTTTCAGCCATGTAAACTTGAGGATAAGAACCAAAAATTAATTTATCGGATAATTCACCTTCTGTTTTTAAATAATCTTCAAATTCCTTCAACTCCAATTGGGCAAAGGGGTAAAGATAAAAATACTTGCTCCTGCCGACAAGCGGTTCGCCGATTTGGTTCCTAAGGTCAAAGGCCGAAGAACCTGAAACGAATACCGCGACCGATGGGAAAGTATCAACAATCAGTTTTAAGTTTGCTCCTATATTGGAAATTTTTTGAGCTTCATCAATAAACAAATATTCATTTTTACCAATAAATCTCTCAAGGATACTTATTCTTTGGCTGGATAACGCTTCGGCTGCATCAAGATCTTCCCCGTTGACCGTCAAAACATTTTGATTTTTTATTTTTTTGATAATTAAATTCATCAAATAGGTCTTGCCGCTACGGCGAGGCCCGAAAAGTCCGACCACCCGTCCGTGTTTTAGACTTTTTGTTATTTGATTTTCTAAATATCTTGGTATCATCATACTCATATTGTATCAAATACATATACCATTGTCAATGTATTTGATGTAATTCATTACCCTAATAATTATACCTTGCCTCTAATTTCATAATAAATCTCCATCAGCTGATAAAATCCAAATAATTTTCCTGATTTATTACTTTTCAAGGCAAACCTGATTGTTCATATTCCAGTAAAGAAAAGGTAACAGACCGGATGAGGATTTTGCAGACTCACTTGTTAGAAGTTTCCGGATAGTTTTTTTCTGCGCCTCTTGCGCACGCCGAAACGATTCTTGCGGAGAATGCCCCTTAATTAGCGAGATGGCTAACAGGTTCGAGGGATCCAGAAATAACGATGCTGTGCAATCCTTGAGGGGGTGACCAACTTTATCCTGTTCAATAAGGAACACAAAGTCATCCATGTAGCCCAAATAAGCGATTGCGCCTGATTTTACAGAGCACCTTCCAAGTTCTGAAGCCGATCTGCATGACAGCGCATAAATAATTTTCTCCGCGAAAAGGCTCTCGTTTTCTCCGGCTTTAACCAGCACCTCATTATCGTAACCAGAAAGGCAGTCGCTATCTCCGTGTCCGTTGATAAAAATAACCTCCGGCTCTGTTTTGGCGATAATCCCCTCAAACTTTTCCTTGTTCGCCTTTTTGCCTTTTAAATCATAGATCGAAAATCCTCGTTTTTCCGCTTCGGCTATGACATTTTTAGCCCATTCACATAGATACCTAGTTGTAACATCATGATCTGGTCTGGTGATTAGAATAGAGCTTTTATTCATCTAGCAAAATCCCCTTTTTGAGTGACTGCAGATAGGATAACTGGATTTGAACGATTTTTTTACCAATCTCATCATTCTGCCCAACATGTTCGATAAGCTGTTCCTTGCTGAAATCGCCTTTCGATCCGATTGATATGTTTCGCCCGGATGGTAGCGTTTTTAGTCTTTCGACAACAAGTTGTCTTATTTTGTCATCGGTCGTTGCGAGTGTAGACATATAATTCTCCTGTTGGTATTAAATAATAACAAGATCACTTAGTTGTTTCAGTATCTTCTCGCTTAACTTGGTGCCATTATCTATTTCAACTTTTGCCACTCGCCAAGAAAGCGGTTCATTATCTATTACACAGACAACATCTTCTCTCAAATTCAGAGGCAGGTTACTATATACTTTGTAAAATTTTACTTTTTTAGTCATTTGCTTGATTCTAACAGAATAGTCGACCCGATATCAATGTGCTATATAATACAGTAATTTGTGTACCGACACTACACATATTTGGCAAAATTTGTGTACCTTTTTTTCAAATGTATTCGGCCGAATTCATTACCCCGTTATCTACGGCTACTTTTTGAAATCAAAATCTTTAATATTGAAATGGTGAGCAATGCGATAAGAAATAAAGTAGGTTTGCCACTTGGGCTTATTTGAAATAATATCAAATACGAGGTGAAAACACAACGAAAGACCGAGTGCTAGGAAAATTGCCGGCAGAAATTTATTTTTAATATTCCGGCGATGGTAGAGATAAAAAATGACCGCCGAAATTATTAGGAGAATAATGGCATATTCGAAGCCGTGAAAAGGGATGTAGCATTTTCCGGCGGCCGGAAAAAATTTACCTGACATCGCCTCTTTGAAATTAAACATCAACCTTTTGTGATACATGAAATAATCGAAAAGATGATCAACATCGATAAACAGCCCGCTTGCAAGTGCAAACAGATAAACTTGCCAGCGTCGACAAATCAAATAGGCCAGTGTACCGGCGAGCAGACAGAGAGTCAAGTGAATTAGTTCGTCATGGATCATTCTTCTTTGTCACAGCCATGATCGCATTTTTCTTCTTCGCTTTTAGTTTTGGCCGAAAAATCTAAAAGGTGACCGAAGACCTTGCCTGCGGCTCGGAAAAGAAATTTGACATCATCGAAACTGCGAACGCTTAATATTTTACGGACAATGAATTTCGGCGTTACGAATGATTTGTATAAGCCTTGGGTTAATTCTTTAATGTCGGCCTCGGTCAGAGGCGATTTCATCACCGCCATTCGCTGGTCAAATTCATCCCAGTCCTTGGTTTTAAGCCAATTATTTTCCAAACATTCTTTGAACAGAGGCGTGCCGGGGTAGGGGATAACGATAGTCGCCTGCAAAGTGTCAACATAACCTTTATTGAATAGTTTTTTAGATAATTCAATCGTCCTCTCGGCGTCCTCTTTGGTCTCCCACGGATAGCCCATCATCGTGGTGATGTGGGGCTCGAGCCCGCCCTCTTTGGCCATTTTGACGCCCTTTTCGATTTCCTCAACTTTCAGGTTTTTATGAATTCTATCCAGCGTTGCCTGATTGGCTGACTCTAAACCATAAAGGATAAAGCGAAAACCGGCCTTGCCCATCAGTTTATACTCTTCCGGGCTTAATGCTTTCAAGCGCATATTGCAATCGATTTTGATCTTTTTATTATATCCGCGCTTAATCATGCCCTCGCAAAATTCTTTGAGCCACTCTCCGATTGGAAATGAGCCAGAGTCATCCATCACCTCAACAACGCCGTATTTTTCAATCAATACACCGATTTCATCCAAAACTCGTTTGGCCGAGTGACGGCGATAATCTTTACCCGGATAAAGTGTCGTCCAAGAACAATTTTTGACCGCAAAAAATCCGGCTGTATAGGAGTGATCATCTTCAACAGTAATATTATAGACGTCTCCGGAATATGGTCGACTTGCAACGGTCTTAACTGGTAGCAAAGCATTATCCTCGAAGATAAAACCTTTTTGCCGGTGTGATTGATTCGAAATTTCTGAATCGGGAAAAAATTGTTGGATGTCCTTGCCATAAATATGAATACTGAATGCCTGGTTTTTTGTTTTTTTGCCTGGCTTTGGCATTCGTAAACTGGCGACAATATTTTGACGCAAAAGCAATTGATAAACCTGCCGCGCCAATTTCTCCGAGACGGTCGAATAAATTAATTCCTGACCACCACTTTTTCTTTCTTTGCGGACATGTCCGTCACCGCGGAAAAGACCGACTAATAATTGCCTTTGTTTTTCCAGCGGTAGCCGCATAAAATCAGCTGGTAACGATTTGTCAAGGCAATTCTTGCCGAATAACAATTCGAATGTTCTGGTTAAAATGGAAGAGCCAAAATAAAGCTGGGTGGTATGATTAACTTTGTTCTCAGTGATATTCAAAGGTGTTTCAAAACTCTGCTTGAAAATATCTTGGGCGTCAGTAATATAGTCCTTTTCTTTGTTCGAGAAAGTCAGACCCAAATAGGCCGAATTTGGCCGATTACTGCTCCGAGTAGTATGGCCTTCCGCCAAATAGTAACCAGCCAATCGTAAGAAATCTTCGGATAGATCAACCGTTTTGAGAATACTTTTTTTACCGCCCTCAAAGCGAATTGTTCCTGCATCTTCAACTAAAGGATTGATTTTCTGCATCAACTCGTTTCTTTCAAATAAGACAATATAGCGCTTAACTGTTTCGCGATCAATTTTTAAATCATTGGCGATCTGCCGTTGTGAAATCCCTTTGTCGGCCATGATTTCAATCTTTTTTATCACCTCCGGCGTCATTTTTTTCCAGGTTTGGATTTCCAGCGACTCTTTTTTTATAATTTCGGACAAATTGAGATTTTCAATGTCTTTGACTGTTCTTTCGATCGGTATCGACAAATAATCTCCGGGCCGAATTTCTTCCGCCGGAATACTAATGATCTTTGGACTATCTTTATCCTCTAATCTATTGATAAAAACCGGATGGTTGGGCGTCAATTTTATTTTTTCAACCAGATAGTGAGCTTCCAATTCGATTAAATTCCCTTTGTAGAATCGCTCGTGCCAATCAGTTATCTTCCTATAGCGGCCCTTATGAGTAATAACTTTTGCCGACGATTTGTTATCCACAATATCACCGATAGAAACAAAACCGTTTTGAGTTGCAATCTTTGTCTCGGGCGGAAAACAAAATGTGCACTTTCCCCACCAGCAATCCCTGGCGGCATAAGTGTAAGTGCCGGGAGTCCGTTTGTAATTGCCGTTTTTGTAGGCGTAAAGCTTCCATTTGGTCAAATCGCGATCAATCACCGGCAGTTCGTCGAGGTCGTGATTCAATAAGAAATGTCCTGTATTTTGAATTTTGTATTTTGAATTTTGAATTTGTTTCGGATTTCGAGTTTCGGATTTCGGATTTTCCGCTTCGCGGTACCATATTCCCGGCTCTAATTTTTCACCATGATTAATGTGGTTGGCAATATTCAAAACCAAGAAATCGTAGTCGCCGCCGGTAGCGATATAGTCAACTTTTGACTTCTCCATCGACTCCTCCGGCATAGCGGTAACATGATCACCGATCAACACAATCGTTGGCGGTTGGCCGTTAGCGGTCAGCAGTTCCTTCTTTACGATTTCGATCAATTTCCAGTGTCTTTTGATCACCGGCGTCTTTGATTCGAAAATAATTAAATCCGGCTGAAATTTTTTCAATCGCTCGAGCCAGTCGTCGGCTGATAATTCTTCGGCAATGCCGTCATCCCACATCACATCATATCCGTATGACTGTAATAATGTAGCGGCATAAGAGGGAACCATCGGATAAATATAGGTCGGATTGTTGAACCATTGAAACTGGCGATTTTGGCCCAAAAGCGGGATGCCTTTCTCTGATGGCAACGGTGGATAAGAAATCGAAATTTTATAACTCGAATTCTTCTTAATTTGTTCGGCGTTAGCTTTTTTCAAATGTTGTATTTCTGGCATTTTGTCCTTGACTAAATATTAATATTGTTGTAATATGACAACAACCGAAAGGTAGCATGGTATTCCAAGAATACCAAATATTACAAAGGAGGACAAGCGCCGTGGGTGCAATTAAGTTCGGCGTTAATATCGTCTCGTGCCTGAGGCCGGGACTTTCCGGATTGTTACGAGGAACATTTTTTGATCCCCAAGTCGCAATCCGGCTGGCCATCGAGGCCGGCATGGACTTTCTCATGATTCTGCCGATCCGCGGCATGACTAAGAAACTGCCAACAGAACTCCATTGTTATTACTGCGGGGAGGCATGGAATGCCGGCAGTTTCTGGACATGGTTGTTTCATGGCCGCGGCACTGATGGTTCGCCAATGATGTTACATGATTTTGCCCTATTCCCGCAACAAAAAAATTGTTACAACATGGTATGCAATTGGCGAGATTCTGGTTCGACACTGATCCGTCACAAATTAGAGCCGACGGGGCTAGACGAACCGGGATTAGTCGAGCTGCATCCCGGTCTCGACAAGACGCCGGAAGAACTACTTGATTTCTTCAAAGAAAACAATCAGCAGTTGGTAGTAGATTCGCTTCATCTAATCCGCGACTACCGCGCAGAAGAAATCGTTGCCAACCCAAAGCGACAGGCGGGGACATCGCCACTCGGAGCCAATCCCAAAGAACGGCTCGAAAGTATGGTCACCCTCCAGCCATTTTTGGCACCGGTTTTCCATCTCAACCTCCGTGCCATATGGTATCCGAATATGGATGCCTACGACATCTTCGAAAAATGGTGCGGGCTGACCAATCATTTTGAGGAGCGATATGTCATCATTGAATGCGAGCCGGAGTACAAACTCACTCGCAAACAGATGATTGATAACCTCAAATTTGCCAAAAAGATGGTTCTGTGGAGAGCCGACCGGTGACTGCGCACCCAGTGCGGCGCTCCGACGAATAAGTCGGAGCGCCGCTATTTTTTTATTTTTAATAAGCTTTACTATCAATACTACTGTGATTTTACACGATCGACGATAATCACCGTAGTATTATTTAGCGCTCTAATTTTTTAGTCAATAGTCCCTGCACGAATCTGATGCCATACCAGACATGAGTCAAAAATATCATCGGAATGGTAATCAGACCGACGAGCGGATTTTTCCAACGCCAAGAAATTATTATCGCATCAACGACAAGCAGTAAGCAGTAAGCAGTAAGCGGGATCGCAAACCAAGTTGTAAGTTGTAAGTTGTAAGTTGTAAGCAGCTCAACCAATAATGCAATCAAATATAAATCGAACACCGTTGGCGCGAAATAAAAGGGACGCAAAGAAGTTTCAGGATAAATCTTGGCAAAATAGCCACGGTGCAGAGCATAACTGCCGATCTGTTTGAAATGTTTTAGCAAATTGCTGCGGCGATGGTGATACACAATTGCTTCCGGCTCGTAGAGAATTTTGTAGCCGGCATGAAGAATATCGAGGCACAATTTGGTGTCCTCGCCCGGCCAATAAGTATTGTCAAAACCGTCAACTTTTTCAAAGACATCTTTGCGGACGAGTAAATTGACCGTCGGCCAATCATCGACCTCTTTGACTTTGCCGATCGAGAGATATCGGTCGCGTGCTTTGGCGCCACCAATGTAGGACTCAAAAACGGCACCGGAGACTTTTTGTAAAGTTCCATCATCTTTTGGAGTAATAGCCGGCCCGCCGACCGCACCTATTTTTTCGTCGTCAAAATGGCAAATTGCTTTTTTGAGCCAATCCGGTTCAGGATAAGCATCGTCGTCCAAAAAAGCCAAAATTTCGCCTGTGGCGTACTTCAGGGCCAAATCACGTTTTTCGGCCGGGCCGACTTTGCCCGAGGCGATCAGTCTGGTTTTCGGCCATGAATGCTTTGTGTCCTCCAAATCCGGAAAAATCAATATCTCAAAATCAGCGCCTTTCAACTTTAGCATTTTCGGCACAGATTCGCGGATGTAATCATTGACGGCGATGACCGGAATAATTATTGAAACTTTTATCGATTTCATTTTATTTTATCGATTTAATATGTTCTAAAATAGTTTCTCTCAAGTCTTCTCTTTCTAGCGCAAAATCAATATTGGTTTTGATAAAATCAGCTTTGTTCCCGATATCGTAGCGCTTTCCGCAAGCTTGATTGACAAATAAGTCGGAGCTTTTGGCTAAACCGCGCATCGCGTCGGTAATCTGGATTTCGCCACCGACGCCGGCTAAAGTTTTTTCAATATGCCCAAATATTTCCGAGATAAAAAGATATCGGGCAGAGATGGCCAGCCGTGAAGGCGCTTCCTCCGGCTCCGGTTTTTCGACCAGATCGGTCACCTTGAAATATTTGGCCTCCGATTTCGTCTTGAGCTCTTTTCTCTGATCATAGCCAATCATGCCATACCTCTTCGAATCGGCCGGATTTTGCAAATACTCCGCCGCCACGACCGAGCCGCCGGTTTCGTTATAAATTTCAATCATATCTTTCAAACAATGACGCCCGCACTCACCGGTAATAATTGTATCGCCCAGAAGAACGATAAAGGGCTCATCGCCAACGAAATATTTTCCCTGATAAATGGCATCACCCAGTCCTAATTGCTTTTTCTGGCGGATATAATGGATTTTGGCCAGATTGGAAATTTTTTCGATTTCCGCCAGTTCGGCCATTTTATTTTTTTGCCGGAGCATCTCCTCCAATTCAAGCGGCGGGTCAAAATGATCCTCAATCGCCCGTTTGCCTCGGCCGGTCACTATCAAAATCTCGGTGATACCGGCCGCGACCGCTTCTTCAACCACATATTGAATCACCGGCTTGTCGACAATAGTCAGCATCTCCTTCGGCTGAGCGATTGTGGCCGGGAGAAAACGTGTACCAAGCCCGGCGGCCGGAATAATAGCTTTTCTAACTTGTTTGTTCATATTTTTTGTAATTTTTGTAACTAATTTGTAGTTTTGTAATCTTTGTGCAACTATCGTCCGATTGAATAATATTCGAAGCCCTTTTCTTCCATTTCGGCCGGATCGTAAATATTGCGGCCATCGAAAATGATCGGGGTTTTCATAGACTTTTTGATTTTGCCCAAATCAATCTGGCGAAATTCATCCCATTCGGTAATAATCGCCAAAGCATCGGCGTCCGTGCAGGCGTCCGCCGCTTTATCGGCAAATTTGACCTCCGACATGATTCGTTCCAGATTTTCCTGCGCCACCGGATCAAAAGCAACAATCTGAGCACCCAAGCTGAGTAACGATTCAAGAATGGCAACCGAGGGGGCCATTCGGATATCATCGGTCTTCGGCTTGAAAGCGATACCCCAGACCGCAATCCTTTTGCCTTTCAGATTGCCCAATTTATCGACAATTTTGGCCACAAATCTCTGACGTTGCTCTCGATTTACCGCTTCTGTTTCTTCAAGTATACCAAATTTGACCTTATAATCATCGGCGATCTGAATCAAGGCTTCCACATCTTTAGGGAAACAGGAGCCACCATAGCCGAGACCGGCATTTAGAAAAGCGTGAGCGCCGATTCTTTTATCCAGCTTCATCCCGCGCGAAACTTCATCAACATTAGCCCCGGCCTTTTCGCAGATAGTCGCGAGCGTATTGATAAATGAAATCTGCGTCGCCAGATAAGAATTTGAGGCGTATTTAATCATCTCGGCCGTCTCCAGATTTGTAATCAAAATCGGCGAGCCTAATACTTCATAAAGTTTGGCTACTCTTTTGGCCGCTTTTTGGCCATTGGCATCGCCCAGAACAATGCGGTCAGGATGAACCCAGTCATCGATGGCCGTACCCTCCCGTAAAAATTCCGGATTGGAAACGACATCAAAGTCACCTTTGTAGTGTTTTCCGATTGTTTTGCGAACCAGCTCGCCGGTACCGATTGGGACAGTGCTTTTATTGACAATGATCTGATAATGTTTCAGAGCCTTGCCGACCTGTTCGGCCGCCGCCACCACGTATTTCAAATCAGCTCGGCCGTCTTCGTCCGGTGGAGTGCCGACAGCAATAAAGATAATTTCGTTGCCATCCAAATTTCCGGCCAAATCGGTCGTAAATTTTATCCGACCGGCCTTGAGATTCTTGGCGATCATCTCCTCAATCCCCGGCTCGTAAATCGGCGAGATGCCCTGCTTCAATTTCTCGATTTTGGCCTCGTCAATATCGACACAAACAACATCATTACCCAAGTCGGCCAAACAGACGCCCTGGACTAAGCCGACGTAACCGGTACCGATTACCATTACACGCATAACACTCCTACTAAATTACTAGTCAAATTTCAAAATCCTAATTACAAATGTCAAATGAAATGTCAAAGTTCAAAACCTAAATATCAAACCGTTAGACACTTTTGATTTTGTCATTTGGATTTTTATTCGAAATTAGAAATTCGGATTTAGGATTTTTAATGGTAAACCATTCACTTATTTTTTCTTAAACCACTCAATCGTCTTTTCCAACCCTTCGTCTAATTTTACCTTCGGTTCCCAATTTAATTTTTCTTTTGCCAATGTAATATCCGGTTTCCGTTGTGTCGGATCATCCTTCGGCAAAGGTTTATAAACCAATTTTGATTTGGAACCAGTTTGAGCCAATACCTTTTCAGCCAATTCTAACATTGTAAATTCATCCGGATTGCCAATATTGATTGGCCCTTCCAAATCAGAATGAATCATTTTTAATTCGGCCTCAACCTGATCATCAATGTAACAAAATGACCGGCTTTGTTTGCCGTCACCATAAATTGTAATATCCTCGCCATCAAGCGCCTGACGGATAAAGTTGGAGACGACGCGGCCATCATAGGCGCCCATTTTCGGGCCATAAGTGTTGAAGATTCGAATAATACCAGTGTTAACCCCAAAATCATTTCTATAATAGTAGATAAGGGCCTCGGCGTAGCGTTTGGCCTCATCATAACAGGAGCGCTCGCCGTAGGAATTGACATGACCCCAATAGCTCTCTTTCTGCGGATGAACAAGCGGATCGCCATATACCTCTGAGGTCGAAGTATGGAAAAATCTGGCTTTATTTTGACTAGCAATCTCGAGCATATTTTTAGTCCCGATGCTGCTTACTTCGAGCGTCTCAATCGGATGCTTGCGATAATCAACCGGCGAAGCCGGACAGGCCAGATTTAAAACATAATCAATTTTTTCGCTCAGATTGATTGGTTGGATAATATCATGCTCGATAAATTGAAAATTTGGCCGATCCATAAATTCGGCCAGGTTTTCCTTTTTGCCGGTAATCAGATTATCAACACAAATTACTTTCGCCTCCGGAATCTCCAGCAATCGTTTGATTAAATTTGATCCGATAAATCCGGCACCGCCGGAGATTAGATAAGTCGCCATATTAACCCTTCGGGTAATTTTTAATGATTAATTTCTAATTTTTATTCAAATTCTAATGGTTCTTCTCCTTTACAAGGAGAAGTTAGATGAGGTTAAAATTGTTTCTAACCTCACCCTTACCTCTCCTTGTAAAGGAGAGGAGTAAATTGATTAAAAATTAATAATTAGAAATTAAAAATTGTTCAGTGCTGTTTTCTGTAATAATTCAGAATGTTGGCCCGATAAAAAACGGCCATCGTGTCGATAAACATATTTTTGATCGCCCCAAAGTTAGCCGCGCCGGAGCCGAGATCGTTAAACTTCATCTCGACCGGCGCTTCAAAAATTCGGCGATAGCCGAGCTGGTAAGCGATGACCAACATCTCTAAATCAAAAGCGTACTGTTTCACCAATACCCGCGGCATTACATCAAGCGCGACTTTGCGTTTCAAAAATTTCAGGCCGGTCTGCGTGTCTGTAATATTCAAACCAAATAATACTCTTATCATTTTTTGATAGCACCATGAGTAAAACCGGCGAAGGGGCGGATAATTGACTTTTGAAGCCGGATGCCTTTTTGAGCCGATCACAAAATCAGCATCGAAAATTTCCATAAGGCGGACACATTTATCAAATTGCTTCGGATCAAAGTCGCCGCCGGCATCGGTAAAAGTAATTATATCGCCTCTGGCTTTTTGCGTTCCAAATTTCAGAGCATAGCCCTTGCCATGATTCTGCGAATATTCATAAACATGGATCTTCTGGGAATGATGCCGCCGCGCTTCGGCCGCCGTCTTATCCGATGAACCGTCGACAACCACAATCACTTCGTAATCGTAGTCGAGTATGTCATGAGCCGCCAAAATATCATCAACGGTTTTGTAGATGGATTTCTCTTCGTTATATGCGGGAATGATGATAGAAAGTTTTGGTCTATTTTCCATACTCGCCTCTGTCATTTTGATTCTTTTTTTTGATAACATTGAAATAATTGTCCTATTTATTATACCACATTCGTTTAATTGACCAGTTTATCTTGATCGAACAGATAAACATTTTCCATTTTTTTGACATCTTTTAAGAGATTATCAGTAAATCCGCTTTTGCTAAATAACGCATAATATTCTTTCCGATTACCATTATTCCACATAACTTGTTTTGATTTCTCTATTAACTCATCAAGAATATTAGTACCGACGGACCTACCCGACCATTTACACTCCGCAAAGATAATTTTTTTTAAGTCAGTGTTCAAGCCCACCAGATCGATCTCAACATTTCTGTCCCACCAACGACCAACTTTTTCGAAGCTGAATACTTGCGCTTGGTGTTTTTTGATAATTTCTAGACAAACCTGCTCATAAGTAAAAGAGCATAAAGCGGAAAACCCTGTCTGAAATTTTCTCAGGACCTCTGAATATTCACCAATTTCTAAGTTGCTTTTATAAGGATAAACATATTGAAACCATATTTTGAAGAAATTATCCGAAATCTTATATAATCCTTTTTTCGATTTAGATAAATCACTTTCGGTAACCGGCACCTCGCGCTCGATCAGTTGCAAATGTTCCAAAATGCCAAGATACTTGTGAAGATTGGTTTTTTCAATCCCTGTCTCGTTAATAATTTCGCCTGCCCTTGTCTTGCCCCATGATATAGCTTTAAGGATTGAAAAATAGGTTCTGGGCTCTCGAAGTTCTTCACGCAAAATAAACTCAACTTCATTAAAAAGAAATTCTTTTCGATCCAACACTTTGTTTTTTAAATTTGCTTCCGGCGACAGAACGGAACTCATCTCCAGCAGATACGCAGGCATTCCACCGGTCAATGTATAAAAAGCCAAAAAATCATTAAAACTCATACCCTTAAAAAAATCTCGGCTTTGATAAAAGTTAAGCGGTTTAACTAAAATTTGACCTGATCTTCGACCATAGAGAGGAGCTTTGTAGGACAAAACTTCGCTCTCCATCATGGCGATACTTGAGCCCGAAAGAATCAGAAATATAGGGGTATCCCTCAAGTACTGATCCCAGCCCTTCTGAAATGTTGAGCTGACTGATTTATCGGTTTCAGCTAAATAAGGATATTCGTCTACCGCAAAAACAAACGGCTCTTTGACATTTTTCCTGAGATAAATAAAAACATCAATCCACTCCGAAAAACCATTCTTGGCCAGAATCTCGTCATTAAAATGTCCCCCAAAAAGTTGACCGAGCTCGACAAGCTGATCTTTGGTGGTTCTTTTGTCTGCGAGGAAGTAGATCGCCTTTTTATCCTGAATAAACTGCTTAATTAGTTCTGTCTTGCCAACTCGACGTTTGCCATAGATCACAATCAGATGCGACTTTTCTTCTCGCCATTTATCGTTTAGAAATTCTAATTCTTCTTTTCTATTTATAAATTTATTTATAATAATCCTTCCGACCATCAACTTTGAAATAATTTTATATTTAACATACTTGTTAGTATGATACTCGAGAGTATGTTCTCTGTCAACATTCTATTCAGCTCATCGGATAGAAGGATTTTCTCTCACAACTTCGGAACCAAGCGCCTATTTTCCGTACTCGCCTTTTAGATATTGGCCAATCTGCTCTTTTTTTATAAATAAATAGTATCCAATCATCGATGCAAAAAGCAAGCCGTTGGTGGTGATAAAAATACGGATGACCGCCGTGATCGAGGGATGAAAAACGCTAATCCAAAAAAGAGTTACAACAACGGCGACAGTCATAAAGATTAGGAAAAAGAAATTTTTGATTGCCAAAAAATAATTGACCAACAAATTGACCAGTGTGTAAAAAAGAACAAAGATGCCGAGTTGCGGCAAGAGATAAAAAAGTTTAATGTAGCCGGAGCCGTAAAGAATCTTCATCACAAAGCCGGGGGCGACAGAATAAACAGCTACAATCATAAGCGCACCAAGAGCGGTCAATCCGAGAGCAAAAAAGAACATCTTGAAATGTTTCTCACCCTTGGCTTTTTTCTCCAAAATCATCGGGAACATAACAGAGATGATCGGAGCGGTAATGTAGAGAATAATTTTGGCGACCGTCGATGTGGCGGCATAGAGACCGGCGTCAGAACCGGGAAAATAGTGTTTGACTAGAATAATATCGGCATTGAGCATTATCGCCAGAAGAAGAGTGCTGGCCAGCACCGGCCAGGAATAATTTAAAATATCTTTCTTCTCAAAATGGAACTCGGCTTTTTCATGGTTTTTAACTTTTTTAAATAGTGTCCCGAGTGGCCAAAATGTGATAAAATATGTGATTGCTGTTGCCATCACCGTAGCTAAGATTGCACCGGAAACAGAGAAGCCGATTTTTACCAGAATGATGGCCAGAGCAAGACGTAGCACCATCTCTATAACGCCGACAACCGAAAAAGCAACAAATCGTTGCGTCCCCTGCAAAATTCCTTTGTTGATAAGGATAATAAAACCAAAGATGAAGCTGGAGAAAGCGATGATGACAGGCACAATATGTTGAATCGAGAAAAAATTGGAGAGCGGTTTGGAAAAAGCGATGCCAATCAGAAAAAACAAAATGGAAATGGCGAGAATATATTTGGTAAAAATAATCAGAAGTTTTTTGATGCCGGCGATATTGTTTAGACCGTAAAGTTCGCCAACGTGATACATCGTCGTTGTTGCGACCACTCCACCGACAAC